>MDTB01186565.1_pt1 | contig 28646 bp, 23 predicted proteins | sample 811161 | NCBI WGS metagenome assembly MDTB01 (sample SAMN05326650, study PRJNA326480) | marine metagenome | isolation source: seawater | place: Mediterranean Sea | collected 2009
CATAGTCAGGATGATTTACAACAGGCAGTTCCATTAAAAAACAATTTATCTTTCAACACACATTGCAATTCCCATACCACCACCGATACAAAGAGTTGCTAAACCTTTTTTAACATCTCTTTTGATCATTTCATGGATTAAAGTTACAAGTATTCTTGTCCCAGATGCTCCTATTGGATGACCTAAAGCAATAGCACCACCGTTAACATTTACCTTTTCTTCTGATATTGAAAGTGTTTTCAAAACAGCGAGGCTTTGAGCTGCGAATGCCTCATTTATCTCAAAAAGATCTACATCTTTTACAGACCACCCAGCTAAGTCTAAAGCTTTTTTTGTAGACGGAATGGGTCCAGTGCCCATTAAAGATGGATCAACACCACAACTAGCCCAAGATTTAATTGACACTAGCTTTTGTAATTTTCGTTTTTTTACCTCTTCTTCAGACATTAAAGTTACTGCAGCGGCTCCATCATTAATACCTGATGCATTTCCAGCTGTTACAGTGCCTTCTTTTTTAAACACAGGTTTTAATCTTTTTAGCGCTTCTATATTCATACCTTCTCTGGGATGTTCGTCTTTGTTAAAATCTATTTCTGCATTCTTTGATCTAATCTTGAAATTTACTATTTCATTGTCAAATTTATTTTCTTTTTGAGCTTTAATTGCCTTTTCTTGAGACTCTAAAGCAAATTTATCTTGTTCTTCTCTAGTAACTTGAAACTTTTCTGCAACGTTTTCAGCGGTTATACCCATATGATAACCATGAAAAGCATCCCATAGGCCGTCTTTAATCATTGTATCAGTCAATTTGATGTCACCAAGTTTTTTTCCATCTCTTAAATGAACCGCATGAGGTGCTAATGACATGCTCTCTTGACCTCCAGCTATAATAATATTTGAGTCACCAGACTTTATACTTTGGAAACCAGATGCAACAGATCTAATACCTGAACCACAGACTTGATTTACAATATAAGCAGGCTTCTCTTTAGGTATGCCTGAGCGAATAGACGCTTGTCGCGCAGGATTTTGGCCAGTTCCACCTGTTAAGACTTGACCAAATATTACCTCATCAACCTCTTCATTTTTAATTTTAGATCTTATAACCGACTCCTTAATTACTGCTGAGCCTAATTCATATCCCTGGATATTTTTTAAACTTCTATTTAAGGAACCAACAGCAGTTCGTGTTGCTGAGGTTATGACTACATTTTTCATATAGCTAAATTTATATGTTTATATTTTCTTTTCAATTAGATTTTCCTTACAACTTAGACCTATAATAGCTGCCAAAATTAAAAATAAATAAGTAGTGTTTCCGGTTGTAAAAAAACTTCCTGTACTTTTTAAAGGAAAAATCTCTGCTATAAACAAAAAGATAAATGGCACAATAATGTTGTTTGCACTTAAAGAACTTTTTATAATATATTTTTTGTAAAAAGATAAATACAATACTTGTAAAAAAATTAAAGAAATAACTATAAATCCAATGACCCCAGTTTCTGTTAGAATTTCTAAGTAGTAATTATGAGGATGCATATTACAAATAAATTTGCTGTTCTTATCTTTATTTGGCCTATGATGGCAATAATATCTAAAATTTTTAACTCCACCGCCAATATATTTATTAATAAGCCAAGTATCGTAAAATGTTGCAAACTCCCTCAAATATTGAGGAGAATTCTTATTTTTAAAGTCTCCTTTTGCTGCTAAAACTAGCATACTGGATATTTGAATTTTAAAAGTATCAAAATTCATTTTTGCTTTATAATTAGCGTTATAGATGAATATGAATAAAAAAGAAAAAATAATAATAAAAGATAATAAATATTTTCTTGCCTGCTTTTGAAATAGTACTATTAAAAAGATTGTAAAAATAAAAAGTATAAATGGCATTCTATTTCCTGATAACATTAAAGCCGTAAAAAAAATTACAAAGAAGATTGGAATAAGAAATTTTAAATATTTACTAGAAAAGTCTTTAAAAAATAAAGGAGTTAAAAAAAATGAAAATATAGAAAATCTTTGAAGATAACCACCAGCAATTAACTCATCACCAAATGGACCTGACAATCTTCTTCCAACAGGTTCAAAACCAAATAAATCTCTCCCAAAAATAAATTGATAAAAAATATCAAAACTAACAAATAATGCACATGATGTGCAAGAGATAAAGAAATATTTTAAATTTATAACTCTATTTCCAATAAGAAATTTAATTGTGAAATATAAAAATAAATATTTTAGAAATAAAACAGATTTTAGAATTGTGTGGTAGCCAGAAGGATAAAGGTCGTTAACTATAAAAAATATATCATTATATAAAGCTGTAAATAAAATTAAAATAAAAAAAATCAGCAAGAATTTATCTAGGAGTTTAAATTGAAACTTAAATAATTCTATTTTATAAAATACCAATGCAGAAATAATTAATATTATAACGTTAATATTTATTATCATGTTGCCGGCAATAAAGCTTATAGGCAAAAGCGCTAATAAAAAACTAAAGTAGTTTTTAGCATTCCCAGTATTTTTTAAAAATAAAAGCATGTGTTTTTTTTAAAATATGGTACTTGTCTACATTATGAAAGTTAATTTATTATAAAAATTAAAATTTATAATAATTTAGCGCCTGTAGCTCAACTGGATAGAGCGCTTGGCTACGGACCAGGAGGTTCTGGGTTCAAATCCTAGCAGGCGCACCAAAATTTAATATGATAAAAAGTAAAACTTATTTTTTAATAATTATATTTATTTCAATATTATCGAGGGCATTCGCAATACATTTTACTGGCGACAGAAGCATAGAATATAATGAATTTGGAATAATACTATACAACTTGGAACATTATGGAATTTTTGGATTCAGAAAGTCTGGTGAAGAGATTTTTCCAAATATCTTTATGCCTCCTCTCTATCCATTTTTTCTTTATTCAATACAATTATTAAACCCAATTAAAAGTCTATTTCTAGATTTAGTTCTTTACTTGCAATTGATCTATTCAATTATTGGAATAATTTATTTTAAAAAATTACTTCTAAATTTTTTTACAGAAAAACTAAGTAACTTAGGAGCTACAATCTTTGCCCTTTTTCCATTAAACATATACTGTGTTTCGCAAATATCATCAATTTCACTTCAAGTTTTCTTATCTATTTTATTTTTTTACTTTACATTTCAAATAATTAAAAACTCAAACTTAAAGAATTTATTAAGATTTTCTTTAATATCCGGTCTCCTTATTCTTTTAAGAGGAGAGTTTTTTGTTTTTTATTTTCTAACGCTTATTTTTATTTTCATAATTAACAAAAATCTTAAAATTATAATTTTAAGTTTATTTATTTCATTAATAGTTGTCTCACCTTATGTAATAAGAAATTATTACATTTTTGAAACATTAACGATAACAAAGTCTTTTGGCTATAATCTTTGGAAAGGAAACAACCCAAAATCAAAATCACAAGGATATGAAACAATCTACGAGGAAGAGATGCAGAAAAAAATTGATCAAATTTATCCTTCTGCACAATATGATCTTTATATAGATAAAATTTATAAGGCTGAAGCCATAAAAAATATAAGATTAGAACCGTTCAGGTATCTTAAATCCTACTTTAAAAAAATATTTGCTTATTTATTCATTGATTTTGAGTCTTCTTATCCTAATTATTATAATTTATTACACTTAGTTCCAAAAATTTTGATATCAATTTTATCACTAGCAGGTATTTTTTATTTAATAAAAAAAAGAAACCTAATAAACTATTTCACGACATACTATTTTTTAAATATTCTTTTATTTTCTATTTTTTTTATTATACCGAGATATTCTTTAATTTTGTTGCCCGTTCAGATTATATTGAGTTGTTATTTTTTTAAAAGATTAAAAATTTATACTAGAGATTAATTCTCTAATTATTTTTTGTGTGGAGTATTTTTGTTTCCATCCCGGAAAATGATTTTTAAACTTTTTCATATTTGAAATGTACCAAATATGATCTCCGACACGGTTTCTTTTGCTAATTTCTTTTTTTATTTCGACACCGGTTTCTTCTTGAATAAAATTCAAAGCCTCAATGATCGAACAATTTGAGAACCTACCGCCACCAGTATTGTAAATTTCTCCTCTTCTTGGTTTTTTAAAAAATTCCCAAAAACATTCTATTAAATCACTACTATGAATATTATCCCGAACTTGTTTGCCTTTGTAACCGATTATGGAATATTTTTTTTTTACCAAAGATGATTTTACTAAATAGGATAAGAAACCATGTAGTTTAGCACCTGAATGATTTGGCCCTGTAATACATCCTGCACGAAAACAAGCTGTTTTAAGTCCTATATTTTTTCCGTATTCTTGAACTAGTAAATCAGCATAAGATTTTGAAACACCAAAAAAACTATGAATATTATTATCTATAGACATTTTTTCGTCTATTCCTTTAAAATACTTGTGATTATTTTTAATTTCATATCTTGTTTTTTTTTCGCTAAGCTTAAGTCTATTGGGATTGTCTCCGTAAACTTTATTAGTTGACATAAAAATAAAGGTAGCGTCCGGGCAGAATTTACTTGTTAGTCTTAGCAGGTTTAAAGTTCCCTTAGCATTAACCTCAAAATCGATATTTGGACTTATTTTTGCCCAATCATGTGATGGTTGAGCAGCTGAATGAATTATTAACTTAATATTTTTTCTATATTTTTTGAATATTTTTTCTAATTTTAAAAAATTCCTAATATCATAATTTAAGTGTTCGTAATTTTTGAATTTTGATATTAAATTTTTTTTAACCCAATTTGTGTCACCATCTACTCCAAAAAAGAGCTTTCTAAAATTATTATCAATTCCAACAACTTTAAAACCTTTGTGAGCAAAAAAATTCACCGACTCTGAACCAACAAGACCTGAAGAACCTGTAATTAAAACTACGCTCATTTAAAAAACCTTTTTAATAAATCATTGTTTGCAGAAAGCCAAAAATATATGTCCCAAAGAATAGAATTTATACTTCTAGTAGGTTTCCATTTATAATAATTATAAATCTTAGAATTGTCAGTAATAAAATAAGGTATATCATAATCTGAAGTTTTCTTTATTTTTTTTATACGAATTTTGTTACTTGAAATTCTTTGACAAAGATTTGTAAGTTCTTTCAAGGATACCGAATTTTTTTTTCCTCCGCCAATGTTAAAGGTTATATTTTTAATTTTGCTGAAGTTGACAATCTGTTTGAAAATTATCTCACAAACATCATCAATATGTAGAACATCTCTAACTTGATTACCAAATCCACCGAATCCAATATAACTCAAACTTTTTTTATTTATATGCTTACCCATCCAAAGCGACATAAAACCCTGGTCTTGTTTCCCGAATTGCCATGGCCCACTTATTACCCCAAATCTATTTATTATATAATTAACATTATTAGAGTAATTAATTTCTTTAATTAAATCTTCCGATGCTATTTTGCTTAAACCATATATGGACTTTACACCGCTTGTGTCAAAAGTTTCTTTGATTCCATAATTCTTATTTATTTTTTTTTTAAGATTTTTATTTTTTATTAAATCTCGAATCTTATTAATTGAATAAACTCTACTTGAAGAAAGAAAAATAATATTAGATTTATTTTTTATACACTTTTTTAAAATATTATATGTTCCCACAAAATTTGTAAAAATTACTCTATCAGGTTCTTTTTTGGAAACTTCTATTGCAGCTTCAGCACAACAATCGACAATTAAATCAACGCTGGGAAGTTTCTGTATTTTTTTATAATTTGAGATATCAAAATTAAAATTTTTAATACCGTGCTTTTCAATCCTTTTTTTGTTTATTCTTGAGCCAGGTCTAAAAAGGTTATCTACACTAATAATCTTTGAATTTTTTATATTTTTCTTAAGAAAAATAGCTAAATTTGAACCTACAAACCCACAACCACCTGTTATAAGTATTTTCATACTTGAATATTTAACCTATTAATTAACAAAAATAAAAATTTTATGCTATCGATTTTAGTACCTTTAAGAGACGAATTTGAAAATTTAGACAATATTTTAGAAAAATTCGATAAAAAATTACAAAATATTAATTACGAAGTTATTTTTATAAATGACTTTAGCACAGATGACACTTATCCAAAGTTAATTAAAATTTCTGAAGCAAGGAAAAATGTCAAAGTTTTTAATAATAAAAAAAAAGGATTAGGTGGAGCTTTAAATCTTGGGATAGAAAAATCTAATGGTGATTATATTTGTATAATGATGGCAGATCTCTCCGATGATATTGACAATCTGATTAGATATAATAAGGAAATAAATGAAAAAAAACTGGATGCTATTTTTGGATCCAGATTTTTAGCCGAGTCAAAGATTAAAGGGTATCCTCTCAACAAATTAATTTTAAATCGAATATTTAATATTTTTGTAAAAATTATTTTTTTTAGTAAATATAATGATTTTACTAATGCATTCAAAATTTATAAATCAAGCATGATTAAAGGATTTCTTCCTTTAGTCTCTGAAAGTTTTAATGTATTTCTTGAGATTCCACTTAAGGTAATTACTAGAGGTTATAGGTATGAAATAATTCCTGTAAATTGGTATAATAGAAAAAGGGGTAAAGCAAAATTTAATATTAAAGAGCTTAGATCAAAATATTTATTTACTTTAATTTATTGTTTTATTGAAAAGATTTTGTTAAAAAAGAAAAAATAAGTATGAAAATTTCAATACAGAAAGCTGTTATTATTTTCTTCTTAATTAGTTTTATAATTCTTATTTTATTGAGTTTAATTTTATAAGTTAACGGATAAAATAAAAATACCTAAGACAATTCTATAAATTACAAATAAATTCAAATTAAATTTTTTAAGGTATATTAAAAAATATTTAATTGTAAGATATGAAAAAATTCCGGAAAGAAATATTGCAATTAAATTTATTGTTGAATAATTTAAATTTTCGGATAAAAAGATATTTTTTAAACCATAGATACTCACCGCAGCAAGAGTTGGTAAAGACAATAAAAATGAAATTTTAGCTGAGTCTGATCTTTTAAATTTTAAAAATCTAGCAGCAGTAATTGTAATTCCAGAACGACTTACCCCCGGGATTAAAGATAAAATTTGCAGCATGCCGATAATTACGACAGATTTGTAATCAAAATTTTTATTCATATTTTTTTTAGTCTCAAGTTTATCACTAAAAAAAAGCAAAAGACCAAAGATGATAGTTGTGAGTCCAATAATTCTAACATCTCTTAGAGCCTCGATTGCATTTGACTTTACAAGTATAAAACCAAGAATTATTACAGGGATAGATGATACGAGGATTTTTAAAAACAACTCTTTATATTTTATAAAATTTAAAACTTCTTTTTTAAAATAAAATAAAACAGCAAAGAAAGATCCAATATGAAGACTTACATCAATAGATAAATTTTTATTATTAAGATTTAAATATTCAGATACCAAAATTAAATGTGACGAAGAGCTGACTGGAATGAATTCTGTCAAACCTTGTATAAAAGACAAAAGTATTATTTCGATCACAATTAAATTTTATACTTATTGATTGTTTTTTTATAGGCATACGTGAATGCATAGCTGATATGCACAGGATAAGTATAAAAAACCGGAGTTTTTTGAATAATAGGTAATAGTTCATGACCTATTTATCCTTTTTTTTTAGGTAATTTTTTAGTATTTATCACGAGCAATGGCTAAAGAAAAAATGTTAAAATTTGTTGATATATCGCAACAATCTCCCAACAAGCGTTCTACAAATAAGCGGAAGGGGGATTTTCAAGAGATATACGATGAGTTTATAAATGATAAAGCAAAAGAACAATCAAGTCGATGTTCTCAATGCGGCGTTCCCTTTTGTCAAATTCATTGTCCTCTTCATAATAATATTCCAGATTGGTTAAAACTCACGGCAGAAGGAAGATTAAAAGAAGCTTACGATTTAGCTCAAAGCACAAATAATATGCCGGAAGTATGTGGAAGAATATGTCCACAAGATAGATTGTGTGAAGGAAATTGCGTGATAGAACAATCCGGACACGGAACTGTTACCATTGGCTCGGTAGAAAAATATATTACTGACACGGCTTGGGAAAAAGGTTGGGTAAAACCAATTAATATTCAAACAGAAAGGAAAGAGTCTGTTGGGATCATAGGCGCAGGACCAGCTGGCTTAGCGTGTGCAGAAGAACTAAGGAAATTAGGATTTAAAATTACTATTTATGATAGATATGATAGGCCAGGAGGATTATTAATTTACGGAATACCAAATTTTAAACTAGAAAAGTCTGTAGTATTAAGAAGAACAAAACTTTTAAAGAAGAGCGGGATAAATTTTGTTCAAAATTTTGAAGTTGGTAAAGATAAAACCTTAAAAGAGATTAAAAAAAAACACGATGCCGTTTTAATAGCTACAGGTGTTTATAAACCAAGAGAAATTGAGATACCAGGTTCTAACTTAAAAAATATATTTCCAGCAATGGATTTTCTAACTGCATCCAACAAAAAAGGATTAGGAGATAAAGTTAAATTATTTGATGACGGAACTTTAAATGCAGAAGGAAAAGATGTAGTAGTAATTGGAGGTGGTGACACTGCTATGGACTGTGTACGAACAGCTGTTCGTCAAAAAGCAAAATCAGTAAAATGTTTATATAGGAGAGATAAAGAAAATATGCCAGGATCTGCAAGAGAAGTAGCTAATGCAGAAGAAGAAGGAGTTAATTTTATTTGGTTAACAAACCCAAAAAAATTCACTGGTCAAGAAAATGTTTCTGAAATAGAGGTGAGTAAAATGAAATTAGGCGAACCTGATTACACTGGTCGAAGAAGGCCAGTAACTGAAAAAGGTAATGAATTTAAAGTTTCTACGAATTTAGTTATAAAATCCTTAGGATTTGATCCTGAAGATTTACCAAAATTGTTTAATTCAAATGAACTTGCAGTTTCTAAGTGGGGCACAATAAAAATTGACTTAAAAACAATGCAAACAAATATTGATGGAGTTTTTGCGGCAGGCGATATTGTGAGAGGAGCTTCTCTTGTTGTTTGGGCAATTAGAGATGGAAGAGATGCTGCATTGCAAATTGAGAAATATATTCTACAAAAAAGAAAGAATAAAAAGGAAGATTACGCGGCTTAATGAAAAAGTATAAAAAGAATTTAAATTTTTTAATTAAGAATAATATTTACGATCCTTCAATGGAGCACGACGCTTGCGGTGTTGGATTAGTAGCTTCGACAAATGGTAAAAAAAGTAGAGAAATAGTGGACTATGGAATTGAAGCTCTCAAATCTGTTTGGCATAGAGGTGCAGTTGATGCGGATGGAAAATCAGGAGATGGAGCTGGTATTAAGTTAGAAATTTCTCCAAATTTCTTTAAAGAAAAAATTACTGCGACTGGTCATACGCATGAAGAGGATAAAAGAATTTGTGTTGGAATGGTATTTATGCCTAGAAATGACTACGCTGACCAGGAAAAATGTAGATCAATTATTGAAACTGTTCTTTTGAAGGAAGATTATTATATCTATGGCTGGAGACAGGTGCCGGTAAATCCTAAAGTGCTAGGCTATACTGCTGAGTCTAACAGACCCGAAATAGCTCAAGTTTTATTTAGAAAAAATAAGATTCTAAAAACAGATGATTTGGAGAGAGATCTTTTTGTATGCAGAAAAAAAATTGAGAAGTTAGCGAGACAATCACAACTGAAAGAGCTTTACATTTGTTCATTTAGCTCAAGATCAATTGTTTATAAAGGAATGTTTCTTGCAGAGGCTTTAGCTGACTTCTACCCAGATCTAAAAGACAAAGATTTTACCTCAAGATTTGCTATTTTTCATCAAAGATATTCTACCAATACTTTCCCAAGTTGGGACCTAGCTCAACCATTTAGAACCTTAGCGCACAATGGAGAAATTAATACTGTTAAGGGAAATATAAATTGGATGAAAATTCATGAGCAAGATATGTCGAGCTCTCTTTTTAAAAGTGTTGATGATTTAAAACCAGTTATTCGAAGTACTTCGGATTCTGGAGCTTTAGATAATGTTTTCGAACTATTAACACATTCCGGAAAATTAGCACCACTTATAAAACTAATGATGATACCGGACGCATGGTCAAAAAGAAGCAAGACTGTTCCAAAACAGCATCAACAACTATTTAATTTTTTAAATAGCACGATTGAACCTTGGGATGGTCCAGCAGCCATTTGCGCAACTGATGCGAAATGGGTATTAGCTGCAGTTGATAGAAATGGTCTAAGACCTTTAAGATATACTATCACTTCAGACAACCTTCTTTTTGCAGGATCCGAAACTGGAATGATAAATATTCCTGAAGAAAAAATAATCAAAAAGGGTAGGCTAGGACCTGGAGAATTGATTGCTGTAGAGTTAAAGGAAGGGAAACTTTATCAAGATAAAGAAATCAAAGATTATATTTCAAAAGACTATAATAAATTTAATAAACAAATTATTGATTTAGATAAAAAGCTTTCTATTACAAATGAAGAAATTAATTTCTCAGGAAATGAATTAAGAAGAAGACAGTTTTTATCTGGTTACAGCGTTGAAGATTTAGAATTGATATTACACCCAATGGTAGAAGAGGGAAAAGAAGCAGTTGGTTCGATGGGCGATGACACTCCCGTTGCAGTTTTATCAAGTCATTTTAGGCCACTATCTCATTACTTTAGACAAAATTTTAGTCAGGTTACTAATCCCCCAATTGACTCTCTAAGAGAAAATAAAATAATGAGCCTCAAAACAAGATTTGGAAATCTAGGAAACATCTTAGATTTTGATAATTTAACAGAGGAAGATATTTTTGTATTAGACAGTCCAATTTTGACAAATTCTCAATTAAGAAAATTTAAAAAAATTTTTTCAAAAAAAATAAGGATAATTGATTGTACTTTTAATGTTAATGAGTCTCTTAAAAGTAATTTAGGAAGAATTAAGTCAGAGTCGGAGACTGCTGTTAGAGAGGGTGGGACAACCCTTATATTAAGTGATAAAAATATTTCAAATAAAAGAACTTATATTCCAATGGTTTTAGCTGTAGGATCTGTTAATTCAAATTTAGTTAAATTAGGATTAAGAGGTTATTGTTCTATAAATGTAGAAACCTCTGAAACACTCGACACACATTCTTTTGCAGTTCTAATAGGTGTGGGAGCAACAACTGTAAATCCTTATTTGACAATAGATAGCATTAATCAAAGATTTCAAAAAAAATTATTTGGTAAATTGAATTTTAATGATTGTGTCAAAAGATATAAAAAATCTGTTGAAAATGGATTGCTTAAAATTATGTCTAAAATGGGTATATCTATAATAAGCGCTTACAGAGGTGGCTGTAATTTTGAAACGGTAGGCCTGAGTAGAGCTCTTGTATCTGATTACTTCCCTGGAATGATCTCAAGAATTTCAGGTATTGGAATAATTGGTATCGAAGAAAAAATCAAATCTCTACATTCTAAAGCGTTTAAAAAAGATGTTCTTATACTTCCAATAGGAGGAATTTATAAATATAGAAAATCTGGTGAAAACCATCAATTTCAAGGAAATTTAATTCATACTCTCCAAAATGCAGTTGGTACAGGGTCATATGAAACTTATAAAAAGTACTCAAATGGAATTCATAGTTTAGAACCAATTAATTTAAGAGATCTTTTAGATTTTAAAATTACTAAAAAAGCCATTGATGTTAATGAGGTTGAAAAAATTGAGAGTTTAACTAAAAGATTTGGAAGTGGAAGTATGTCTCACGGAGCTTTGTCAGAAGAGGCTCACGAAACTTTAGCTATTGGAATGAATAGAATTAAAGGTGCTTCCTGTAGTGGTGAAGGTGGAGAGGATTCTAGAAGGTTTAAGATTCTTGAAAATGGAGATACCGCTAATTCCCGTGTAAAGCAGGTGGCTTCTGCAAGATTTGGAGTTACTATTAATTATCTTAATAATTGTAACGAGATAGAGATTAAAATTGCCCAAGGAGCTAAACCTGGGGAGGGCGGCCAATTGCCTGGTTTCAAAGTCACCAAAGATATTGCTAGGTTGAGACACTCAACACCTGGAGTGAGTCTAATCTCACCTCCTCCTCACCATGATATTTATTCCATAGAAGATCTAGCCCAACTAATTTATGATTTAAAACAAGTGAATCCTAATGCTAGAATAGGAGTTAAATTAGTCGCCTCTACTGGAATAGGAACAATAGCAGCTGGCGTAGCGAAAGCAAAAGCAGATGTGATTTTGATTTCAGGCCACTCAGGAGGTACCGGAGCAAGCCCCCAAACAAGTGTTAAATATGCTGGCATACCATGGGAAATGGGTTTAACGGAAGCAAATCAAATTCTTACATTGAATAACTTAAGACATAAAGTAACCCTAAGAACTGATGGTGGTTTGAAAACAGGAAAAGATGTGGTTATAGCAGCAATGATGGGTGCTGAAGAATTTGGAATGGGCACCTCTTCATTAATTGCAATGGGTTGCATTATGGTTAGACAATGCCATTCAAATACTTGTCCAGTGGGTGTTTGTACTCAAGATGAATCTCTAAGAAAAAAATTTTCAGGAACACCAGAAAAAGTAGTTAATTTTTTCAGATTTGTTGCACAAGAAGTAAGAGAAATTCTTGCTTCACTAGGTTTTAAAAGCCTTAACGAAATAATAGGAAGAACTGATTTATTGACTCAGGTAAGCAGGGGCTCATCAAATTTAGATGACTTAGATCTAAGTTCACTATTAGTCAAAACAGACCCGGGCACAAACCCAAGATACTGTGAAAATAAAATAATAAATCATGTTCCAAATACATTAGATGAAAAGATATGGAATGATATTAAAGATAAAATTCAATTAAATAAAATATTAAAATGTGAGTATGAAATTAAGAATACACACCGTGCTGTCGGAACCAGGATATCTCATCATTTATTTAAAAAATTTGGCGACGATTCCATGTTAGATAATAATTTAATAATTTCATTAAACGGTTCTGCTGGTCAATCTCTTGGAGCCTTTTCTAAAAAAGGAGTTAAAATTATTGTTAATGGTGACGCCAACGATTATGTTGGCAAAGGATTGTCCGGAGCAACTTTGATTGTTAAGCCATCTATAAAAAGCAATTTAGTTTCTAATAACAATACTATAATAGGAAATACTGTAATGTATGGAGCTACATCAGGAAAATTATTTGCTTCAGGTAAATCAGGAGAGAGATTTGCAGTTAGGAACTCAGGAGGTATTGCAGTGGTAGAGGGATGTGGCTCAAATGGCTGTGAATATATGACTGGAGGAATTGCAGTAATTTTAGGGGAAGTTGGTGATAATTTTGCAGCTGGAATGACGGGTGGAATGGCATTTATTTATGATCCAAAGAATAACTTCGAAAACTATGTAAATCCTGACAGCGTAATTTGGCAAATTCCCGAAACAAAGTTTTGGGTACAAAAGTTAGAAAATACATTAAAAAATTTTCATTCTGAGACCGGCTCTAATATTGCTAAAATTATTTTAGATAATTATGAAAGAGAGATTAAAAACTTTAAACAAGTTTGCCCAATCGAAATGTTAGATAAACTTGAAAATCCTATTTCTTTAAAGCAGAAAAAAAATAAATCTGCTTAATGAAAAAAAAAATTAAATACTTTTGTTTTGGATTCGGACAAGTTGCAAAATATTTTATTAAAAACTTAACTAAATCAAAAAAAAAATTTGATTTTATAGCTACATCAACCTCATCCTCAAAGAACAAATTTTTTTCTAGAAAAAAGTATCTTTCTTTAAAATTTAAAAATAATTCTTATGATAAAAGAATAATAAATCACGTCAAAGAGTCTGATTATATTTTAGTTTCAATTCCCCCAATTAAAGGAAAAGACTTAGTAATTAAATATTTTTTTAATCATATACGAAATTCTAAATTTAAAAGTTTGGTCTACCTGTCATCCACAAGTGTGTATGGCGATCATAAGGGACGTTGGGTAACAGAAAAATCAAAAACAAAACCCACATCTATTTTTGGAAAAAACAGATTACACACTGAAAATCTATGGAAAAAATTTCAAAAGCGATATTCAAAGCCAATTAATATTTTTAGACTTTCAGGCATCTATTCAAAAGAAAATAATATTGTTAAAAGAATAAAACTAGGAACAAGATTAGTATTTAGAAAAAATAATCATTTTTTTTCTCGGGTAAGAGTTGAAGACATTGCGTCATCCATTCAAAAAATATTTTTTTTTAAAAACATCAAAGGAGAAATATTTAATGTTTCAGATAATTTGCCTGCTTCCAGTGAAAAAGTATATAAGTATGCTGCTAATGTTTTAAAAGTTAAGAGCTTTAAAGTCATAAGTACAAAAAATATAGAAAGCAAAATGTTGAAAAGTTTTTATAGAGACTCAAAAAAAGTAAGCAATAAAAAGCTAAAGAAAAAATTAAAATTTAAACTAAAATATCCAACTTATAAAAAAGGGCTTTCAGATTTCATTAATTAATCTTGCTAACTCTTTTAAAATTTTTTTAATATCAGATTTTCTTGATAAGCTGTGATCACCATTTTTTATTTTAATAATTTTTTTGTTTGAAGATCTAAAGAGTTTTAAAGTTTTTAATGAAAAAATTAATGGAACACTTTTGTCATTTGTTCCATGAAATAAAACCGATGGTAAATTTAGTTTAAGCTTTGAAAATATTTTATTTTTTCTTCCGTTATCGATTAAGTTTTTTGTTATAGGATAAGTTGATCCATAGTCATTTTTTATTTCAACAATTTTTTTTTCCTTTAATATTTTTTTAATCTTTTTTGGAAACTTTTTCCACATTAAATCCTCAGTAAATTCGGGAGCAGACGCAATGCCGATAAATGCCTTTAATTGAGACTTAAAACTTTTTGCAAGGTTTAAAGCAATCCAACTTCCCATGCTTGAGCCAATAAAAATTAATTTTTTATTTTTTTTTATTTTAGCCTTAATTAGTCGCCTAGCATCGTCTGTCCATTTAGAAATATTGCCATTTACGAATTCATCACTTGATTTTCCATGTCCAGAGTATTCAAATCTTAAATATCCTAGTTTCTCTTTTTTACAAAATCGATGAAATGCTGTTGGTTTATTACCAGTCATATCAGACATAAAACCATGGAAAAAAATTATTATTACATTTTTTTTTGAGTTAATAAGAGAATATCTTAATTTTCTATTCTTATTTGTTTTATAAAACTTCATTTTTTTTAAAAAATAAATATATAGATATATTAAAAGTATTCTATTATTTTAAACCAATAATTTAATGAATATCTTAATTACTGGCGGCGCAGGTTATATTGGAAGTCATACTTCACTATCACTAATTGATAGAGGACACAAAGTTACAATAATTGATAATCTGATAACCGGCAACTCAAAGCTCATACCAAAAAACGCTGAATTTATAAATTCTGACATAGCAGATTTACAAAAAATTGAAGAAGTTGTTAGAAGTAAAAAATTTGATTGTGTAATGCACTTTGCTGGGTTAGTTAGAGTAGAAGAGTCAATTAAAGACCCAGAAAAATACAATCTTTATAATTATGAAAAAGCAAAATTTTTTTTTGAATGTTGCATTAGAAATGGATTAAATAAAATAATTTTTTCGTCGACTGCAGGTGTTTACGGTAATACAAATAAAAATAAAAAAGTTAGTGAAGAGGATAAGCTTAATCCATTAAACCCTTATGCTTTTACTAAACAAAAACTTGAGAATTATTTAATTAATTCATCACAAAACCAAAAAATTAAATTCATCATATTAAGATACTTTAATGTTGCCGGCGCTGACAAGAATAAAAGATCAGGACCAATAATTAAAAATTCCAACAATTTGATAAAGGTTTTATGTGAAGTAGCCACCAAAAAAAAAAATAAGGTAATTATAAATGGTGTTGACTACGAAACCAAAGATGGTACTCCAATTAGAGATTTTATACATGTTTCAGATTTAGCAGATATACATATAATTGCAGCAGATCATATTAATAAAGATGGAGAATCAGGTATTTATAACTGTGGTTATGGAGTTGGGTATTCTGTAAAAGAAGTAATAAGTGAAATGGAAAATATAACTAAGAGTAAAATGATTTGTGAACTTGGAAAAAGAAGAGACGGAGATATTCCTTTTTCAGTATCTGACAATTTAAAATTTAAAAAAAAATTTAATTGGAATCCAAAACATAATAATCTTAATTTTATACTTAAATCAGCATTAGACTGGGAAATAGCTTTAGATAATGAACATTAAAATATTACAGGTAATTCCAAAATTAGGCTACGGAGGAGCAGAAACTGGCTGTTACGATCTAGCACATTTTTTGGCTGAGAAAGGTTGTAAATCCTATATTGTAACGAGCGGAGGTGAGTTATTAAAATTTATTAGAAAAGAAAAAGTAAAAGTAATTCGTCTACCAGTACATTCAAAAAACCCTATTTTAATTTTTCTTAATTTTTTAGTATTATCTGCACTTATTGTTATACTTAATATTAATATAGTTCACGCAAGAAGTAGAGCACCTGCGTGGTCTTGTTATCTTTCTTGTATTCTGACTAGAAGAAAATTTGTAACCACTTTTCATGGTACTTATAGCTATTCAAGCTCAATTAAAAAATTTTACAACAGCATAATGCTTAAATCTAAATTGATTATAGGTGGATCAAACTTTATTTTTGATCACATTAACGAAAACTATAAAGATTTTATAAACATAAAAAAAAGTAAATTAATGGTAATTTTTAGAGGAATAAATTTAGAATATTTTAATCCAAAAAACGTTTCTGAAAATAAAAAAAATGCTTTAATTTCAAAATGGAAGATTAATAAAGAAAAATTTATTTTTCTGCTTCCAGGAAGACTAACTTCATGGAAAGGTCAGGACGTTTTTATTGAAGCTTTGAATATACTTTTACTTGATTACAATAAGACTAATTTTTACGCTATAATATTGGGATCTGATCAGGGGAGAAACGTTTATTCAAAAAAACTTTTGGGCTTGGTTCAAAGATATCAACTTGGAAGAAAGATAGGATTTTCAAGCAACTATAAAGACATGCCTGTTGCTTACGCTATATCAAACGCAGTTGTTTCAAGCTCAGTAAAACCGGAAGCTTTTGGAAGGGTTGCGGTAGAAGCACAAGCTATGCAAAAACCAATTATAGCAAGTAATATCGGCGGTTCCAAAGAGACAATTCTTGATGAAAAATCGGGCTTTCTGTATAAATCAGATGATCCGAGAGAGTTAGCAAAAGTTTTAAACAACGTTATGGAATTAGATAAAGAAGCATTGTATGCAATAGGAAACGAAGGTAGAAAAAACGTAAGTAAAAAATTTGATGTTGAAAAAATGTGTCAAACAACTTTTAGTGAGTATCAAAAATTAACTAAATAAACTAATGCCAAATATACATCTTCTTGACGGTAAAAAAATTTCTTTTTCTAAATCAATAAATGGATTTGATCTTACAAAGAAAATTAGTAAATCTCTGGAAAAATCTGCTCTTATAATGGAGGTGAATGGTGAACTAAAAGATTTAAGTTACGAAATATTAGAAGATTCTAAAGTTAAGATTATTACTTCAAAAGATAAAGAAGGATTAGATGTAATTAGGCATGATGCTGCTCACATAATGGCAATGGCAGTTCAAGAATTATTTCCTGGAACTCAAGTAACGATAGGCCCAGTGATTGAAAATGGCTTTTATTATGATTTTGCAAGAAAAGAACCATTTACTAGTGATGATTTAAAAAAAATTGAGAAAAAAATGTCAGAAATAATTGATAGAGATGTGAAAACAAAAAGAGAAGTATGGGAAAGAAATAAAGCGATAGATCACTTTACAAAGATAGGAGAAAAATACAAAGCACAAATTATCGAAAGTATACCAAAAAATGAAGAACTTTCAGTATATCATCACGGAGACACGTGGCACGATTTATGTAGAGGGCCGCATTTAGTTTCCTCAGGTAAGATAGGAAAAGCTTTTAAATTAACAAAAGTCTCTGGTGCATACTGGAGAGGTGACTCAAAAAATGAAATGCTGCAGAGGATCTATGGAACATGTTGGAGCTCAAAAAAAGAATTAGATGAATATTTAACTAGATTAGAAGAAGCTGAAAAAAGAGATCATAGAAAGTTAGGTAAAGAAATGGATCTTTTCCATTTTAGAGAGGAAAGCCCAGGTGCAGTATTTTGGCACGAAAAGGGTTGGATTTTATTTCAAAGACTAATTGAATATATGCGATCAAAACAAAGATTAGCTGGTTATAAAGAAATCAATACTCCTGAAATTTTAGATAAAAAACTTTGGGAACAATCAGGTCATTGGGAAAAATTTGGAGAAAACATGTTTACTTCAGAAACACCTGATGAAAAAGTATTTGCAATTAAGCCGATGAACTGTCCTGGTTGTATTCAAGTTTTTAAACAGGGTCTTAAAAGCTATAGAGATCTTCCTCTTAAATTGTCCGAATTTGGAAAAGTTCATAGATATGAACCGTCAGGAGCTCTTCATGGATTACTTAGAGTAAGAGCCTTTACACAAGATGATGCTCATATTTTTTGTACTGAAGATCAAATAACTGAGGAATGTTTAAGTATCACAAGTTTAATTTTAGAAATTTATAAGGACCTTGGATTTAAGAATGTTTTATTGCAATTTTCTGATAGACCAAAAAAACGAGTAGGCGATGATAAAATTTGGGACAATGCTGAGTCTGCTCTTTTAAAAGCTATAAAAAAATCAAAGTTAAAATATGAAATAAATAAAGGGGAAGGAGCTTTTTATGGTCCAAAAATAGATTTTGTTTTAAGAGACACTATTGGAAGAGATTGGCAATGTGGAACTTTACAGGTTGATCTTAATTTACCAGGAAGGTTAGGAGCAAGCTATGTTGATAAAGACGGATCAAAGAAAACTCCGGTAATGTTGCACCGTGCTCTATTTGGATCATTGGAACGTTTTATAGGTATTTTAATTGAACATTACGCAGGCAAATTACCCTTATGGTTGTCTCCATCACAAGCAGTAGTGTTACCTATAGCAGAAGATAACAATAGTTATGCAAAAAAATTATTTGAAGATCTTTTTAAAGAAGGTATAAAATGCGAAGTGGATTTAAGAAATCAAAAAATAAATTATAAAATAAGAGAACACTCTTTAGCAAAAGTTCCGATGTTACTTATATGTGGTAACAAAGAGTCTAAAAACAAAACTGTTACTGTCAGGAAACTTGGCTCTTCAGAACAAAAAATAGTAAAGAGAGAGAAGCTAATAAAAGAAATATTACTTTCAAATAAACTTCCTTTAAATTAGTGGCACATTTTAAACCAAACTACTTTCAAAAAAGAACAAAACCTCATGGCCCTAGAGCCAATGAAAGAATAAGATCAAGGGATGTTCAGGTAATAGGAAGTAGCGGAGGTAATCTTGGAATATTACCTTTGAACAAAGCAATTTTTTTAGCAAAAGAAGAAGGCTTAGATCTTATTGAAATCTCACCTAATGCAAAACCTCCAGTTTGCAAAATAATGGACATGGGAAAATATAAATATGATTTACAAAAAAAAGCTAATTTAGCAAAAAAAAAACAAAAAGTTATATCTCTAAAAGAATTGAAATTAAGACCTGGTACAGAAATACACGATTATAATTTTAAATTAAAAAACGCAAAAAAATTTCTTACTAAAGGCGATAAAGTAAAATTTACCGTAAGATTTAAAGGTAGAGAGATGCAACATATACAGCTAGGAAAAGATTTAATGAACAGAATTATAGAAGACACTAAAGAACTGGGAAAAATTGAAACTCATCCAAAATTTGAAGGAAGACAAATGATAATGATAATCCAGCCCATTTAATACGGATAATATCATCTTGTAAATTTTCACTATTATCTGTATAAGTCCAAAAACATTTATGCCTAAACTTAAAACAAAAAGCTCAGCAAAGAAAAGATTTAGATTTACTTCTTCAGGTAAAATTAAAATGCCTCAAGCAGGAAAGAGACACGGCATGATTAAAAGATCAAATTCTCAAATTAGAAAACAAAGAGGTACTACAATAATGACTAAACAAGACTCAAAAATTGTTAAGTCTTATATGCCTTATAATTTAAGAGGTTAATATGTCTAGAACTAAACGTGGTGTAGTCAGTAAAGCAAAACATAAAAAAGTTCTTAAATTAGTCAAAGGTCAGTGGGGCAGAAGAAAGAACACTATTCGTGTTGCACGCCAAGCAATGGAAAAAGCTATGCAATACGCTTATAGAGACAGAAAAGCAAAAAAAAGGGAATTTAGATCATTGTGGATTCAAAGAATAAATGCTGGAGTAAGGTCTGAAGGTATGACTTACTCTAAATTTATTGATGGTTTAAACAAGTCCAAAATCAAATTAGACAGGAAAGTATTAGCTGAATTGGCTTATAATAATCCAGAAGTCTTCAAATCTATAGTAAAAAAAGTTCAGTTATCATCAAAATAAATTTGTTTTTTATTTCTTAAAGTTAGAGTAAAAACTAATTAATGATTAATTTAGATGAATTTTTAAATAAGATTCGTAGTATAAAGGACAATCATGAGTTTCAAAGAATCAAGTCCGAATTGTTGGGTAAAAACAGCTTATTAAATTTAAAATTTAAAGAACTAGGAAAAATACCAGTTGAAGAGAGGAAAAAAAAAGCTGAAATTTTAAACGATCAAAAAAATAAAATTTCCCAAGCTTTCGAAGTTAAATTAACGGAAATCCAAAGTCTTGAAATTAATAAAAAATTAGAGAATGAAAAAGTCGATGTAACTCTCCCTTCGAAAGAATTATTGAGTGGAAAGATACATCCAGTTTCTCAGGTTATAGATGAAATTTCATCAATCTTTTCTGAAATAGGATTTTCTGTTGCTGAAGGTCCAGATGTTGAAACTGAATACAATAATTTTACAGCACTAAACACACCCGAAGACCATCCTGCTAGAGATATGCATGACACTTTTTATTTGGATGAAAATAAAAAAATACTTCTTAGAACTCACACATCCCCAGTGCAAATAAGAGCGATGTTATCTGGAAAGCCGCCTTTTAAAATTATAGTGCCCGGAAGAACTTATAGATGCGATAGTGATCAAACTCATACTCCTATGTTTCACCAACTAGAGGGATTACATATAGATAAAGATATTAATATGGGTCATTTAAAAGGTTGTCTTGATTTTTTTGTCAAAGAGTTTTTTGAAGTTAAGAAAATAAAGATGAGATTTAGACCAAGTCATTTCCCATTTACTGAACCATCAGCAGAGGTTGATATTGGGTATAGAATTGAAAAAGAAAGAATTGTTATTGGAGAGGGTGATAAATGGCTAGAAGTTCTTGGGTGTGGAATGGTGCATCCAAATGTTTTGAAAAATGCTAAAGTTGATCCAAAAAAATTTCAGGGTTTTGCTTTTGGTATGGGAATTGATCGATTGGCAATGCTTAAATATGGCATAAATGATTTAAGATCATTTTTTGAGGTTGATTATAGGTGGCTAAATCATTTTGGATTTGACCCTTTAGATGTTCCTACTAATTACAGAGGGTTAAGCAGATGATTGCCACTTTATCTTGGTTAAAAAAACATTTAAAAACTAGTGCTAACCTAAACCAAATTGTTGAAAAACTGACTAGCATAGGTCTTGAAGTAGAGGAAATAAAACAAGGCGCAGGCGAACTTAGTAATTTTAAAATTGCTAAAATTATTAAAGTACAAAAACATCCTAATGCAGATAAATTAAAATTGTGTGAAGTGAGCATTGGCAAAGGTGATTTAATAAAAGTAGTTTGTGGTGCGAAAAATGCAAGAGATGGTTTAATCACAGTTTATGCTCCTCCAGGGACCACAATTCCTAAATCAAAAATTAAAATTGAAGTTGCTAAAATAAGAGGAGTTGAGTCGTTCGGAATGTTATGTTCTGAAAGCGAACTAAATATTTCTAATGAAAGCGAAGGTATTATAGAAATTAATAACAAAAAAAATGAGTTAGGAAAAAATTACTTTAAAGGAAATAGAGAAAAATCAATAAATATTGCAGTTACTCCTAACAGACCAGATTGTCTCGGCATTAGAGGAATAGCCAGAGATTTATCCTCAGCGGGTGTCGGAAAGTTAATAAATGAAAAAAAAATCAAATTTAAACAAAATTTTTCTCAACCAATTAAAATTTCCATAAAAAAAGAAAACAGCCAAGGCTGTATGTATTTTGGAGCTTGTTATATAAAAAATATTAAAAATAAACAAAGCCCCAACTGGCTCAAAGAAAAGCTAGTTTCTCTTGGTCTAAAGCCAATATCAGCAGTAGTTGATGTAACAAATTATGTAATGTTCGATTTAAATAGACCTTTACACGCATACGATGCTGATAAAATTAATAAAGAAATAATTGTTAGGTCGTCTAAGCCAGGAGAAAATTTTACTGCACTAGACAATAAGAATTATAAACTTCTAGGAAACATGTGTGCAATTACAGACAAATCAGGAGTTTTAGGTTTAGGAGGAATTATAGGTGGTGATCGATCAAGCACTGAATTTAATACTAAAAATATTCTACTTGAAGCTGCTTATTTTTATCCTTCATCAATAAGAAAGACAGCCAATATATTAAATATTGACACTGATGCAAAATATAGATTTGAAAGGGGAATAGATCCCAATTCAATCACAGAAGGTCTTCAAATGGCAGCTAATTTAATCTTAAATATTTGTGGAGGGGAAGCAAGCAAATTTTCTTTTTCTGGGAAGTCAAAAGTACAAAAAAAAACAATGACAATTGAGAATACCAAATTTAAAAAAACAATAGGTATTTCGATTTCAAGAAATGAAACAAAAAAAATATTTAATTCTTTAGGATTCAAAGTAAAAAACGTTAAAAAAAGCATGAAAGTTGAAATACCGTCTTGGAGGCCAGATATAACTTCTGAGATAGATTTAATCGAAGAATTAATTCGAATTAAAGGTTTTGAAAATATTAAAACCATTTATCCAAAAAGAGAGAGATTAAATGAAACCTTAAATTTTAGACAAAAAATATTTCATCTATCCCAAAGGTCTGTTGCTTCTAAAGGTTATTTAGAAGCTGTAACTTGGTCTTTTACTGATAAAGAAATTGAAAAACTATTTTATCCAAAGACATCTATTCAAATACAAAATCCTATATCGAGTGACTTAAATGTTTTGCGAAGTTCAATTTTTTCTAATTTAATTCTTTATGTTAAAAAAAATCAAGATAGAGGATATCATGACTTCTCAATTTTTGAAATTGGCCCTACTTTTTTTGGAAAAAAACCTGGTGAACAAAAAACTGTTCTTGGTGGGTTAAGATCAGGGATGGTTGATAGAAAAAACTGGAACAAAAGTGGAAGAAATTTTGATGTATTTGACGTTAAGACAGACACAATAAAAACATTGTTAGAACTTGGACTAAAAGATAATGATTTGATAATTACTAGTGAAAACACAAATTATTATCATCCAGGAAGGTCCGGATCAATTAGGTTTAAGTCAGAAAGCGGCCCTAGACTTGCTTATTTTGGTGAAATCCATCCAAGCGTAACAAGTAAATTGGATTTAAATGAAAAAAATCTTTGTGGGTTTGAACTATTTATAGACTCAATACCTCAACCAGATAAAAAATTAAGAGTAAAAAAACTGAACTATTTAGTTTCATCATATCAAAAATCAGAAAGAGATTTTGCATTTGTAATTGATAAATCATTCAAAGCAGGAGAAGTAGAAAAAATGATAAGGTCAATAGATGCTGATATTATTAAAAATGTAAAAACTTTCGATGTATTTGAAGGTCAAAATCTACCTGAAGGAAAAAAATCATTGGCAATAAATGTTACTTTACAATCTTTTACCAAAACACTTACCGAAAATGATTTGGACAGTATAAGTAAAAAAATTATAGACAGAGTTAAAAATAAAACAGGCGCAACAATAAGATCTTAATGTCCAAAATTGAAAGAATACGTAATTTTTCTATAATTGCGCACATAGACCATGGAAAATCAACAATCGCTGATAGAATCATTCATAAATGTGGTGGATTAACTGACAGAGAAATGAAAGAACAGGTTTTAGATTCAATGGACATTGAGAGAGAAAGAGGAATTACAATTAAAGCTCAAACTGTCAAACTTGAATATAAAGCTAAAGATGGAAAAAAATATATACTTAACATTATTGATACACCAGGGCATGTAGATTTTGGTTATGAAGTTAGCAGATCGCTATCAGCATGTGAGGGATCTTTATTAATTGTTGATAGTACTCAAGGAGTTGAAGCCCAGACATTAGCTAATGTGTATCAAGCTTTAGAAATAAACCATGAAGTAATACCAGTACTAAACAAAATTGATTTGCCGGCATCCGATATTGAAAAAACTAAAAAGGAGATCGAAGATGTTGTTGGCATAGATACCTCGAATGCAATTTCATGTTCGGGTAAAACTGGCGAAGGCATAGATAATATTTTAGAGGCAATCATAAACAATCTCCCTTCTCCAAAAGGCGCTCAAGACAAAAAACTTAAATCTTTGTTAGTTGATAGTTGGTACGATAGTTATTTAGGAGTAGTAATTTTAGTTAGAGTTATAGATGGGAAAATCAAGAAAAATATGAAAGTAAGATTAATGTCAAATAACGAAGAATATATAATTGAAAAAGTTGGGGTTTTTACCCCTAAACCGACAGATATTGCAGAACTAAATTCAGGTGAAATAGGATTTATTATTACTGGGATTAAATCATTATCGGAAACTAAAGTGGGAGATACGATTTGTGATGCCGATAATTCTGTAAACACACCTCTTCCTGGTTTTAAACCTAGTAAGCCGGTTGTTTTCTGTGGCCTATTTCCCGTCGATAGTTCTGAATATCAAAAATTAAAAGATGGATTAGCGAAACTAAAACTAAATGATGCAAGTTTTTCCTACGAACCTGAGTCATCAAGCGCATTAGGGTTAGGTTTTCGGTGCGGTTTTTTAGGGCTTCTTCATTTAGAAATTATAACAGAAAGACTAGAAAGAGAATTTGATGTTAACCTTATTACAACGACACCTGGTGTAATCTACAAAGTTCATAAAATAAAAGGCGAGGTTATAGACTTACAAAACCCTACAAATATGCCTGACCCTTCTCAAATTACAAAAATTGAAGAACCTTGGATAAAATCCACTATTATAACTCCTGATGAATATTTAGGCTCAATCATAAAAATTTGCCAAGACAAAAGAGGCATTCAAACGAATCTAAGTTACTCTGGCAAAAGAGCTGTTTTATCTTATGATCTGCCTTTAAATGAAGTAGTATTCGATTTTAATGATAGACTTAAATCAGTTTCAAGTGGTTACGCAAGTTTTGATTATGAAATTTCCAGTTATCGTGAAGGTGATCTAGTTAAATTAGGTATACTTGTTAATAGTGAGCCAGTTGATGCTTTAGCTATGATCATTCATAAAGATTTTGCTCAAAAAACAGGAAGAGAAGTTTGTGAAAAACTTAAAGATTTAATCCCTAGGCATAATTTTATGATTCCTGTCCAAGCTGCTATAGGAGGAAAGATTGTTGCACGAGAATCGATAAAAGGATTTAAAAAAGACGTTTTGACAAAAATTCATGGCGGTGGAGCTGGTGACAGGAAAAGAAAACTTCTAGAGAAACAAAAAAAAGGAAAAGCTAGAGCTAAACAATTTGGAAAAGTTGAAATACCACAAGAAGCATTTATAGGAGTGTTAAAAATAAATAAAAAAAATTAATGACAATCCTTAATATCATAACAAATGAAAGTGTTTCAAAAAAAGATGAAAAATATAGCTGTGACAATATTGATTTAAAATCAATTCCAGAATCACTCAGTCAATATACTCAAGTAAAACTAATAGGAAGGAAATCAAAAATTCAAAGAAACAAGGAAATTCATATAGATAATTTTAGCATACATGGAAATATTTTTTCTTATCTCTTTGCTATAATTAAGAAAAAAGAAAAGCAAAAAGATAAATATTTAATAATTTCAATTTCTCCTTATACTTTTCTTGCATGTATCGTTTTAAGTATTTTTAAAGTCAAACCGTATGTTTATCTGCGAAGTGATGGTTATAAAGAGTATAAATCAATTCTAGGATTTTATGGTCCCTTTCTTTACCATGTTATGTTTTCATTAGTTGCAAAATTTTCCTTTTTAATCAGTTGCAGAGAGCATATTTTAAAAAAAAAGGAGGGTATTGTAGTAAGCCCCTCGCAATTAAATGATAATTGGTTTTCAAACCAAAAAAAATTAGCATTCGATAAAATAAAATTATTATATGTTGGAAGGATAAGAATTGAGAAAGGAATATTTTCCTTAGCTAAAATTTTAGAAAAAACTGATTATAATTTGACAGTTGTAACATCTAGTTTAACAAAAAACATTAATAAATTTTCTAAAAATATTAAGGTAATTGACTTAAAAAATAATAATGATGAAATAATTAAAATTTACGACGAACATAACATCTTTATTTTGCCTTCTTTCACAGAAGGCCACCCACAGGTTTTAGATGAAGCTCTAGCTAGATGGCGCCCAGTAATTGTTTTTAATGAAATATCACATGTAGTTAGAGAACGAAAAGGAGTTTTCGTAACAGAGAGAAATATAGAATCTTTAAAAGAAACAATTAATCATATTTCTTCAAATTTTGAAAAAATTCAAGAAGATATAAAAAAAAACTCTTTGCCAACAAAGAAATCATTTATTCAAGAGCTAAAAACAATTATGTTTTAATAACAAAATGAAGAAAAAAATTAAAAATATTCAGATGGTAATTGTTTGTGGTGGTCGAGGTAAAAGAATGGGATCTATCACAAACAAATATCCTAAACCGATGATAAAAATAGGAAAAAAAACAATTATAGAGCATAAAGTTAATTATTACAGAACACAGGGAATTAAAAATTTTATATTTTGTCTTGGTTATAAAGCAAAAATTTTAAAAAAATTTCTTTCAAAAAAAGTTCCAAGCAACATTTATCACATTAGTAGTTTGGAACATGGAATTTTAAAAAGAATCTCTCTAGTAAAAGATAAAATAAAAAAACCAACTTTAATAAGTTATGGAGATACATTAGCTAGAATAAATTTTTCAAGTTTAATTTTAAAACACAAAAGTTCTAAATGCCCAATTACCATTGTTGTTGCGCCAATAAAAAACCCTTTTGGCATTGTAAATTGGAACAAAAAAAATAGAGCAACAAAATTTGAGGAAAAACCTGTTTTAAATCACTTCATAGGCTATGCTGTTATAAGCCCAAACTTTTTTTCAAAAATAAACAAAAAAATTATAAACTTAAGAGATGGTAAAGGAATGGTGGAAGCAATCAATTTGCTTATAAAAAAGAAGCAAGTAAATATATACAAATTTGATGATTTACAGATTACTATTAACTCACCTTCAGAACTAAAAAATGCTAAGATGAATTACAACAAATATTTTACTTTAAATGATACTTTTAAAAAATAAAAATATATTGGTCACTGGAGGTGCAGGATTCATAGGCTCTCATCTTACAAATAAGCTTTTGACTCTTGGTGCAAAAGTTACTGTAATAGTTAAATATAATAGCATAATTGATTGTCCGAGATTAATTAAGGTTTGGGACAGAATTAAAGTCATAGAAGCCGATTTAAGAAATACCGACTCAGTGAAAGATATAGCAAAAATGAAATTTGATTTAATTTTTCATTTAGCAGCGTATAATCATGTTGGAGATAGTTTCAAGCATATTTTTGAAAACGTAAATTCGAATCTACTTTCTACGATAAATCTTCTAAATCATGGTCCAAAGTTTAAAAAACTAATTCATATGGGTACCTCAGAAATTTATGGTCATCAAAAAGTTTTACCTTTTAATGTAAAGGAAAAACCTAATCCAATGTCACCTTATGCAGTAACAAAATATGCTAGTGAACTCTACAGTATCTTAAGATCGAAGCATCAAAAAATGAATCTTTTATGCCTAAGACCTTTTAATACTTTCGGACCTTTTCAAAGTGAGAAAGCAGTTATTCCAGAGATAATACTTAAATGTTTACAAAATAGAGAAATTAAAACAACCGGAGGCAAACAAACTAGAGAATTTAATTATATTGATAATATAATTGATGGTATTCTCTTTCTAAATAGTAAAGTAAGTCATAGTATTGAACCTATTAATGTTGGAAGTAACAAACCTATATCGATTAAAAATTTAGTCAAAAAAATACACAATTTTACTGGATCATCATCTAAACTTAGAATTGGATCAGTTAAATACAGACCAAATGAGATTTGGAAAATGCAAGCAAATAATAAATTTCTAACCTCCAAAGGTTGGAAGCCCGAAGTAGATTTTGATAGTGGTTTAAAAAAAACCATTAGTTGGTATCGTAATTTCAATCAGTTATACTTCGGCACAAAAGCTAGATTAAAGAATTTATAGTTTTGGAGAGATGGCCGAGCGGTTTAAGGCGCACGCTTGGAAAGTGTGTGTACCCTTACAGGTACCGTGGGTTCGAATCCCACTCTCTCCG
>MDTB01152292.1_pt1 | contig 28637 bp, 23 predicted proteins | sample 811161 | NCBI WGS metagenome assembly MDTB01 (sample SAMN05326650, study PRJNA326480) | marine metagenome | isolation source: seawater | place: Mediterranean Sea | collected 2009
CATGTCATCGCGATCACCGATAGCGCGCCAACGATCCCTGACTTTATGCCGCAATCAAGCTATGCGCTTGCATCCTGCGCAGAACTGCCAGCGCTGATTGATCAGATTTGTGGCTAAAGCCTAAAGGGATAAAGGCTAAGGGGCTTAGCGGTCTAGCGATTAGCCGCCACCAACCCCTTCTGTGGATAAAATATCATATCCGCGATCAGCCATGCAGCGGTCTATGACCCTTCCGGGGCCAAAATCTGCCATGATATCTGTGTAATTGGTATCATTGATATCCGTTGCTGACAACGCACCGACTGCGGCACCGACTGTCGTGCCGCTATCATCATCACCATCCAAGGCATTACCGATAGCCGCACCAACTAACGCCCCAATGACAAAATTTTGCCCGGCTCTATCTTTTTCTTTTTGTCTTTCGGCAAGATAGGTCTGTTGCGCCCTCTGACCAATGGTACGGCATTGCCGCAGATCTGTATTATATTGGTCAATATCCGCCACGCGGTAGGTGTCAATGACAGGTGAATAACTATAGATATCAATCTCATGTGACGTCTCACATCCAGATAGCCCAATGCTCACAATCAGCCAAAATATCGGCATCATTATAAAGGTTATAGGTGTTTTCATTAATATTTCCCCCCATTTCTATTCAGAGAAGTATATCAATTAAAAATTAATAAACCGTTAACGCGAGGCGGTTTTATACCCCCAGCCTGCCCTGCGACGCTCATTCATGAATGATGCCCCCGTTCTCACTAATTTGTGATTTGATTTTATGGCTTTACACGCCGCTATAATGATTGTGATCATTGAAACGTGGGGAGGGTTTGATGATAACTCGATTTATGGCAGTTGCTATTCTGCTATCAGGTATTTTGCTGGTGAGTGATCCCGCTTTTTCCTACAGCCGCGAGTTTGCAAAGACGTACACGGCGGATTGCAAGTCTGTGAAGCCTATGTACAGAGATATATAAATTGGCCGCTTTTATGTTAACACAGGACGCATAGAAACTTCCTTTTTCACCTATGGTGACGCTCGTGATATCTGCATGGAGGTCTTCCAAGATGCCGCAGGGGCTAGTTATCGTATTTTAGAAAATCCGAAGAAAGAAAGATGTGCCGATGTGGCGGCTCGAGCAAAGACAAGTGAGGCTTTAACGAAGTTCAGAGGCTCGAGTCATTTTAGACTGTATGAATTAAAGTTCTTTCCTAAGAGCCCCTCTGATAAAAAAACGATTCGTGATAACATTTGCTATTGGTTGAAGAGCACTTCTATAGAACTGTTGAAGCTTCTAGGAAACCCCCTTATGCGTCTTGAAGATGAGGTGGGGTATGGACCAGGTGCAAGCCCCTCACAAAGTCCAGATGAGACCACCGAGCCGCACCCTTGCCCTGAATAACACCCCCAATAGAGGAGGTTCAGGCATCTCATGGCTGAAAGTGGCAGTGAAAGCAGCAGATAAAGGCCAGGATTCCAGCCGCCATCGTTGCCACTTTGCCGTCATGCTCCCGTCATGCCCTATGACGCTCATTCATCAATGATGCCCGCGTTATCACGATATTGTGATTTGATTATATGGCTTTGCACGCCGCTATAATGATCTAGATTATTAAAAACGCCAGATTGCGTTACCATAATCGCGTTAATTGCATTTTATCATTTTTTTCACGTTACATTTTTTAGTCGGAGCCATCGAGGAGATGGTTTTCATGTGGAGTCACAGCAGAAACCATGCCTGACTTCACCATACCAATGTTTGTTGAGCATAAGTTCAATAAACCCAAAGTGAATAAGCCACAATCTACTTAAAGACAGGAGGAAATAATGAACAACGATTTTAGACGAATTTTCAAAACCATGCCATGGGAAGACGGTGAAATTACCGAGAATAAAGTGCAAGAATTCACCAATGAACAAATGGTTGATAAAAAAATTGATCCCACACCACAAAACGCACACGCATCCGATAAAAAAGAAAAACCAAAAGACATACCCGCAGGCTACACATATTTCGGCCAGTTTGTAGATCATGACTTGACCTTTGATGAAACGGCTCTGGCATCTGCCGCTGGACTGACACATGGCGGCACCTTAAATCTCCGAACACCAGTTCTTGATCTTGATAGTGTATATCAAGGAAAAATCACCAATCATCGTTTCGATTTTGACAAGCGTGTATCAACTTTTAGGGATCCTGACGGTAATATATCAAATTTTCAGGGTTCTGACGGTAAGCCTATCATGGTTCGTGATTTGCCACGGAGTAGCGATGGTAAGGCTAATATTGGTGATCCCAGGAATGATGAAAATGCCATTATTTCGCAATTTCACCTTGCCTTCATGCTCGCACATAATAAAATCATGGACCGATTAGCTGGCGATGAGGCGGCCAAGTTCACAAAAGCGCGGAGGGTTTTGACATGGCTGTATCATTGGGTTATTCGTCACGACTTTCTGCCTAAAATAATTCGTGAAGACATCCTAAAACTTGCCTTTGATAATGATCTTACTAATATCAACAAGAAAACAGCGACTGTAGATTTTGGTTTTGAAGGCTTTCAAATTCCTGCTGAATTTGCGTTTGCAGCCTACCGTTTCGGGCACTCAATGGTTCGTGATAGTTACCAGACAAATAACTCCGACGCAGCTGGATTTGGAAATTTCATTCCAATTTTTGATGCGGTTTCAGCTGACGACCTTAAGGGCAATCGGCGCATGACACTGCGAAAAGTTGTGCAATGGGATTGGTTTCTTAAGATGACATCTAGTGCAGAGAGTTTTTTTCCACAAAAGGCAATGCCCATTAACACGACGTTATCAAGAGCACTCAGCGAGCTTGAGCGGGATGGTGACTTGAAGCATATTAACAATTTTTTGGCGGCACGAAATATCCTTCGTGGAATTAGAGTTGGGATGCCGAAGGCAAGCAGTGTTGTTAATGAGTTGAATACATTCCTGCACGCTCTTGACTCAAAAGCTCCTCAGGCGGAATTCATCAATGGTAATGATAAAAATAAGAATATGATAGAATCGCTTTGGTATTATATTTTGCTTGAAGCTGAGGAACAGGCTAATAAAGAGAATGCCGGGAAGCTAGGAATTGTGGGGTCAAGCATCGTTGCATTTACCTTTGCTGGATTGCTGAAAAACACTTCTAATTCCTATTTCAATTTGAATCCATCATGGGAACCTGATGATGAAACCGCTTCAGGAGCATTATTAGGGGATGATAAGAAGGATGATAAAGACTGGTCTCTCGCGTCAATTATTCGGCTGTCGAAGCTGCCTGTTTCCGTAGAGGACTTTTAAGGCGACCATTAAGGCAAAGTTGCTCCTATCAAGTCAGGCTTGAACGAACCTGTTTGATCGTTATGAACATGCGTTGCGGTTCACTGATGAAAACCGCAAAACCGAATTTGTCATACTATATTTTGCGCTTCTGCCTTATTTTCTCGCCGCTATCTGAGATCACATCAAGCAGGATGGCATGGCATCCAATCTGATCAGCAACCAGACTAGCTGTTTCAAAAACACGGTGCCTGAGGATACTGCCAATCCCGTTATTTTGCTGTTGCTTGTCGATGGCAATCTGTCCCCAAAACAATACTGGAATTTCGCCATGTGACGGAACACCTTTTGGGGGCTGGGCAGATAGCGGTGCGCCAGCAATCGCGGCATCACAAAGCGGGGGGATTAACCCCTAGCTATTGAGTTTTGAGCGCAGGAGGTCATTAACCACATTAGGGTTAGCCTGGCCTTTTGAGGCTTTCATCACCTGCCCCACAAAGAACCCAAAGAGCTTATCTTTACCGCCGCGATATTCATCAACCTTGTCGGTATTTTCCGCCAGCACCGTATCAATCATGGCTTCGATAGCGCCCGTATCAGAGACTTGCTTAAACCCTTTTTCCTCAATCACTTGATCAGGATCGGCGCCATCCTCAAGCATGATCGCAAACACATCTTTGGCGATCCGCCCCGATATGGTGCCGTCACCAATCCGCTCAACCAGCTTCCCTAGCTGATCCGGGCTAACCGGCGAGTCGGCAAGATCAAGCCCCATACGATTAAGCGCACCAAACAGCTCAACCGTCATCCAGTTTGCCACCAGTTTGGCATCTCGCCCTGCCGCTGCCGCTTCATACCAAGCAGCGGTATCACGATCTTCGCTGATCAATCCAGCATCATAGGCGCTAAGCCCGAACTCATCCATCAGCCGTCCACGCAAAGCATCCGGCAGTTCAGGCAAGCTCTGGCGCAGGGTTTCGACCCATGCAGCATCTAGCTCAAGCGGCAGTAAATCTGGATCAGGAAAATAGCGGTAATCATGAGCATCTTCTTTCGACCGCATTGTCCGCGTCTGACCTGTTGAAGTATCAAAGAGACGGGTTTCTTGATCAATGGTGCCGCCATCCTCGATAATCTCAATCTGCCGCGCGACTTCGCTATTGATCGCTTGCGCTATAAAGCGAATAGAATTGAGATTCTTGGTTTCTGTCCGTGTGCCAAGCTCATCGCCGGGACGGCGCACCGACACATTACAATCAGCGCGTAATGAGCCTTGTTCCATATTGCCATCACAAGTTCCCAAAAACCGCAAGATAGCCCGCAATTTGCTAACATAAGCCGCGGCTTCTTCGGCTGACCGCATATCTGGCCGCGAGACAATTTCCATCAGCGCAACGCCTGAACGGTTAAGATCAATATAAGACTTGCCAGGATGCTGATCATGCATAGATTTGCCAGCATCCTGTTCCAGATGCAGCCGTTCAATGCCAATATCACGAGTCGACCCATCCGCAAGTGTGATCGTAATGCTTCCCTCACCCACGATCGGTTGTTTAAACTGGCTAATCTGATAGCCTTGCGGCAAATCCGCATAGAAATAGTTTTTGCGGTCAAAAATGCTGAATAAATTAATCTCCGCATTTAGCCCAAGGCCAGTTTTAACCGCCTGCTCAACACAAAACTGATTTATGACAGGCAACATGCCGGGCATAGCCGCATCAACCAGCGAGACATGTTCATTCGGCCCTGCTCCAAATGCCGCTGAAGCACCTGAAAACAGCTTCGCCTGACTGCTAACCTGAGCATGGACTTCCAAGCCAATGACAACTTCCCATTTGCCTGTCCGGCCTTCGATAAGTGAGCTAACATCCGTCATGACGCGGCTCCTGATGCTACATGATCAAACCCAGCGGCTTTTTCGAGCATAGCCGCCCCTTCAATTAATGTATCTTCACGCAACGCCGGAGCAATTAGCTGAAGCCCAAGCGGCAGACCATCAGATGATAACCCTGCTGGAACAGATATCGCCGGAATACCAGCCAGATTGGCAGGAACAGTAAAGACATCATTCAAAAACATGCTGACAGGGTCTTTATCTTCATCACCCAGGGCAAATGCCGCCGACGGTGTTGATGGCGTCAATAACGCATCGACATCAGAAAACACTTGATGAAAGTCATTTTGGATAAGTCGTCTGATCTTTTGTGCCTTAATGTAATAGGCATCATAATATCCTGCCGACAGCACATAGGTTCCTATGAGTATCCGGCGTTTCACCTCATCGCCAAAGCCTGCGCCACGAGTTTTTGCATACATCTCATCTAGCGTTGCGCCCTCAACCCGTTGCCCGTAACGGACGCCATCATACCGCGCTAAGTTGGATGATGCCTCGGCTGGGGCAATGATATAATAGGCTGGCAAGGCATATTTGGTATGTGGCAAGCTAACCGGAACGCAGATCGCGCCAGCGTCTTCGAGCCATTGCCGCCCTTGCTCCCACAATGTGACAATCTGCTCTGGCATACCGTCAATCGTATATTCATCCGGAATACCAATCCGCATATTTTTCACACCCTCATTCCTGGCTTTTGATAATGCCGCCATCAGATCAGGCATTGGCGCATCAATAGAGGTGGAATCGCCCTTATCATAGCTAGCCATTGACGTCATCATAAGCGCACAATCGGCGACATCGCGGGTAATTGGCCCCGCTTGATCGAGCGATGAAGCAAAGGCGACAATGCCAAGCCTTGAACAGCGGCCATAGGTTGGCTTTAGTCCGACTAGTCCACAAAATGCCGCTGGCTGGCGAATTGAGCCGCCAGTATCCGTGCCGGGGGCGAGCAAAGCTGACCGTGCTGCCATCACCGCAGCTGAACCGCCAGATGAGCCGCCGGGGGTTAGCGCCTTGCCTTTAAGCGGGCCGTCACTTGCTGTCCATGGGTTAATCACCGCGCCAAAAGCACTGGTTTCATTGGCTGATCCCATAGCAAACTCATCACAGTTAATCTTGCCAAGCATGACCGCGCCATCTTGCCAAAGATTCTGCGTTACGGTGGATTCATAAGTCGGCACAAAGCCTTTCAGAATACGGGATGAGGCGGTTGTTTCAACGCCCTTGGTGCAGAACATATCTTTGACGCCAATAGGTATGCCCTCAAGCAATCCAGCATCACCCCTGGCAAGACGCGCATCACTTGCCTTGGCCATATCCATGGCTTTGTCAGGGGTTGTTAAGACATAGGCATTGTTTTCGGATGTGTCTTGCCCAGCCTTGATATAGGCTTCGGTTAGCTCAACCGCGCTAATGGATTTATTATCAAGCGCCTGCCTTGCGGCAACCGCTGTCATGGCAAGGATATCGCTCATTCCACCACCTTTGGGACAACAAAGAAATGTGATGCTTCTTCGGGGGCATTAGACAAGACAGCATCAGGATCATCACCGCTGGTGACAACATCATCACGCATCGGCAAGCTATGGCCGGTGACACTGGCTAATGGCTCAACATGTGCGGTATCACATTCACCTAGCTGTTCCACCCATGAGATAATAGTGCTGAGTTCACCGCAAAGCGCATCTTCACGCTCAGGCGCAATCTCTATGCGGGCAAGCTTGGCGATTTTATGGATTGTCGTCTTATCAATCACATTATGATCAGAGTTATGATCAGGATTATAATCGGGGGTTTTATCGGACATATGGCATTCTTTTTCAAAGACAGGTGACAAAAAGCTGTTGAAGCGGTAATAGCATTGCCTATGACGATATGCAAGATTGAGGATTTTATATCCCAACGCAACACTATTGGTAAGCTTTTTGCGCTTGATGTTGGCAAAAAAACGATTGGCATAGCTGTCTCTGACCCTGATTGGAAAGTCGCCTCGCCTGTTTCTATCCTATATAGGCGCAAATTTACTCCTGACATGGACAAATTGATGCAAATAGCGGCAGAGCATGATATTGGCGGCATGGTTATTGGCTGGCCGCTAAATATGGATGGTAGCATCGGCAGACGTTGCGATTCTATCCGCGATTTTGTTCATGCCATGCTGCGCGTTAAAGATTGGCCTATTTTATTTCATGATGAAAGACTTTCCACCGTAAGTGTAGAAAGGGCTATGCTAGAAGCCGATATGACGCGGCAAAAGCGATCTGAACGCCGTGATGCGCTGGCCGCAACATGGATATTACAATCAGCACTGGACGTTATGGCAGGGCTGGATATATAACAAGTGTCGATATATAATGAGTGTTGATATAACTAGTGTAATGGGTATGAATACATCACAACCGCCATATCTTGCCAGTGACCCAATGGGGGCGTCGGCATTACCCAATAAGCACCTCTTGGGGATTGAGGGGCTTAACCGACCAACAATCACATCGCTTTTGGATCGCGCCAATCAATTTGCTGATTTGCCAGCTCGTGAGCAGCTGTCGCATCTGAAAGGCATAACCGTCTTTACCATATTTTTTGAGAACTCGACCCGTACCCGCGTATCGTTTGATCTGGCCGCCCGAAAGATGGGTGCCTCAGTCGTCAATGTTCCAGTGGCCACATCATCAATCAAAAAAGGCGAAAGCCTGATTGATACCGCCGTCACCCTTAACGCCATGCACCCCGATATTCTGGTCATGCGGCACCATAATTCCGGCGCCTCATTGCTGTTGTCGAAATATGTTAATGCTGCGGTCATTAATGCAGGTGATGGCAGGCATGAACACCCGACCCAGGCCTTGCTAGACGCCTTAACCATTCGACGGCGCGTTGGCTATATCGAGGGTTTGAATATTGCGATTTGCGGCGATATTGCCAATAGCCGCGTGGCGCGATCAAATATCCACCTTTTGTCCATATTAGGGGCAAATATTCGCGTCATATCACCAACAACGCTTGTTCCAACACATATCACAGAAATGGGCGTTGAGCTTTATCATGATATGGAAGAAGGCTTGCAAGGCACGGATATTGTTATGCTGCTCAGGCTTCAGCAAGAACGTATGCAAGGCGCGGAAACACCATCACAGCGGGAATATTTCCGCCGCTATGGTCTGACCCGCGAAAAATTGAGCCTGGCCAATCCCAAAGCCTTAATCATGCATCCAGGGCCAATGAACAGAGGCGTTGAGATATCATCAGAATTAGCCGATGACGTGGAGCGAAGCCTGATCACCGCACAAGTCGAAATGGGCGTGGCTATCCGTATGGCGTGTCTGGAGGCGCTGGCCTTTGGTTTAACAAAACCTGATCAGAGAAATATGAAATGACAGCCTCCTTATTTCAACATGTCCAGATCATTGACCCAGCATCCAATACCAATATGGTTGGAGAATGTTTGGTTGAACAAGGGCGGATTAGTCAGTTATCTGATCAATCTGGCAGCATAAAAGCGCCAAAAGACGCCACTATCATTAACGGCAATGGCAAAGCGCTAATCCCCGGATTGGTTGACATGCGGGTTCAGTCTTGCCATCCGGGGGCAATTCATAAAGAAACGCCGCTAACCCTGGCGCGCGCCGCCGCCCGTGGCGGCATTACCAGCATTGTCTGTCTGCCGAACACTAATCCTGTATTAGATGATCCTGAAATGCTGAAATCGCAATGCCAGATGCTCGCCGGATTATCTGAACCTTTGAAAGCATTGAAAGTTTATGCTTATGGCGCCGCCACATCAGGGCTTGATGGGGAGAGCATGGCTGAACTAGGGCTATTGGCTGATGCGGGTGCGGTTGGCTTCACCAATGCTGACCATTCTATCAGCAATAGCCTGACGATGCGGCGCGTGTTGAGCTATGCCGCCATGCTAAGCCAACCTGTTATTCAACATGCCGAGGACCCTATTCTCGCCGCCAATGGTGAGATGCATGAGGGGGAACATTCAATGCGTCTTGGGCTTCGGGGTATTCCTGATGCGGTAGAGGAGATTGTCATTGCCCGTGATCTGTCACTGCTGCGGATGACAGGTGGTCATTATCATGTCGCCCATATTTCTACGGCCAAAGGCATTGCCTTAATCCGTGCCGCCAAAGCGGAAGGGTTGAAGGTCACCTGTGATACTGCCCCGCCCTATGCTTTGCTTAATGATATTGCTGTCCGCGACTATGACAGCCGCTATCGGTTGTCGCCGCCCTTGCGTCATGAAGATGATCGGCTGGCTGTCCTTGATGGTTTGGCTGATGGCACTATTGATGCCGTAGCTAGTGATCACACACCCCAAGATAGAGACGCCAAATCGCTACCCTTTGGGCTGGCAGAAGTCGGATATTCAGGGCTTGAAACTCTGCTTGCCCTGATGCTGTCGCTCTATCATGGCGGCACGTTATCATTGATGCAGGTTGTGGCGCTGATTAGTCATCATCCAGCCCAGATACTTGGTCTTAATGCTGGCCAGATACGCCTTGATGCGCCAGCGGATTTGACTTTACTTGATCTAAACAAAAGCTGGCAGATCAGAGGTGAGAAATTCGCTTCCCTGTCAGGCACAACACCATTTGAAGGCGCTCCGGTTCAAGGCACCGTATTAGGCACATGGGTTGACGGCATCCGAATTTATGAGGCTGGATAATGTCTGGGAATATTGCTGGCTTGTCCCTGCCAATCACAATTGCGATAATAACTGCTGGGGCTTATTTAATCGGCTCTATTCCGTTTGGATTAGTCATAGCGCGTCTATTCGGGCTTGGTAATCTGCGCCAGATCGGTAGCGGTAATATTGGCGCAACTAATGTCTTACGCACAGGCAATAAATTAGCAGCATTGCTGACGCTCATATGTGACAGCGGCAAAGGGCTGATCATTATCATCGCCTTAACATATATGATGGCAAGTGAGATCATGCTGGCCGCTGCCGCCGTTGCCAGCATTACAGGCCATTGCTATCCGCTATGGTTGCGATTTCAGGGCGGCAAGGGCGTTGCCACCGGATTAGGCGTTTTCCTTGGGCTGGATTTTATGGCAGGTGTATTGATCTGTCTGACTTGGCTGATTGTTGCGCTTATATTCAGATGGTCGTCTTTATCGGCAATAGTCAGCTATCTCAGCGCCCCTCTATTGATAGCATTAAGCGCCTTTTGGCGCGGCGAGGAAATGCCGCTTGCGTTGATTTACGGCGTTGGCATCATGGCGGCGTTGGCAACATGGCGGCATCGGTCAAATATCACGCGATTAATTGCTGGCAAAGAGCCTAAAATCGGCCGTTCTTAATTTTTAATTGTAACTTAACGGTTTCTTAATGCTTCTGCTTTATGATCAGTCATCCACTTGATTAGGGTCTGACCTGATATGAAGTCACCTGAAAAAATTGCTATTCTCCGGCTTATTCGCACGCAGAATATAGGACCTGTCACATTGACCACCCTATTGCGCCGCTACAAAAGCGGATTGTCAGTAATCGAGCATTTGCCCGAATTAAGTGAGCGCTCCAAAATCAAAATTAACCTGTTTTCCAAGGCCAAGGCCGAAGATGAGGTAAGTAAAGTTGAAAGCTTTGGCGGTAAAATCATTGTCAGGGGTGAGGCGGATTATCCTGACATCCTCAAATATTTTGATGATGCGCCGGGTTGCTTGACTTGCCTTGGGTATCCGCATTTATTGCAGAACTCCATCCTATCTATGGTTGGGTCAGGCAATGCCTCACTTAATGCTCTCAATCTGACACGGCTTTTGGCTAATGATATTGGCAAGGCCGGATATAGTGTTGTTTCTGGTATGGCGCGTGGAATTGATGCCGCCGCCCATGAAGGGTCATTAGAGACAGGGTCGATTGCGGTCATGGCAGGCGGTGTTGATCAGATTTATCCCCGCGAGAACACAAAATTATATGAACGGCTTAAATCCGAAGGTCTGATCATTTCTGAAATGCCATTCGGGCTTCAACCTTTCGCCCAGCATTTTCCCATCAGAAACCGCATCATTGCCTCACTAGGATTGGGATTAGTCGTGATCGAAGCAAACTTGAAATCTGGCTCCCTTATCACAGCACGAGAAGCCGCCGATCGAGGCCGCGATGTCATGGCTATCCCCGGCTCACCCCTAGACCCACGATCAAAGGGCTGTAACAAATTGCTCCGTGACGGGGCGACTTTGGTTGAGGAGGCATCAGATATTATAGATGTCATCAAAACCCGATTTTTGAACACGCGCCAACCTGACATGCCGCTATTTCCGCAAACCGAAAAGGATGCAAATAAAACCATGGGACACAATACCAAAGTAACTGCCAATGAATTGTCAGAAGCGAAAAAGCAATTACTGGAATTATTAAGTTTTGAAGCATCATCAGTTGACGAATTGGTCAAGCAATGTCATTTCTCAATTCCTATCACCAGCACAGCGCTGTTTGAAATGGAGCTTTCTGGTGATGTTGTTCGGCACTATGGAAACCGTATTTCGCTTGTCTGAAAACCAGATGCGGATACATTAAGTGATGAATAGGCATCGACTTATCCTCATATAGTGTCATATTAAAACAATTGAAATCTGTTAGAAAAGTAAATCATGAAACTCGTAGTTGTTGAATCACCGGCCAAGGCAAAAACCATTAATAAATATCTTGGTAACGATTACCATGTTGTTGCATCAATTGGCCATGTCCGTGATTTACCTGATAAGCAAGGGTCGGTTATTCCCGAAGAAGACTTTGCTATGCATTGGGATATTCCAACTCGCAGCAAAGACCCTATCCATACGATCCGATCTGAGCTGAAAAAGGCTGATAAGCTTATCCTGGCGACTGACCCTGACCGTGAAGGCGAAGCGATTAGCTGGCATATTCATCATGTCATGAAAGATACCATTGGCGATAAACCTGTTGAACGTGTGGTATTTAATGAGATTACAAAATCAGCCGTGCTTGATGCGATGGCGCATCCACGGCATATCAATAATGAACTTGTTGACGCTTATATGGCGAGGCGGGCGCTGGATTATCTGGTTGGCTTTAATCTATCGCCGGTGTTATGGCATAAGCTGCCCGGGGCTAAATCAGCTGGCCGGGTGCAGTCGGTTGCCCTCAAGCTGATTTGTGAACGTGAAATTGAGATCGAACAATTCATCACCGAAGAATATTGGTCGATCGAAGCCAAAATGCAAAAAGTCAGCGGTGAGACCATGACGGCGCGGCTAACCCATCTTAATGGCAAAAAACTTGGCAAGATGACCATCAATAGTCAAGCGTTGGCAGATGACGCGGTAGCGGCCATTAAGGCGTCTGATTTTGCTGTTCTGAATGTCGAAACCAAACGTACAAACAGAAACCCTTATCCGCCTTTCACGACATCTACTCTACAACAAGAAGCCAGCCGCAAGTTTGGATTTTCGGCTAGCCGTACGATGCAAGTCGCCCAGAAACTCTATGAAGGGATCAATATTGGTAGCGAGACAACCGGTCTGATTACCTATATGCGAACAGATGGGGTTCAGCTATCCAATGATGCTATTCAAGCTATCCGCAGTGAGATTAGCAATACCAAGGGTAGTCGATATATCCCAAGCACGCCGCGCATCTATAAATCTAAAGCCGCGAATGCCCAGGAAGCGCATGAAGCTATTCGCCCAACATCTATCAGCAGACAGCCTTCTGCCATGCGCCAATATTTAGATGCGGATCAATTTAAGCTTTATGATTTGATCTGGAAACGGACATTAGCAAGCCAGATGGCATCAGCCGAATTGGATAAAACCGCCGTTGATATCGCCGACCGTGGCGGCAAGGCGACGCTGCGAGCAAATGGCTCTATTATCGTCTTTGATGGGTTTTTATCTGTCTATCGCGAAGATAAAGATGACCAGGATAATGGTAATGCCAGTGGTAATGGTAATGATGATGATGCCAATGCTATTCTGCCGCCAGTGGCGAGTGGTGAGCAGATGAGCGCAAAGAACATCACCCCCAATCAGCATTTCACCCAACCGCCGCCACGCTATACCGATGCTAGTTTGATCAAGCGCATGGAAGAATTAGGCATTGGCAGGCCATCAACTTATGCCAGTATTTTGCAAAAGCTATTGACCCGAAACTATATCAGCAAAGATCAGCGCCGCTTTATCCCCGAAGAACGTGGGCGCATTGTATCCGCCTTTCTGGAAAGCTTTTTCTCACGTTATGTAGAATATGGCTTCACCGCCCGACTAGAAGATGATCTGGACAGAATATCCGATGGCAAGCTCGAATGGAAAACGCTGTTAAGGCAATTTTGGACGGACTTTAAGTTAGCCATTGATACGACGCAAGAATTGCCTCGGCAAACTATCCTTGAGAGCATTGATCCCATCCTTGAGAGCGTATTTTTCCCCAGAGATGATCAAGGTGATGTGATCCGTGTTTGTAGTAATTGTGAAAATGGTAAGCTGGGGTTAAAAGTGGGGCGGTTTGGCGCCTTTATTGGCTGCTCAAACTATCCCGAATGTCGATACACACGCCCTGTTGGTCAGGAATCCGATGAACAGCAAGAAGCCTTGGCCAGTGGTGACAGGCATCTTGGTGATGACCCGGAAACAGGTCTGCCCGTATTAGTCAGGAAAGGCCCTTACGGGGCTTATATCCAACTTGGTGATGCCGACACCAAAAAGCCAAAACGCGGAGCTATCCCTAAAAAAATGGAAATCCCAAGCCTGACATTAGAACAAGGGCTTGGATTGCTGCATCTGCCGCGAGAGATCGGTATCCATCCCGATAGCGGTGAGATGATTAGCTCAGGGATTGGCCGTTATGGCCCGTTTATCCGATTTGGCAGTACCTATATCAGCATCCCCGATGATGATAGCGTTCTGACGATCGGGCTTAACTTTGCTATTGATGCGATCGCTAAATCAGGCAAAACCGCAGGCCGCAACATGGGTGATCACCCTGATGGCGGGGTTATCATGCTTAAATCTGGGCGGTTTGGGCCTTATGTAGAACATGATAAGATACGCGCCACCATTCCGAAAGCTTTTGATCCTGATAGCTTGACGCTGGATGAGGCCATTGAGCTTATTGCCAAGAAAAAGGCGAAAGGGCCCAGTAAAAGCTTTGGTAAAAGTTTTGGCAAAAGTTCTGGCAAGGCAGCAAAACCTGCAACAAAAGCCAAAACTACTAAAGCTAAAACCAGTAGCCGCACGACGAAGCGGAAATAGTCAATGACTGACCCTGATGACGATGGGCAACCCTTATCAAGCCCCGAAGCCAGACCTCTGCCCAATGATGATGAGCTGATTAATTTTATCAATGAGCATGACCATGCGCCGACGGTCAAGGAACTCGCTCGTGCCTTTGGTCTTAAACCGCATCAGCGGGCGCCTTTACGAAAACAGCTTAAATCAATTATCAACAAAGGCCAGTATCGCACAGCGCAGAACCGAAATATGCTACCAGCACAAGAGCTGCCTGCCGTGCTGCCATTGAAAATTACCCGTGTCACCGCAGATGGGGAATATCTAGCAACACCTGTCGATAATAATCTCAACAGCAATGCAATGATCATGATCAAACCAGACCGGCGCAAACCTGTTGCCCTGACAACAGGCGATGAGGTGCTGGCGCGATTGGCACCATCGCGGTCATCATCCAAAGACAAACAGCGTTATGAGGCGCGCGTTATTCGCGTTCTGCCACGCACTAAACGCCAGGTGTTTGGTGAGGTTATTCAGACCAGCAAGGGCTATATGCTCGAAAATGCTGATCGTAACGCACGGCATGGCATTGATCTGATTATCAATGCTGATATGGATATCGCTGCTGGCGATTTTGTGGAGGCGGAATTACAGCAAGGGCGAGGCTATCTTAACCGAACCGCACAGGTTATTCGCCGTATCGGCAGTCGTGATAATCCGAACTTCTCGGCTCTTGCTATTGCTGAATTTGAACTTCCCCACCATTTTGATGAGGATGTTCTGGCCGAAGCCAAAAAAGCCAAAATCCCAACACCCAAAGGCCGGACGGATATAAGGGATATCCCCCTGATCACCATTGATGGCGCTGATGCTCGTGATTTTGATGATGCCGTTTATGCCGAACCTCTGGCTGATGGTTGGCGCGTTATGGTGGCTATTGCTGATGTTGCGCATTATGTTGCCGAAGGCTCTGCCCTTGATCGGGAGGCGCAGTTGCGCGGCAATTCTGTTTATCTGCCTGATATGGTCGTGCCTATGTTGCCTGAGGATTTATCGAACGGCTTATGTTCGCTGCGCCCGCATGAAGACAGAGCTTGTGTTGTGGCGGATATGACGATTGATGAAAACGGCCATAAAACTGGCCACCGTATCTATCGCGGCTTGATGCGGTCACATGCCAGGCTGACCTATGATGAGGTTGAGCTTGCCCTTAATGATGCAAATGCACCAGCACCGCAAGGCATTGATAAGGCGCTGATCCAGCATCTGTATGGCGCCTATCTAAGCTTGAGCAAGGAACGCGCTGAGCGCGGCGCGCTTGAGCTTAATCTGGCTGAAAAACGCATTGCTTTTGATGATCAGGGTAAGGCTATTGGTATCACCAAACGCTATCAAAACACGAGCCAGAAATTAATTGAAGAGATGATGATTTTGGCGAATGTTGCGGCGGCAGAAACACTGGAAGGCGCAAGCGCATTATGTGTTTATCGCGCGCATGAGCCGCCTGATCCAGCGCGTATAGACAGCCTCTATGATCTCTGCCGTGCGATGGGATTAAGTTTCGCCAAGGGTCAGGTTATCAGGCCGACTGATTTTAATAAGCTGTTATATCGCGGCAAAACCGCATTGGGTGATGGGGATAACCAGCTCTTGAATGAAACTGTCTTAAGGTGCCAGTCGCAAGCCAATTACCGCATCACTAATCCCGGGCATTATGGTCTGGGGTTAATCCGATACGCGCATTTCACATCACCTATCCGCCGCTATTCTGATCTGATGGTGCATCGAAGCCTGCTCAAAGAAAGCCGTATTGATGCGGAGAAAGCGGCTGAGACGTGCCAGCATATTTCTGAAACAGAGCGCCGTGCCGCCAATGCCGAAAGACGCAGTGTTGATCGCTATGCTGCCAGCCTCATTGCCCATGAAACAGGGCATATCATGACAGGAAAAGTCATTAGCATTACAGGCTTTGGAGCATTTATTGAGCTGTCTGATCACAGCACCGAAGGGTTACTGCCTTTAGCCCAAATGCCGCCAGATTATTATCATATTGATACAACGCTCGGTGTAATGCGCGGTGATCGTAATGGGATTGAGGTCAAAACCGGTGATCAAATTGATGTCATGATCATGTCAGTCACTCCGGTGAAAGGGTCGGTCTTATTGAGCTGGGCTGATGGCGGCGGTTTAGATGGTCAAACCTCGAACGGACAGAACCGATCAAAACCCGCAAAAGGCCAGCTTTCTCACCGCCGGATGAAAAAACCACCACGCAAAAAGAAAAGTGGCGCGAAAAAGCTAGGCAAACAGCGACAGAAGCCTTGACACATGCATCTAAACTTGTATAAATCACGCTTCGATACAGGAGATGGTCATGGCCAAACCAGCAACACTGCAAATTAAACTCGTCAGCACCGGTGACACCGGCTATTACTATGTCACCAAGAAAAACCCACGCACCAAGCCAGAAAAGCTTGAGCTGATGAAATATGATCCAAAGCTTAGAAAACATATCTTGTTCCGCGAAGCGAAAATCAAGTAAACTACTTCTGTCTTTATCTTTATTAAAGGAGTCGTCTGATGCGCCTTGGGGTTGACCTGGGTGGCACCAAGATTGAAGCCGCTATTATTGACAGAAATGGTGATTTTGTTTGGCGCAAACGTCAGAAAACCAGCAAAACCAGCTATGATGAAATGCTTTCAAGCATAGCTGAACTTGTCGCAGAGGCGCGCCAGAAAACTGATTTTGATGGGCCTGTTGGCGTAGGTATTCCAGGCTCAATGATGCGCTCCAGCCAGATCATTCAAGGCGCCAGCCTGACCTATTTGAATAACCGTGATCTAAAATCTGATCTTACCAATACATTAGCCACCGATATCAGGCTCGAAAATGATGCAAATTGTTTCGCCTTATCCGAAGCAACCGACGGCGCGGCGGCGGGATGTGATGTTGTCTTTGGGCTTATCCTTGGGACAGGCTGCGGCAGTGGGTTGGTGATTGATGGACGCCCCTTAACAGGCCTTAACGGCATTGCTGGTGAGATCGGACATAACCCCCTGCCCTGGCCAATCACTGATGAATATTTGGGGCATGAATGTTGGTGCGGTAATGAGGGATGTATTGAGACATTTATCTCTGGAACGGCTGTCAGCAAAGACTATTTTGATCGCACTGGCGTCAATATGCCAGTCGAAGAAATAGCCGCACGGGCAGGCATGGATTTAGTCGCCGAAAGCGTCTTTCAAGTGTTAGAAGACCGACTTGCACGCAGTTTAGCGGTCGTCATCAATATGATTGATCCTGATGCAATTGTGCTTGGTGGCGGCTTATCAAACTTGGAGCGCCTATATCAAAATGTTCACCCTAAATGGCCACGGCTTGTTTATAGCAAACATATAGAAACCCGTCTGATGCGCCCAAAGCACGGAGATTCGAGCGGCGTTCGTGGGGCAGCATGGCTGTGGCCTTATGACTGATCTGGCGACGCCATGGCTTTGTCGTGACTGTCTTGCTGATGGGATCAGCGCTATGATTAACCAATGCCCTGAATGTGGGTCTTGGCAATTACTTAAACATGCTGAACTGCGAGAGCTGGCTATCGCCCATGTAGATTGTGATGCGTTTTATGCGGCAATAGAAAAAAGAGATCAGCCCAAGCTTGCCGATAAGCCGGTTATTATTGGCGGCGGCAAACGCGGGGTTGTTGCAACGGCTTGCTATGTTGCGCGGATTCATGGGGTGCGTTCAGCCATGCCGATGTTCAAAGCGCTTCAGCTTTGCCCTGATGCCGTTGTTATTCCGCCGCGCATGGATGCTTATAAAGTGGCTGGATATGCTATCAGAGAGCTGATGCTGACCCTAACGCCTCTGGTTGAGCCGTTATCAATTGACGAAGCCTTTATGGATTTAAGCGGCACCGAGGCCTTGCATCAAAAATCCCCTGCCGCCAGCATGGTAGAATTGGCCAAGCGGATTAAGAGTGAGATTGGCATCACCGTATCTATCGGGCTGTCTGGGACAAAATCACTGGCAAAGATGGCATCTGATATGGATAAGCCTAAAGGCTTTCACATTATTGGCATGGCTGACGCCGCTGAGATGCTAGCCCCCTTGCCTGTTAGCACCCTCTATGGGACAGGCAAAGTATTGACCAAAAAACTAAATACGGCAGGCATAAAAACATGTGGCGACCTCGCGCGGGCAAATCCTGAACTGATCATAAAACTTGCCGGCAGTAACGCCCGAACACTGCAACAACTCGCCGCTGGCATTGACCCTCGGCCAGTGACGCCTGATCGACCTGCCAAGTCCATATCATCTGAAACAACATTTGAAACTGATATCTCTGATCTTGAAATCCTCGCCGCTATTCTCGAAGAATTATGTGATAAAGTCGCAAAACGGTTAAAGACGGCTGAACTATCCGGGCGGACGGTTATGCTCAAACTGAAGTCAGATAAACACCAATTGCTGACGCGAAGTCGCACATTAAGTGACCCCACCAGATTATCAAAGCGGATATTTGAAACAGGGCTTTTGATGCTAAAAGATGAGATCGCGGCAGATCGCAACTGGCGGCTTATCGGCATAGGTGTTGAGCAGTTGGATCATGCCGAACATGCTGATCCGATGAACTTGGCTGACCCTGATTTAGGCCGTATCATTGCCCTCCAGGATACGGTGGATGGACTGCGTGATAAACATGGCAAGGCGGCTATCGTGACAGGGCGGCAATTCGCTCGCAAGCCCAAAGATAACCAATAATTAGCAGGTTTCCGCATCAAGCGGCTTAAAGCTTTCCATCATTGCCCGCATACTAAAATCCCCATAATCAACGATATATGAGCGAATAATTCCATTCGACTGTATCAAAAACTCAATTTCATATTCAGGTTCAGCATCATTGGCATCAGGTTCAAAATAAGCAACGCGCAATGGCCATAAGCTTTCCTCAGCGAGCGCGCCCATATCAATCGTTGGGGCAATTGTTCGCGCATTGCCGATCAGCGTGCTAGTGAAATATTGCGCGTCATCCGTCTCACCACCAATGAACAGATGACTCTGATGGACACGACTTCCAGCCTCTGCCTGCTGGATTAACATCACCAGATGTTTCAGCGGAAACACGGTATCCGATGGCAACTCTAGCGTTCCATCAGCATCACCAAAAAACTTGGCTTCCCCATATCCAGCAAATAAATTGGCAAAACCTTCATAGGATTTTTTGCCATCAAAGCTTGATTCTTCCCTGATATTGAAAGAAAAGCTATCGCCTTGATGCGATTCCCAAATGTCATAAATAGAAACAAACTCTGACGTTTGACCTTCGGATAAAAGAAATGTAATGGCGTATTTTTCGGTCGAATGCCATCCATCACAGTCGCGCAATAATGAATAAAACGTTTTGCCGTTAACGCTCTCAACCGCAGAACTGGCGGTATTTGCCCATAGGTCTATATTATAGATTGCTTCATGTGACACAATGTCTTCGTATTCATCTGCCGATAAAGAAACAGAAAAAGAAGCCGATAAAGGCGCTGATAAAAAGCACACACAGTATAAAATAATTCGCCAATTCAACATTTTAATCCTTTATATACCATCTCCAGGATGGTTTAAAAATTAACCCCGGAGGATTTAAAATTAACATAAACCAATCTTGTGATCTGACTATCTTTAATCAGAAAGCTCATTTATAAAGCAGGACATGAGTAATAAACCATCACTTATTTCAGATAACAAGACCCTTGCGGATATTTGTCGCCGATTTGCCGATTATTCGCATATCGCTATCGATACTGAGTTTCTGCGTGAGACCACCTATTATCCAAAATTATGCCTGATCCAGATGGCATCAGCAGATGAGGCTGTTGCCATAGACCCACTGGCTGAGCATCTTGATTTAGCGCCGCTATTTACGCTTTTTACTAACCCCAATGTGGTGAAAGTCTTTCATGCTGGAAAGCAAGATTTTGAAATCTTTTTTCAGCTTATGAACACTTTGCCAACGCCCATTTATGACACGCAAATTGCCGCCATGGTATGCGGGCTAGGTGATCAGGTTGGCTATGATCGGCTGATCCAGTCTTTTCTCAATATACAGATTGATAAATCGTCCCAATTTACCGATTGGTCGCAACGGCCATTATCGCCTAAGCAATATCATTATGCGCTAGATGATGTCATCCATTTAGAGCGAGCTTATTCGCTTATCACCGAAAACATTGCCAATGCCGGGCGCGAAATGTGGCTGACCGAAGAAATGCAACAAATTGCACAGCCAGAGCAATATCAGGTTGATCTTTATCAGATTTGGACGCGCATAAAGCATCGCATCAATAAACCGCAAGGGTTGAACCGGCTAAAGCATTTAGGGCATTGGCGTGAACAGACAGCACAGCGCCGAAATCAGCCAAGACAACGGATTGCCAAAGATGACATGCTAGTCAGTGTTGCACAGCAAAACCCTGGATCAATCGAGGACCTCAGCCGGGTTCGCGGCGTAAATGGGCATATTGTTAAGCAATATGGGCGTGATATTATAGCCGCCATAAATACCGCTAATACCGAAGATAAGCAGTTATGGCCAACACCGCCGCAACGGCCAGCCAAACCCGCCCCACAAGCCACCGCAGATTTGCTGAAAGTTCTATTAAAGCATTGCGCGGAGGAGATTGATGTCGCTAGCCGTCTGATAGCAAATAATCAAGATATAGAAGACTTGGCGCGGGGAAAAACAAAAGATATTAAAGTCTTGAAAGGCTGGCGCTATGATGTCTTTGGGCAATGGGCTGAAAAGCTGCTAACTGGTCAAATAGCGCTATCCGCAGATGGCGCCAAGACGGTTATTATTCCCCGATAATCAGGCTTCAGTAATCAGGCTTCGGTAATCAGGCTTAACGCATTAAGATAAGGTCAATTTATAGGGCAGACTGCGGTTAGCATTAGCCACACGGCGCTTGACCAAATCACCACTGCCGATCAGATCATCATCTATATGCAGGGTGAAGCCTTTTTTCGTTTCTTCAATCTCAACATGCTCCAGCACCTTGGGGATACCGCCACTAAAGGTCATGAAAAGCCGCAACAATACACCAATGGATTTGGCATGTTTGCGATCTGCTTTTGGGATTAATGCCAGAAAATCTTTTCTCTTTGGCATATATCCTTCATATCTAGTATAAAGCACCGCCGCCATCCAGACCCGTTCAGCAAGACTAATCCCGACCACGGATAGACCAAGCATTTTTTCCAGGGCCAGCCGCGACCGATGATCAGGATGTTCAAGCCATACCAAATCACATAGATAACAACACGCCACGGTCAAACGCTGATATGATGGCTTCAAATGCGCGATAAGAGGCGCGATCTTGCGTGCCAACACTTTGCCCTGATGAGGAAACCGCGTTGTCATCACCGCATATTCTTTGGCGCCTTCCATCAACGGGTCACCATAGCGCAGGTTCAAATCAAGCCGATCAAACAAAATCCCCTCTCTGACACCAAAGGCTGAGAACACAATTTCAGATGGCGACAGCTTATCCATCAGCACACGAATGACACGGATAGCCTGGCTCATACTGGGGCGTCTGGCATTAGGAATGCCATGGATGTCACCACCACGCGCATCAATCTTATCCATTATCTGATGCAACTGATCCAGAGACATGGAAAACCCATGAACAATATCTATGCGTGGTTTGCGCTTATAGATATAGGCCGTCGCAATAGCTCGCCAGACACCGCCAACAACATATAAGCGCTGAGGATTTATTGTCTCTAGCCATGATAACGTATCCAGATAGCCACTGATTTCATTTGAGGAATATTTATTCAGATAGCCACAAGGCAGACTAGACGCCATGTCTTTTCGGATCATTTTACCGGTTTCAACAGGAACCAATTCAAGGCTACCGCCACCAAGATCAGCAACTAATCCAACAGGATCATGGAAACCGGAACATATCCCAAGCGCTGACATCATGGCTTCTTCGTGGCCTGAAATGACGCGGATATGAGTTTCTAATATGGCTTCTGCCTTATCAATAAAATCGCTGCTATTATGGGCTCTGCGAACCGCTTCGGTTGCAAATACCTCAAGCGCGTCAACCTGACTAGACCGCGCAATTTCAGCAAACCGGTGAAGCGATTTGAAGGCTAACTGCATCTGCGCCGCGCCTAGATATCCTGTTCGCCCGACTTCTTCGCCCAGACGGCAAACATCTCTTTCATTAAATTGCGGATGCGGCAAGCGGCCTTCTGAGCGATAAATCACCAAGCGGATTGAGTTTGAGCCGATATCAATCAAGCCAATAGTAGATGAGTGTTCGGGCGACATATCATGTTTCATATCTTATCGCGGCTCATTAAATATATTAGAAACCTGGCCAATATCTGAACTCATCTTATTGATCTTTCCAAGAACTATTTATTTTTCTCAACGCTATTTATTTTTTTTTGAGGTTTGGCGGCTGGCCTCTGTCCAGGACAAGCGGGTCGGATTATCCAGTGCCGAGCCACGACCCGAAAGGCTAGGGTTTGTCATGAAGAAATGATGCGCTGAAAACGGTTTGCTTTCCGCATCAGGATGACGAATATAACGGCCATCAGGTTGCAGCAACCAGCTGTTTAACGTGTCATTAATATTTGCCGTCATCACCTGGTCGAGGATTTGCCGATGCACCGTTGGGTTTTCAATCGGCATAAATACCTCAACACGGCGGTCTAAATTGCGCGGCATCAGATCAGCCGAGGCAATATAGACCTTTGCCTGCGGTGACGGTAAGGTCACCCCATTTGCAAAAACATAAATCCGCGAATGTTCTAAAAACTGACCAATCAGGGAGCGCACCTTAATATTTTCGGATAGCCCCGGCACGCCCGGACGCAAACAACATATGCCACGCACAACCAACTCAACCGGCACGCCTGCCTGTGAGGCTTTATACAGCACTGATATGACATGATGATCAACCAGCGAGTTCAGCTTGATCCAAATGCCAGATGGCTTGCCTTCGCTAGCAGATTTAATCTCCGCCTCAACCGCATCGACGAAGTTTTTTCGTGCTGTCACAGGCGCAAAAATCACTTTGTTCAGCTTGACCGGCTTAACATAAGACGTCATGAAATTAAAAATTCGCACAATGTCATAACAGATATCGGGGTCACAGGTAAAAAAGGATAGATCAGTATAAATCTTCGCCTTCTGGGGGTGATAATTGCCAGTTCCGCAATGCGCATAACTTCTCAGCCCGTTTTCTTCTTGCCGAACAATAAGCGATAATTTGGCATGGGTTTTCAGATCAACAAATCCATAAACCACCTGAACCCCTGCTCTTTCCAGATCACGCGCCAGACGGATATTCACTTCCTCATCAAACCTTGCCTTAATCTCAACCATGGCAGTAACCGACTTGCCTTGCTCGGCAGCGGATATCAATGCCCTCACGATGGGCGAGTCTGGCTGTGTCCGATATAGCGTTTGGCGAATAGAGACGACTTTTGGGTCTTCAGCCGCTTGCCGCAAAAATTGCAACACCACATCAAAGCTCTCATAAGGGTGATGAACCAAAATATCCTTGGCACGGATCGCGGCAAAACAATCGCCGCCAAAATCCCTGATGCGTTCAGGAAACCGCGCCGAATATGGCGGAAAGCGTAACGTATCATCACCAGCGCTACAAATCTGGCTGAGATCCGATAAATCAATCATGCCGCCGACATAAAATCGTTCTTCTTCTGAAACTTTAAGCTCATCAGCAAGCACATCAATCAACTGGCTAGGCCGATCAGCCGATAATTGCAGCGCAATGACATTACCTCGGCGACGCGCCCGCAACGCATTTTCAAAGGTCGTAACGAGGTCTTCGGCTTCTTCATCATACTCAATTTCTGAATCGCGCAATACCCGAAACAGAACATGGTCCTTCAATTCATGCTGAGGAAAAATCTCTTCCAAGTTGAGCAAAATAGCATCTTCAAGGGAAATAAAGCGAACGCTGTCACCGGGCAGACGGCAAAACCGCTTAATGACAGGCGAGAGCATAATCAGTGCCGTCTTATGCTTATTCTTACTTTCTTCAAGATCAAGAAACATCCCCAGCCCTTCGTTTGCAATAAAGGGAAACGGGTGAGCAGGATCAAGCGTTTGCGGGGTAATGATCTGAATAACTTCGTTTATAATGAATGCCTTAACATACTCTTTATCGGCATCATCAAGCTGGTCAGGTGAGACAATGCTAACACCATTTTCATCATGCGTTGATAGCGCGCTAAAGAGTTGCGGCAAAATCACCTGCTGCTGCGCCAGAAGATGCCGAATACGGGCATCAATCTCTTTGAGCTGGCGCTGAGGCGTCACAAAGCTGTTATGATAATCCAGCTTTAATCCACGCTTCACCAAATGCTTCAGCCCAGCCACCCGAACCGTAAAGAACTCATCTAAATTGCTCGCCGAAATAGCAATAAAACGGAGCCTTTCCAGCAACGGATGATGGCCGTTTTCTGCCTCAGCCAGCACCCTTTCATTGAACGCTAGCCAAGATAGCTCCCGATTAATCAAATGATATTTTTCTTCGATTTCAAGCGGCGGGATCGGCAGCGTTTCTGAAATAGTATCAGCGCTCACACTCATGTTCTGAGGGTCTATAATCTTCTGATTTTTTTTACCATTTTTTAAATCTGTCATCTTATTCTTTTAATATGTAATCAAGGAAACAGCAAGTTTAACGATGATAATTGTATCTATTTTAAGCAAGCCCCTTATTCCCTCATAAGAGTGAATATCCGGGATTATTTTATCTGCTTATGAGCAAACCCTGGAAACCCATATTTGATAATAGAAATTAACATAGAATCATGATATTACATTTTTATGAATAATAACGACCATTCTCCGCCTGCCAACCTGATCATTGCGCCGTCTATTCTAGCTGCTGATTTTGGCAATTTGGCAGATAACGTTCGGGCGGTTGCGGCGGCGGGCGCCGACTGGATACATCTTGACGTGATGGATGGTCATTTCGTGCCTAACATATCTTTTGGCGCGCCTATCATTGCGGCGTTGCGGCCAGTCACGGATTTACCTTTTGATTGCCATTTGATGATTGAGCCAGCTGAGCCTTTCCTTGCCGATTTTGCCAAGGCTGGCGCTGATCGTATCATTATTCATGCTGAGGCGACCAGGCATCTTGATCGCGCCCTTCAGATGATCAATGATTTGGGCTGTAAGGCTGGTGTTGCGCTTAACCCTGCGACTCCTATTGAGGCGGTTAGCCATGTCCTTGATCGCATTGATCTGGTCTTGCTGATGACAGTTAATCCGGGCTTTGGCGGGCAATCCTTTGTGGCTTCTGTTCTGCCCAAAATATCTGATATGCGTGGGGTGATTGGTGCGCGTGATATCCGCATTGAGGTAGATGGCGGCATTAATGCTGAGACGGCTAAACAGGCGATAGCCGCTGGTGCTGATACGCTCGTTGCTGGATCATCGGTGTTTTCTGGCACGCCTGATCTTTGGGCGGATCATATCGCGGCTTTGCGCGGTTAACGCAATTCAGCCAGCATTCGGTATCTTGCCGCCATACTATTTTCAAAAATGCATTGCACATATCCCATATCTTTGTTCATAATCGTTCCATAATTTATTTTGATGTTTATGGGCAGGATGTATGAGGGTTACAGCAAGATGCTAAGCCAGGGTCAAAAAGATTTTTTCTGGGAACATGGCTATTGCGTGGTTGAGGACGCTGTTAACGCCGATGAGTTGCATCAACTTAAATCGACCTTTAGCGAATGGGTAGAGGATAGCCGCCAGCATGACAGCGCTTTTGGTGTGTTATCAGATGGACGCCCGCGCTTTGATATTGAAGACGGCCACCATGCTGATCAGCCGGCACTGCGCCGAGTAAGCTCCCCCGAAGAAATTGCTCCAAGCTATTTTCAGGTCATGGCTAATAGTGGCGTCACCGATGCCGTGGCTGATCTGATTGGCCCAAATGTCAAATTGCATCATTCAAAAATTAATTCCAAATTGCCCAAATCGGCCACTGTCGTGAAATGGCATCAAGATTTTCCTTTTACCCCACATAGCAATGATGATCTGATTACCGCCTTGCTGATGCTTGATGATGTCACCATGGAAAACGGCCCGCTTGAGGTCTGGCCCGGCACGCATAAGGGCGATATCCATAGTCTTTGGCATGATGGAGCTTTCACCGGCGCGGTGAGTGCGGATATCACAGCCAAGGCTTTGGATCATCGGCAATATTGTACTGGCACGGCTGGCAGCGTCTGTTTGATGCATACGCGGCTTCTCCATGGCTCATCACAAAATCAATCTGAGGCGCCACGAACGCTATATATTGTTGTTTATAGCGCGGCAGATGCGGCGCCTTTGACGCCTTCGCCAGTGCCATCCCAACATATGGGACTGGTCGTTCGCGGCGAAGATAACGGACATATCAGGTCTATTCCCTTTGATCTGGAAAAGCCGGAATTACCCAAAGGCGCGTCTTTCTTTGTGCAACAGAAACAACATGAGGCAGATCATGCTTGATACCCCAAATCCATCATCGGCATATGATGCCATTATCATTGGGGGTGGCCATAATGGGCTTGTTTGCGCCAATTATTTAGCCCGTGCAGGCAAAAAAGTCGCGGTACTGGAACGCCGCCATATTGTTGGTGGGGCGGCAGTCACTGAGGAGATTGCTGATGGTTTTCGCGCCTCAATTTATTCCTATTTGATGAGCTTGTTGCATCCGCGCATCATTAATGATTTCAATTTACGCAAGCATGGGCTTGAGGTATTGCCCTGCTCAGACATGGTATCGCCGCTTGGTGGTGAGGACTATATTTTGTTTTCCGACAATATAGCTAAAACCCAAGAATCGTTCTCACGGTTTTCCAAAAAAGATGCTGAGATTTATCCAGAATTTGATGCCTATCTTAACGAAGCCGCAGATATCGTCCGCAAATTATTATGGGAGACCCCTGTTGATCCATCGCAGCGGAGCTGGAAAACCTTTCGTGATGGCGCCTCTCTTTTATGGCGGCACCGCAAGATCGGGAAAAAGATGTATCGCATTGTCGATATGATGACAATGAGCGCCTATGACTTCCTGAGTGAGTGGTTTGAAGATGAGCGTATCATGGCGGTAATCGCCTATTATGCGTCTATTGGCACCTTTGCCGGCCCCAAATCCCCGGGCTCGGCTTATGTCATCATGCATCATGTTATGGGTGAGCATGAAGGCGCTGGCGGCTGGGGATTTATTAAAGGCGGCATGGGCAAGATCACCGAAGCGCTAGCCAATTATGGCCGTGAAAATGGTGTTGATATCATCACCAATGCAGAAATTGCCGAGATTAGAGTTTCGGGAAATAAGGTTAGCTCAGTCATCACATCAGATGGGCGCGATTTTACCGCACCCGTGGTCGCCTCAAACCTGTCAGCGAAGGCCATGTATCTCAATCTGATAGATGATAAGCATCTTCCTGATGAAGTGCTGCGGGAAATCCGGGGCTACCGCACCATGTCCACCGCTTTTAAGATGAATGTTGCTTGCGAGCGACCACCGCAATACAGCATGTTGCCCAAATTACGCAAAGATGGCGTTTTAGGTAATTTTGATTATCCAACCTATATGCATATCGCCCCGGATATTGATTATCTGGAACGGGCTTATGATGATGCTAAATATGGCTGGTATTCGAATGAGCCATTTATGACGCCTGTTTGCCCAACCATTGTCGATGATACCCTCGCCCCGCCCGGCAAGCATGTCGTCAATTTCTTTGGCGGCCACGCGCCTTACACATTAAAAAATGGCGAATGGAAAGATGAGAAAGAGCAATTCAAGAAGAATATCTTCAAGCAGATAGAGGCCTATGCACCCGGATTTTCAGAAGATGTTATCGAAGCCCAGTTGCTTGTTGCGCCGGATATTGAGGCCAATGTCGGCCTGCCAATGGGGCATATTTTTCAAGGTGAGCTAAGCCCTGACCAGCTGTTTTTCCAGCGTCCTATATCAGGCTATGCCGATTACCGCACCCCTATTAAAGGGCTATATGTTTGCGGCTCATCCATGCATCCGGGCGGCGGCGTATCAGGTATTCCCGGCCATAATGCCGCCCGTGAGATTTTGCGCGATCAGCGTAAGAAAATGCGCTAGATAATCACGGATTAGCGTTATGAGCGCCGCCATCAACCAGCAGATTCTGGCCGACAAGATAGCCTGAATGCG
>MDTB01142475.1_pt1 | contig 28635 bp, 20 predicted proteins | sample 811161 | NCBI WGS metagenome assembly MDTB01 (sample SAMN05326650, study PRJNA326480) | marine metagenome | isolation source: seawater | place: Mediterranean Sea | collected 2009
CAACTACTCTAATACAATTATATGCTTTTCAAGCAGTCAAGACATTGACTGCCAACAAGCTTTTTCATATAATTTATTGGATTGTTGTCCTGAGTATTTTGATTCCATTTTATGGACAAAGTTTTTTTTATGATCGAAGTCGGGGCTTTTCCCATTTCATGAGTTATTCCTTAGGTCTCTTTTTTTCTTTGTTTTTATTTCAGAGTTTTTTGATTGTCTTTCTTTTTTTAGAAGATATTGTTCGTCTTCCCAACGCCTTATACCGTTATGTGACCAATCAGGGTTCTGAGGGTTGGATTCCAGAAAGAAGAAAATTCATTTCTCAACTCGCTCTTGGGCTGGCAGCTGTTCCCTTTTCTGCTTTACTCTATGGAATGGTACGGGGTAAATATAACTACAAAGTTTTAAAGTATTCCTTGGCTTTTGAGGACCTTCCTGATCCTTTCGACGGTCTGAAAGTGGTTCAAATTTCGGACATTCATTCGGGAAGTTTTGACAATCCCGAAAAGGTTGCCTACGGGGTGGATCTGATCAATCAATTACAAGCCGATCTTATTCTCTTCACTGGTGATATGGTCAATAATAAGACAGAAGAACTCTACCCCTATCAATCAATCTTTGGAAAACTCAACGCCCCGATGGGAATGTATTCGGTATTGGGCAATCACGACTATGGAGATTATACCGATTGGGAGAATGAAGCAGCAAAGCGACAAAACATGGAAGATTTGAAGCGAGTCCAAAAAGAAATAGGGTTTGAACTATTGCTCAATCAAAGCATTCATTTGGAGAAATCGGGTGAAAAGATTGCTATAATAGGGGTAGAAAATTGGGGAGCGGGACGCTTTAAAAAAGCAGGTGATTTAGAACAAGCCATTGCTGAGGTGGATTCAAATACCTTTAAGATATTGATGAGCCACGACCCTTCTCATTGGGAGGCACAGGTACTTCCGCATCCCTTTCCGTTTCATTTGACTTTAAGCGGACACACCCATGGGATGCAATTTGGTATAGATATTCCAGGAGTGATCAAGTGGAGTCCAGCCCAATGGCGCTACAAACAATGGGCAGGAATATATAACAAAGGGAAAGAATATCTAAACGTTAACAGAGGCTTTGGTTACTTAGCCTATCCAGGCCGAGTGGGAATCTATCCTGAGATTTCTTTATTGACACTTACCAAGAAGCCGGTTGTCATTTCGTAAAAAAAATCTACTTTTGTTTCGAGCCTAATCCCTGCAGTATGTCTAAGTTTGGAGAGCTTATAGACGATAACCAACCACTGTTGTTGTTTTTTTTCAACAATGAAGATGCCTTAACCGTGAGCATGCATCCTGTTTTGAAGGATGTTGCTGCCGCATTGGGAGACAGTGGAAAGGTGATCAAAATAGATACCCAGAAGAATGAAAAACTGTGTGAGGCATTACGAGTAAAAGTCTTGCCTACGCTAATGATTTATAAAGCTGGGGAGATGTTGTGGCGTCAAAGCGGTGAGCAAGATGCCAATACTCTCATTAGTCTAATGCAGGATCATAAATAGGCAATTTATTTACTCTTTTTCAGCTTACTCTTTAATTAATCCCTTGATCGCTTCTTTGTAGAGCGAATCTAGTGGTTGATAGAAAGCCAATGAGTCGTTGGATTGAATGCCATTCAAAAAGCTTCTATAATCCATTATTCCAACCTTTATTCGATCGACTAATTGCAATTGATTTTCTTTGGGAAATTGTCCATAAATCGCCATGCGATCTTGATATACTTCAGAAATAAGCCTACCCAGAATTCGGGCTTTCAATGGCCTCCCCACTTGGTAGTACCCCAGCATCACATCCTCCAATTCGGTGTAGAAATCGAATTCTCCATAGAGAAACAAAAAGGGACGAGAGGCTTGCATAAATTGATCTAGTGTGGCTTCCAAAATATCTTTGTCTTCGTGAACCAGTAGGGCTTCAACTAGTGTGCGATACCGTTCAATTTCAGTGATGATTTCTTCTCCAATCCCATATTGCTGATTGGGTTCCAAGGAAGCGTAATAGCTCAATCTGTCAGCGTATTTATCTGCTACTTTCTGAGCTAATTCTTGTGCTTTTACGGGAGTGCCAATTTTGTAGTATCCATCCACAAAAGGGACCAATAAACTGTAAAATCCGTAGAAATCAACAGGCATCTTTTCGAGCGCTAAGTCAATAATTTTTTCGGCTTTTTCTTTTTTATCTTCCTTGATTAATTGCTCTGCCAATCGGGCCATATTGCTTCGGAATGAGATGCTGTTCTTTCGGGTTTCGGGATCGTGATAGATAGTAGGTAATTCAGAATTTCCCCAGCTCCATTTGTTAACGATTTTGTACATCCGATCACTGTCAATTCGACCCATTAAGTAGGGATTTACCGTGCTCAAATCGGTCTTGATAGGAACCAGTTTGTAGACCAATCCGTCAAGCTGCAAGTATTCCTTCATCCAAATGTATTCGGAATCGTCAAAACTCCCACCAGTAAAATAGATAGGACGCTTCCAATCGTTGTTGGCCAAAATATCGAGCATCATTATTTGATTTTTGGTCAGGATACTCGTCGGTAAATCAATGTCGATATAGGGTACTATCAAGTCGGCATCTTGAGACTTGACAATACCACTTTTCAATACGTTTTCTTTGTTGACAGGTAAACGAATTTTATTTGTGGGATAGAACACCAATTCTTGGGTATTTTTTGGATAGACACTGGGATCTACTTCCGATTGCAACAGCAGGGTTTTGTATTTGGTGGCATCGCTATCACTAGCTACCCAGTCGACAAAATCACCAATATCCCATCGAACTGAATCCAAGAGTTGTTCGTATTTGATATAATCTCGAATACCATAGGCGTAGAGCTTGTGTTTCAATTGAGAAGGAATGGGTTCGCTGTCATAGGTTTTTCGTTTCATCTGATCAATATACCAGTCGGTTGCTAAAAGACTTGTATTTATTGCTCGAACGTCTGTGCGAAAACCCTCAATTTCTTGTGCATACCAAAGGGCAAAGGTGTCGTTGTCTCCAATAGTAAATATCATTGCACCTGCGTCTTCTTCAATGGACTGTAGGTAGGACTTGGCAATGGATTGTGCCGTGTAGCGATCGGAACGGTCGTGATCGTCCCAGTTTTGTGATGCCATTAGTAGTGGAACAGTCAATAGGCAAAGTCCAAGACCTGCAAATGATATAGTAGAAGAAAATCGGTTTTTCAAATAATGAGTTATGGCGAAAGCGCCCATCCCGATCCACAAGGCAAACACATAAAAAGAACCGACTAAGGCGTAGTCTCTCTCCCGCGGCTCGAACGGACGTTCATTGAGGTATACTTTCAAGGCCAAGCCTGTGAATAAGAAAAATAACAAGAGTACCCAAAAGCGTTTGGGATCTTGATGATAGAGAAAATAGAGACCTACCAATCCCAAAAGCAAGGGCAGGAAGAAATAGGTATTTCGCGCTTTGTTATTTTTGGCATCATCATCCAATTCGCTTTGATTGCCAAGAAATAGAGAGTCAATAAAAGGAATTCCACTAATCCAATTTCCTTTTAAGATAGAGTAATCTCCTTGCAGATCGTTTTGACGACCGACGAAATTCCACAAAAAATAACGCCAATACATATAACTCATCTGATAATCAAACAAAAACATCAAGTTGCTGAAGAAAGAAGGCTTTTCAATCTCCAAATAAGCCCCATAGGTTTTGTAGAAATTGTGGTAGTCTTCGCCACTGAGAACTCCATCTTGAGCATCTTGCCGAAACCGATTCACTCGTTCTTGTAAGCGAGGGCTGTTGCGATATTCCGGGGCCAAAATAAAATCAAGGGGTTCCGTAAAATTCATGTAGTTGCCAGCATGCTCTGGACTCCAAAGGCGGGGAAGGAGTCCACGATGATTTGCATTGGAATTGATTTCTGATTGCTCCCAATGATTTACAATAATGTATTTCCCTGTTTTTTGATCTCGTTCGTATTTGGGAGTATCATCTATATAGGGTTCTATTGCATCTTGACCCGCATACATATCGGAAAATAAAGGACCGAAGAACAAATGGGTTTTAGGATATTGTTCGAGGTTATAGTAAGCTAGTAACGCCCGTGCGTTATCAGGAGCGTTTTCATTGATTACAGTATTGGCATTGGAACGAATGGGAATCATCAACCAGGAAGAAAAACCGACCAATACAAAAAGAATGCAAAGCAATGCTGTGTTGACTTTTACCCAGCCTTGTTTTCGAGTGACTTTTAGAGCATTGTAAAACAGGGCAATCAAAGCGAAAGTAGCGATGACTGTTCCACTGTTGAAGGGCAACCCAATGGTGTTAACAAAATAGACCTCTGCTTTACCAAAAAAGGCCAAGGTGGTTGGAAGGAGGAGTTTGAATATAAATAGGAGAACGGCAACCGATACGGTATTAGCAATCAAAAAGCCTTTGAGCGTTATTTTTTGATAACGCTTGAAGTAGTAGAGCATACCTATGGCAGGAAGGGTTAGCAACCCCATAAAATGCACTCCAAAAGAAAGACCAATAACAAAAGCAATCATTACTAACCAACGATCGCCTCTGGGATTGAGCATGTCTTCTTCCCAGCGAAGGCCCAACCAAAATAACAGAGATAGAAGAAAAGTAGCCATGGCGTAGACCTCAGCTTCCACAGCATTGAACCAAAAACTATCGGAAAAACAATAGGCCAATACGCCGGTTGCAGCACTTCCGAAAAATAAAAAAGCCTCTTGGGAGGTCTCAATTTTTTTAAAGATAGGAAGCTTACGCAGTAGCATAGTTAGTGTCCAGAACATAAATAAGAGGGTAAAAGCACTGGAGAAAACGGACATAAAGTTCACCGTCAGAGCGACTTGTTCAGCACTGCTCGCAAAAAGGGCAAAAAAAGCACCTAGCATTTGAAATAGAGGGGCTCCAGGTGGGTGCCCTACTTGCAATTTAGCAGCGGTAGCGATGTATTCAGCACAATCCCAATAACTGGCTGTAGGTTCAACCGTTAGACTATAGGTGAGCAATCCAATTGCAAAAACACCCCATCCAAAAATTCGATTCCATCGATTATAGCTTGATTCGGACATGTAATGCTTTTCGAGCGAAAGTAAGAATTAATCCATAATAGAAAAGTAGATTTAATAAAACATTAAAATCCCTTTCCCTCAAAAATATTTGATGATTTCATATTAAGGTTTAAATTTGCAGCTCAATGGCCCATGGTGTAACTGGCAACACGTCTGATTTTGGTTCAGAAGAGTCTAGGTTCGAGCCCTAGTGGGCCAACAGCCATTCCCAAACCCTCTTGAAAAAGAGGGTTTTTTTGTTCCCTTTAATTTTTTTGGAACGATTTTCGAATCAAACGGCTGATGGTTGTTCCAAAGACTCGAAGTCCACTCAATTTAGGATCAGGTTTTTGCCCCTCGCCCAAACGTTGGATCTGCATTTCATACCAGGGCAGTTCAACTCCGCCAATACGATCCAATAGGGGAACACCGATTTTGGGGATAGGAGTGGAAAAGTGACTTTTTTTTTCCTTAAAAATATCTTGAGCCAGCTGGGGGTAGAGACAAAAGGGCCTCCCCAATCCTACTATGTCTACCTTCTGATTGGCTAGAGCGGTTTCCATCACGGAGACAGTGCGAAATCCCCCAGTAAGCATTAAGGGTTTGTCTGTCTTTTGCCGTACTTTTTCAATGTAGTCTAAAAAATAGGCCTCCCTTTCTTCTGTACTTTTTTTTCGATTCCCTTTTACCATAGTGGGCCGCTCGTAGGTTCCTCCAGATATTTCTATCAAATCCATCCCCAATTGAGAAAGAATTTCTACCACTTGCATGGATTCTAATTCATCAAAGCCTCCTCGTTGAAAATCGGCTGAATTAATTTTGATGCCTATTGGGTATTTAGGACCTACCTGTTTTCGAATTTCCTTATAAATCTCAACAACAAATCGAGCGCGATTCACAAGGGATCCACCCCATTGGTCGTTTCGCTGATTGGTGAGGGGCGAGAGAAATTGGCTGACCAAATACCCGTGAGCGCCGTGGATTTGACAACCTGTAAAACCTGCTTCTTTACAGATTCGCGCCGTATTCCCAAAGCGTTTAATAATCTCCCAAATTTCAAATTCTTCAAGGGGTTTTGGTTCGCGGAAAAGCCAAGAGGCTCCCCCTAGTTTGATAGAGACTTTTGACGGGGCCACAACTTCCTTATTGATCCATGAAAAGGCTTGTCTTCCTGGGTGATTGATCTGAGGCCAAAGGTGAACTTCAGTTCCTTTAACGGCATTTGCCCATTCTTGGAGTTGATCAAAATGGGTATAATCCTCTATCACTACGTTGCGCGGTTCGCCCAATGCTCTTTTGTCTACCATTATATTTCCTGTGATTAATAGTCCTGGATGACCCGATGCCCACACACGATAAGCCTGTATAAGTGTGGGAGTGGGCGCATGGGAATACGACCCTATATTTTCACTAAGAGCCGATTTGGCAATGCGGTTCGTAAGAACCGTTCCACAGGGAAGGGTGAAGGCTGAAGCACAGTGTTTCAAAACATTTTTCCAACCAAAGTAAGGAATAATGAAAGAATTTGTTTCTGGTTGTTTAGATTCTGCTAGTATTATTCCTGATAACAAGGAAAAGCTTTGGGGTTTTTTTATATTCGTGCAAAACTAAAATGATATGGGAGTAGGAGCCATTGTTCTCGGAAGTGCTGCGCTATGTTTGGCAATCGTCTTAGTAATTGAAGTACGGGAGCGATTTTAGACAAAAGAATCTGAAGCTTACAATTGCAACAGCTTTTTGATGTAGGCCACGTGCTTTTCAAAAGCATGTTGCCCTTTTTTTGTGATGCTGCAACGGGTGTTTGGATAATTGTCTTTGAATGACTTCTCGATCTTAATGTAATTTGCCTCTTGCAGTTTTTTGAGTTGAATACTCAAATTCCCTTTTGTTGCACCCGTTAATTCTATCAATGCGGTGAAATCTGCCGAGGCTACTTGGTGAAGATTAGAAACAACCACCAAACGAATTGGATTGTTTAACAACTTATCAGCCTGATCCATTAGGCTGTTTCATTTTTGAGACGGTATCCTGGTATCAAATAACCAAGAATAACACATATGTCATAGACCAACAACCCTTCCATTGGGGTGACATAAATGAGTACAATTGCCCCTACAAAAAAACTGCTCCCTCCAATGATAAGAGGAGTAAATCGCATTTGAAGACCGGAAACAAGTGTGCCTATGCCAATCAAGATGCTAATAATGGGCATAGGATTGGATTGATAGGCTTGAGCGACAACCCAAATGACAACAAATACTGAAATTCCAACAACGATCCATAGGTGTTTTAGTGTTCGATCCAATAAGGTTTCTACATAGCCAGTTTTTTGAGAATTTTTAAATCCATAGCTCAGTGTTGCTAGAAAGCCCAATCCTCCAGTAATCGGCCACACCAGATAGGGACGGGAAACGACCTGGTAATAGGCCAATAGATAATGTGCAAGACTAGTCACCAATACAAGCCACCCCCAGAAGAGGTAGTAAAACCGTTGGTGATATAATTTGATTTTGGTCTGTTGAATACTTTGGACAATGAGATCCATGCTTTCTTTGGTACCTAAGACTTTATTTTTCATAATTAAATAAATTTATCAAATATAAACAAGTTTATAAAATAAACCTTAAATAATTATTATACCCCCTAAAAAGAGTAATGTGCTAGTAATTTTTACAACCCACTAATAAAACTTCCTAAGGCATCTTTGAATTGAAACCCTTCAAAGGTTCTGTATTTGTTCAATTTTTTATGAGCCTCTAGGCCCCAGATGAGGAACTCGATCATGAAATAATGATCCGCCGCGTCCAATTTGCCTAAGTGTTTTTCAACGATTGATGAAGCACCTGTGAGCTCTTCCAATAACTCTCGATATTCTTTATCTTTTAGGTCATCACTAATAAACAATTCAGCACTGCCAAAAAACCATCCAAGCAGGGTATCATAGGGCCCCTTTTCCTCTGCTTTTTCTAATTTTTCGATTTTGGTAAAATAGTCTGGAAATAGGGTTTTGATTGCTTCGTTAATCAGATGAAAAGAAATTTGATCGGCCCCTTCTTGTTCGCCCTCATAGACTAACTCAATCTTACCATTTATGGCAGGGATCACTCCCATAAAATCTCCCATGCGTATACTGGTATTAGTATCTCCAGACTGGAGCAACCGCCTTTCAGCAGTACTCATTAAATTTTCATAGGCCGTGATACTCATCCTTGCACTTACTCCACTTTTAGTATCTACATATTCACTCTTTCGTGCCTCAAATCCGATCTGTTCAAGCAGATCTTTGGCCAACTCGGGTACATAAATGGTTTCTTTATGTAGGGGGTTTTTTTTGGTTTCTTGGGCTGTGATTGCCTTTGCAATTTCACGATTGTGGGGATAGTGGGTTAGAATTTGAGATCCGATTCGATCCTTTAGTGGTGTCACTATGCTACCCCTATTGGTATAGTCTTCGGGGTTGGCAGTGAAGATAATCTGCGTTTCTATGGGGAACCGCAATTTGAATCCGCGAATTTGAATCTCTTTTTCTTGAAGAATTGAAAAAAGGGCCACTTGAATCCTAGCTTGCAAATCGGGGAGTTCATTTAGTACAAAGAGGCATCGATGTGCTCGTGGAATCATTCCGAAATGGATAACTCTTTCATCGGCATAGGATAGTTTGAGGTTGGAAGCCTTTATGGGATCGACATCCCCGATAAGATCTGCCACGGTCACATCTGGGGTGGCTAATTTTTCGAAAAAGCGATCGTCTCTGTGGAGCCAACTAACGGGGGTTTTGTCTCCCATTTGAGCTATTTTTTCCCGAGATTCTCGGCTGATGGGGTGGAGGGGATCGTCATTGATTTCAGAGCCATCCACCACTGGAATCCATTCATCCAATAATCCCGTCATTTGGCGAGCCAGACGTGTTTTTGCTTGTCCTCGCAAACCCAGTAAATTGATGTTGTGTCCTGATAAAATGGCGCGTTCCACATCAGGAATAACGGTTTTCTCATAACCGATGAGTCCAGTGAAAGTGGGTTCTCCTTTTTGGAGTCGGTGTCTGAGATTGTGGGCCAGTTCTTCTTGGATGCTAATAGATGTATAGCCACTTTTTTTTAAAGCTCCAAGGGTAGTTATCTTCTTTGTATTCATAGCAATTGGATGAAAATAATTTATTCTAAACGCTTTTTTCTATTGGTTTCATAGTCTTCAAAAATCATTTCCCCCAAACCTTTCAAGCCTGTAAAAAAGGCCTTTCCTTGATTGGCTTCAGTGAATGTTCGAATGAATTGTTGCAAGTAAGGATCCTGTGCAATCATAAATGTAGTGATCGGGATTTTTAATTTGCGTGATTGGCGCGCCATATTGTAACATTTTTCAACAATATGATCGTCGAGACCCACGCTGTTTTTATAATAGGTTCCGTCGGGCATTTTCAAGCAGCTTGGCTTGCCATCGGTGATCATGAAAATTTGTTTATTGGTATTTTTTTTTCGCCGTAAAATGTCGAGAGCCAATTGCAAGCCTGCCACGGTATTGGTGTGATAAGGCCCTACTTCCAGATAGGGAAGGTCTTTGAGTGGAATCGGCCAGGCATCATTTCCAAAAACCAATATATCTAGGGTGTCCTTGGGATAACGCGTGGTAATGAGCTCTGAAAGTGCCATAGCTACCTTCTTGGCTGGAGTAATACGATCCTCTCCATATAAGATCATGCTGTGGCTAATATCAATCATCAGTACGGTGCTCATCTGGGTTTTAAAAAAATTATCTTCAACCACCAGATCGTCTTGTTGTAGGGTAAAGTCAATTCCCGAACTGCGAATCTGAGCGTTCTTTATACTTTCTGTAAGGGCGATTTGTTCCAAGGGATCTCCAAATTGATAGGCTTTGTATTCTCCTGAACTGTCCAAATTTTGCCCCATTTGTTGGGTTTTGTGATTGCCAGAACCTGATTTACGTAGCTTTCCAAAGATTTGCTTTAGAGCGTGTTCTCGGAGGAGTTTTTCGGTTTTGGCTGTTAATGCCATTCCGTCGCCAGACCCCTCCCCAGTTTTTTGGGGGCGGATATATGATTTTTCAAGTAAATCATCGATAAAATCATCGATGGTGTAATTCTCATCCGTGAGTTGGTATTCTTTATCCAGTTCTCGCAACCATTCGATAGCTTCGTCGAAATCTCCTGATGTATGGGTGATCAATTCCTTGAAAATTTCAAACAAACGTTCAAAGGGAGTTTGTTCGGAAGCTTGGTAGGCAGTAAACCGAAATCCTAAGGCGGGAAGTTTATTTTTCATCTTTTCCGAATATGGTTTTTTCACTACCCTCCGAGACGTTAATCGAACGAACGGATAAGAAAAGTTTCACAGCACTCAAATTTAAGGATAATTTATTCACACTGTTTCAATTGTAACAGCAATTGTTTCATCACAAAAAACAACCGAGTTATTATTAAAAATATTATATTTGCGCTATTATCGAATCTAAAGTATGAGGCGACCATTGAGTCCCTCTTTTTTTTGGAATGGATTTTAAAAAGCAGGTTGAGATATTGGTTCAAAAAGCATTGGATGAAAATCCAAGCCTATTTTTAATTGATTTTCATCTAGGCCTTAATCATTCCATTAAAGTGGTACTGGACGGAGATAAGGGTGTTTCATTACAGGAATGCATGCGTGTGAGTCGGGCAGTGGAGCATAACTTAGATCGAGAGACTCAAGACTTTTCGATAGAAGTGACTTCGGCAGGAGTGGGCGAACCTCTACTTTTGCCAAGGCAATACATAAACAACGTGGGCCGAAAGCTAGAAGTTACTGATTCGGAAGGGAGTGTCTATACTGGAACCTTGGACTCGGTGAACCAAGCTGGACTTTGCTTGAGTTGGAAACAACGAGAGCCGAAACCCGTTGGTAAGGGGAAAGTAACCGTAAAAAAAACAAAAGAATTGACCTTTGATAAGGTCAGTAAAGCCAAAATAATCGTTCAATTTTAAATCCAATCAAGATGGAAAACTTAGCACTCATTGAGTCTTTCTCAGAATTTAAAGATGACAAACTAATTGACCGAGTTACCCTTATGGTGATTCTAGAAGAAGTATTTCGCAATACGCTAAAGCGCAAATATGGAAATGATGAAAACTTTGATATCATCATCAACCCCGACAAAGGGGATTTGGAAATTTGGCGGAACCGTGTGGTCGTTGAGGATGGTAAAGTAGAAGATGCCAATGAAGAAATAGAATTGACCGAGGCCAAAAAAATAGAACCCGATTTCGAAGTAGGAGAAGATGTTTCAGAAGAGGTTAAGTTGATTGATTTGGGGCGTCGCTCCATCATGAGCTTGCGGCAGAATCTGGTAGCCAAAATCTTTGAATACGACAGCACCAATATCTTCAATCAATTCAAAGACCGAGTTGGAGACATATACACAGCTGAGGTTCATCACATTAGAAGCCGAGAGGTAATTCTATTGGACGACGATGGCAATGAACTCATCCTACCCAAGGACAAGCAAATTCCCAACGATTTTTTCCGAAAGGGAGACAATGTTCGTGGGGTTATAGATACAGTGGAATTGCGCGGGAACAAACCAAGAATTATTTTGTCCCGAACGTCACCTGTGTTTTTGGAAAAACTCTTTGAACAAGAAATACCAGAAGTTTTTGATGGTTTGATAACCATTAAAAAAGCCGTTCGTATTCCTGGAGAAAAAGCCAAGGTAGCGGTAGATTCCTACGATGATCGTATCGATCCTGTCGGTGCTTGTGTTGGAATGAAAGGATCACGGATCCATGGAGTAGTTCGGGAACTTGGAAATGAAAATATCGATGTGATCAACTACACCAATAATTTACAATTGTTTATAACAAGATCATTGAGTCCCGCTAAAATAAATTCTTTAAAAATTGATGAAGATAACAAACGCGTACAGGTGTTTTTAGATCCAGAAGAGGTTTCAAAAGCCATCGGTAAGGGAGGACACAACATTCGTTTGGCAGGAAAACTTACTGGATTCGATATTGATGTATATCGCGAAGGAATGGAAGAAGATGTGGAATTGACTGAATTTTCCGATGAAATTGAAGAATGGGTAATTGAAGAATTCAAAAAAGTAGGTCTAGACACGGCCAAGGCTGTTCTTGAACTGGAAGCAGAAGACCTTCTGAAGCGAACCGACTTGGAGGAAGAAACCATTAATGAGGTGATAGGAATCCTCAAAGAAGAGTTTGAAGAGTAAAAGCCTAATATTTTTCTAAATTTGCACCGAAGCTGAATATATGTCCAACCAACCAAGCATTCGTCTCAACAAAGTTCTCAGGGAATTAAATATTTCCCTAGATCGCGTTGTGGAGTTCTTAAATGAAAAAGGGATTGAAATCGAAGCCCGACCCACAACTAAAATCGACGATACTATCTATCAAGTACTGCTCGATGAATTTGAAACGGACAAATCCAAGCGAGATGCCTCCCAAGAAATTAGTGAGGAAAAACGAAAAGAAAAAGAACGACTTAGAGAAATTCAGGAACAAAAAGAGCAGGAACGTCTACAGGCCCTAGAGGTACAAAAGGAAGCTCAAAAAGAAGCTGAATCCAAAGTAGTTTCTCCCAAAGTGGCCCTCAAAGGACTCACTCCAGTTGGTAAAATTAACTTGGAAGAAAAAAAACCAGCTCCCAAAAAAACTCCTGACACTCCAGCTGCTAAAGAAAAGAAACCCGTAGTATCACCCAAGGCTGAAGTAACTGCTCCTCAAGAACAGACTCCTCCAGATAAAAAAGCGAGTGAGGTTGATCAGGATTCGATAAAGACGAAATACAAAACTTTGTCTGGCCCCAAAAAAACGGGGCAAACCATCAATTTAGATGCATTTAAAACGAAAGAAAAAAATGTTGAGGAAGCAAGAAAGAGGAAAAGAAAGCGGATAAGCAAAGATCCCAAACCCAATTCTGGCAAACCTTCTGGCAATACCGCCCGCGGGGCCAATCGAAAACAGCCAAACAAAGGACGTGCCCAGGCTCCTGCAAAACAAGAACCTACTGAAGAAGAAGTACAAAAACAAATTCGAGAAACCCTCGAAAAACTTCAAGGAAAATCTACCAAGTCCAAAGGAGCTAAATACCGAAGAGACAAGCGATCCCAACACCGTGAAAAAGCAGAAGATGAACTAGCGCAGCAAGAAGCAGACAGCAAAATCCTGAAGGTTACAGAATTCATTACCGTTGGCGAGATTGCTACCCTTATGGAGATTGGATCTACTGAAATTATTTCAGCATGTATGTCTTTGGGCATCATGGTAACGATGAATCAGCGCTTGGATGCAGAGACCCTTACAATCGTAGCTGAAGAATTTGGCTACCAGGTAGACTTTGTAAAAACAGAGTTGGAAGAAAACATCGTAGAAGAAGAAGAGGATAATGAAAACTTAAGCCCTCGTGCTCCTATTGTAACTGTAATGGGGCATGTGGATCACGGAAAAACGTCGCTTCTTGATTTCATTCGTGAAGAAAATGTAATTGCAGGCGAGTCTGGCGGTATTACCCAGCATATCGGTGCTTATGGGGTTACTCTCAAAGGAGGACAGCAGATCACTTTTCTAGATACTCCCGGCCACGAAGCTTTTACAGCAATGCGTGCCCGAGGTGCCCAAGTAACCGATATTGCAATTATTGTTGTGGCAGCCGATGATGCTATTATGCCCCAGACCAAGGAGGCTATCAGTCATGCTCAAGCGGCCTCTGTACCCATAGTATTTGCCATAAATAAAATAGATAAACCCACAGCCAATCCTGATAAAATCAAAGAAGCGCTGGCAGGGATGAATCTAATGGTGGAAGACTGGGGAGGCAAAATCCAATCCCACGACATCTCCGCTTTAAAGGGAACTGGAGTTGACCAATTATTGGAAAAGGTATTGCTCGAAGCAGAACTGTTAGAGTTGACAGCCAACCAAGATCGAAAAGCCAAGGGCACTGTCGTTGAAGCCTATTTAGACAAGGGACGAGGCTATGTATCTACCGTTTTGGTTCAGACAGGAACCCTTCACATTGGAGATTATATTTTGGCTGGGAAACACAGTGGAAAAGTAAAAGCCATGTTTGATGAGCGAGGTAATGTACTAGAATCTGCACCCCCATCAACTCCAGTATCAATCCTAGGTTTGGATGGAGCGCCGCAAGCTGGAGATAATTTCAATGTTCTAGAAGATGAGCGTGAAGCCAAACAAATTGCCGCCAAGAGAACCCAATTGCTTCGAGAGCAAAACGTTCGCACCCAACGGCATATAACCCTAGACGAGATTGGACGTCGTATCGCATTGGGAGACTTTAAAGAATTAAATCTCATTTTAAAAGGAGATGTAGATGGTTCTGTTGAAGCATTGACCGATTCTTTGCAAAAACTTTCTACGGAGGAAATTCAAGTAAATATCATACACAAGGGTGTGGGTGCGATCACAGAATCAGATATACTACTGGCTTCTGCTTCCGATGCTATTGTTATTGGTTTTAACGTTCGCCCAACAGGTAATTCTAGAGAATTGGCAGAGAAAGAAGAAATCGATATCCGTTCGTATTCGATTATCTATGATGCCATCAATGACGTTAAAGATGCCATGGAAGGGATGCTTTCTCCTGATATGAAAGAAGAGGTCACAGGAACGGTCGAAATTCGCGAGCTATTCAAAATTTCCAAAATTGGAACTATAGCTGGATGTATGGTTACCTCTGGGAAAGTCTATCGCAGTTCTAGTATTCGAGTCATTCGTGAAGGTGTTGTTGTTCACACAGGTACTTTGACCTCTCTCAAACGATTTAAAGATGATGTGAAGGAAGTAGCCAAAGGATACGATTGTGGTTTACAGCTAAAAAACTATAATGACATCAAGCTTGGTGATTCTCTCGAATGCTATCAAGAAGTAGCTGTCAAGAAAACACTCTAAACTTTAAAACCGAACCTTGGGTTCTAGCAAGAATGCACCACGGTAAAACTGTTTAAGTTTTTGCAAGCGCTCCGTGGCCTCAAATCGCTTTTTAAAAGGCCCAACCTGAACCTTGTAATTGGGCGTCTCAAAAGATAACTTTGGCACTAAATCAGGAGCTACTTGGGATAAATTCGCAAGTGCTTTTTGGGCCCCTTCATAATTGCCATAGTAGAGTTGTATCGTGAAATAATACGCCGCATAGCGTTCTTTATTGGCCGCTAACTTCAGCGAAAATGCCTTAGAAATAAGACTGTCTTCCACAATATTAAACGATGCAGAAACAGGCAAATCCTGTGAATAAATGAGGGTGGAGGTCAATAAAAAACAAGCTATAATATACCGCATTGGTCGTTAAAATTTCTTCAACAAAATAAGGACTTTTTTAAAAAATTGACAAGAGAATCTATTTTGTTATTTAGATTAAATTTAAATTATAGAATTGTAATAATTCAAGACGATAAAGTATTGAGTTATGCCCTATTTTTGTTCTGGATTTTAGAAGAAACTATTGCAGTTTTCAACGGACATAAACTCAATTAAAATGGTGAAATTTTTCGTCAACTGGCGACAAATGATCCTTCTCAGCCTTTTTGCTTTATTGGCGACCAATGCATTCGCACAAGAACAAGAACCCGATCCTATGGTTGGGAAAAAACTATTCAATGCGAACTGTGCAGCCTGCCATAAATTAAATAAAAAAGCAGTGGGTCCAGCCTTGAGAGGGGTAACAGCAAAGTATGAAAGAGAATGGTTATACAGCTGGATCAAAAACAGCGCAGCCATGATCAAATCGGGCGATGCCCAAGCAGTCGCCATATGGGAAGAATATAACAGAACGGCGATGAATGCTTTTCCTCAGTTAAGCAATGCCGACATCGACAACATTCTTGCTTACACAGATTATGTCCCCCCCGTGACAGCTCCACCGGCTGGAACGGCTCCCGTGGGAGTAGCTGTCCCCGCCTCTGGAATCACCAATGAAATTATTCTGGCTGTTCTCGCACTGGTCTTTGTGATGTTGATCATCATGCTTTTGTTAGTTCAGAAAACCCTACTGCGAATCGCAGCTGCTAGTGGAGTAGAAATTGCTCCTGAAGAAAGACCCAAGCGCACACCAATTTGGCAAGCTTTTGTTCAAAATCAATTTTTAGTCTTTGTTTCTGTAATCTTTCTCCTGCTCTCTAGTGCTTATTTTGCTTACGGATACCTGATGCAAGTTGGAGTAGATCAAGGATATATGCCTGTACAACCGATTCATTATTCCCACAAAATACACGCAGGAGCCAACCAAATTGAATGTAAATACTGTCACTCCTCAGCTCGTGTATCAAAGCATTCTGGGATTCCTTCCCTCAACGTGTGTATGAATTGCCACAAGAACATCGCTGAATATAACGGTGAGGAAGATCTAGAAAATGGCTACACTAAAGATTTCTACACCAACGAGATTAAAAAACTATATGCCGCCGTAGGCTGGGATGAAGACAATCAACGGTATACGGGTGAAAGTCAACCCGTCAAATGGGTTCGTATTCACAATCTTCCGGATTTTGTTTATTTCAATCACGCCCAGCACGTGCAAGTCGGTGAGATTGAATGTCAAACATGTCACGGTCCAGTGGAAGAGATGGAAGTGATGTATCAGTATTCTCCTCTCACAATGGGATGGTGTATCAATTGTCATCGTGAAACCAATGTGAAAGTGGAGAGCAATGAATATTACTCGAAGATTCATGAAGAACTTTCCAAGAAGTATGGTGTTGAAAAACTTACAGCTGCTCAAATGGGTGGTTTAGAATGTGGAAAGTGCCATTATTAATAAGTTAGATTAGGTAGAGACGTATGCCAACAAAGAAAACATATTGGAAAAGCGTGGATCAATTGGAGGGAAACAACCCCATGATTCAAGACCTCAAGCAGAACGAATTTGTTGAAAAACTTCCGGTAGAATCAGACTCCGAGTCAGACCCTGGAACCAGTCGAAGAGATTTTTTAAAATACGTAGGATTTAGTACAGCGGCAGCCACACTAGCTGCTTGTGAGGGACCTGTGATCAAGTCAGTGCCCTATGTGGTTCAGCCCGAGCGAATCATTCCTGGGATTGCCAATTATTACGCCACCACAATTGCCGATGGATTTGACTTTGCCAGCATCTTAATCAAAACGAGGGAAGGGCGACCTATTAAGGTAGAAAGTAATAAAATCGCTTCTACAAACAATTCAGCCAATGCACGGGTGCATGCTTCTGTGTTGTCTATGTATGACACCCTTCGCTTGCAAGGACCAATGGCCAACGGAATTGATGTTTCGTGGGAAGATTTCTATCTGCAGATTGAGGCCAAACTCAAAGCGATGGCAGTCACCAACAAATCCATTGTGCTCTTAATACAAACCTTGGCTAGCCCAACTACCCAATCCATTATTGATGCTTTTATTGCGCGCTACCCAAATGTGCGTCAGGTGACCTATGATACTATATCTGAAGATGCTACTGTCCAAGCTTTTGAAAACATCTATGGAATCCGTGCGATGGCAGATTACGATTTTTCCAAAGCGCATTCTATTGTATCTGTAGCGGCAGATATTGTTGGAGATTGGCAAGGAGGCGGTTTCGATAAAGGGTATTCTCAAGCTAGAGTCCCCAAGGGGGGTGCTGGAAAAAAGATGATGTCCAAACATTTTCAGTTTGAGTCCAATATGTCTCTTTCTGGAGCCAATGCAGATCATCGGGTGCCAGCGACGCCAAATGAATTAAAAAATATTTTAGCGAGTATTGCCGCTCAGATTTTAGGCAAAACAGATACTTCCACATTAAAGGAATCACACCAAAAACAAGTGGCTAATGCCGTTAAAAGTCTCCGAGCAGCAGGCAAAAAAGGAGTTTTGGTGACAGGAATTGACGAGGTGGCAGCTCAAGAATTGGTACTAGCCGTCAACCAAAAGATAGCCAGTGAGGCCTTTGAGCCCGAATTCCCAAAGTTAACACGCCAAGGGAATACGCAGGAGGTACTCCAACTTTTTAAAGACATCCAATCGAAGAAGGTTAATGGATTGATCACCTTTGGTGTTAACCCCTTGTTAACACTTGCTGAAGGACCTGAAATGACAGCATCCTTCAAGGAATTAGATTTGAGTTTGGCTTTTGTGAGTAAAGAAGACGAAACAGCCGCTGCTGCTCAATATGTAGCCGCCGTTCCTCACTATCTCGAAGCTTGGGGAGACTATGAGCTAAAGAAGGGTCATTATGCCCTATCTCAACCTACCATCAAGCCGTTGTTTGACACCCAACAATTTCAAGATGTACTACTCAAACTATCTGGGAGTTCAGCTTCCTATTATGAGCGTTTGAAAACATATTGGAACAACGCTATTCTCTTCGGTGCTTCATGGAACCAAACCTTGCATGATGGGTATATCCATCGTGACGTTGAAGGAATCTCCCCACAAAACGCGGTTGATGTTTCCAAGCAAATTACGTCTCTGGCTACTACTGAAGAAGCGGAAATGCAATTGGTTCTCTATACCAAGACAGGAATTGGAGACGGACAACAAGCCAACAACCCTTGGTTGCAAGAATTTCCCGATCCGGTGACGCGCGTATCATGGGACAACTATCTCAGCATCTCTAAAAAAGATGCCGATCGCATTGGGTTGAAAAATATTAATATTGCCAACGGAGCCCTCAATGGCAGTTATGCCAAAATTACGGTCAATGGTAAGAGCCTTACTGCCCCTGTTCTCATTCAGCCAGGCCAAGCGCCTGGTTCTGTTGGACTTGCCTTGGGCTATGGAGAGCGGATGGGTCTCAAAGAAGAAATGCAAGTAGGAGTGAACGCCTACCCTTTGTACTTGGGGCAAAACAAAACCCAAGATGTCACTATTTCTCCGGCAGATGGCTATCATGAATTTGCCTGTGTTCAGTTGCACAATACCATGATGGGAAGAGGGGACATTGTGAAAGAAACAACTTTAGAGATTTTCAATACCAAAGACAGTTACTACTGGAATCCTGTCCCTGAAGTATCAAAGAATCATATGGAAATGCCAGTGACCTCACCCGAAGTAGACATGTGGCAGGAATTTGATCGTTCTATTGGTCATCACTTCAATCTTTCAATAGATTTAAACGCTTGTACTGGATGCGGTGCTTGTGTTATTGCTTGTCATGCGGAGAATAATGTTCCGGTTGTTGGGAAGACGGAGATTCGTAAGTCTCGTGATATGCACTGGTTGCGTATTGATAGATACTATTCTTCTGATGCCACTTTTGAAGAGGATTTAGACAAGAAAGAAAATATTTCTGGCTTGGGAGACTCACTCACCACCTTTGGAAAGATGGAACAAGCAGCAGAGAACCCACAAGTAACCTTTCAACCAGTTATGTGCCAGCACTGTAATCATGCACCTTGTGAAACAGTATGTCCTGTAGCTGCCTCCTCACATGGTCGACAAGGACAAAACCATATGGCTTATAACCGATGCGTAGGAACACGATATTGTGCGAACAACTGTCCTTATAAAGTCCGTCGATTCAATTGGTTTTTATACAATCAAAATGATGAGTTTGATTACCATATGAATAATGATTTGGGACGGATGGTATTGAATCCCGATGTTGTTGTTCGTTCCCGAGGTGTGATGGAGAAATGTTCTATGTGTATCCAGATGACCCAAAAAACCATTTTGGATGCCAAATTAGAAGGACGTCAAATTAAGGATGGTGAATTCCAAACGGCTTGTTCCAACGCTTGTGATAGTGGAGCACTCGTCTTTGGAGACATTAACGATAAAGAGAGTCAAGTGGCTCAGTTAAAAGAAGATTCACGAATGTATCACTTGCTGGAGCATGTAGGGACGAAGCCCAACGTAATGTACCAGGTCAAAGTACGCAATACGGATCAAAGTTAAAATAAAGAAAAACAGAATCGTATGGCATCGCATTACGAAGCACCGATAAGAAAACCACTGGTCACAGGCGACAAATCCTACCACGATGTCACCGTAGACGTGGCTGCACCTGTTGAAGGGACTGCCAACCGAGAATGGTGGATTGTCTTTGGAATCGCATTGACCGCCTTTTTGTATGGCGTGGGATGCATCATTTACACTATTTCAACTGGCATAGGTACTTGGGGACTCAACAAAACTGTGGGTTGGGCTTGGGACATCACGAATTTTGTATGGTGGGTTGGAATTGGTCACGCTGGAACATTAATCTCTGCAGTACTCCTTCTTTTCCGTCAAAAATGGCGTATGGCCATTAACCGTTCGGCAGAAGCCATGACCATATTTTCGGTGATTCAAGCAGGATTATTCCCAATCATTCACATGGGCCGCCCCTGGCTGGCTTATTGGGTTTTGCCCATTCCAAACGGATTTGGATCCCTCTGGGTTAATTTTAACTCGCCCTTGCTTTGGGATGTATTTGCGATTTCTACCTATCTATCTGTATCCCTTGTGTTTTGGTGGACGGGTTTACTTCCTGATTTTGCGATGATTAGAGACCGTGCAGTTCGCCCCTTCCAAAAGAAAATATACAGCCTATTGAGTTTTGGCTGGAGTGGACGGGCCAAAGATTGGCAACGGTTTGAAGAAGTCTCCTTGGTATTGGCAGGATTGGCTACTCCCTTGGTCCTTTCGGTACACACCATTGTATCCTTTGATTTTGCTACTTCGGTGATTCCCGGTTGGCACACCACCATCTTTCCTCCCTACTTTGTAGCCGGTGCGATTTTCTCAGGATTTGCCATGGTAAACACCTTACTGATTATCATGCGAAAAGTTTCGCATTTGGAAAATTATATTACAGTTCAGCATATTGAATTGATGAATATTGTCATCATGATTACAGGTTCTATAGTTGGTGTAGCCTACATCACTGAGCTGGTGATCGCTTGGTATTCGGGGGTTGAATATGAGCAATATGCCTTCCTCAACAGGGCCACAGGCCCCTATTGGTGGGCCTATTGGTCGATGATGACTTGTAATGTATTTTCACCACAATTTATGTGGTTCAAAAAATTAAGAACCAGTATTATGTTCTCCTTTATCATCTCCATTGTGGTTAATATAGGAATGTGGTTTGAGCGGTTTGTAATTATCGTTACCTCGTTGCACCGAGACTACCTACCGTCTTCTTGGACCATGTTCTCTCCAACTTTTGTTGATATTGGAATATTTATTGGAACCATTGGATTCTTTTTCGTACTCTTTTTACTGTACGCAAGAACCTTCCCGGTGATAGCACAAGCTGAAGTGAAGACCATTTTGAAATCTTCAGGGGAAAAATATAAAAAACTAAGAGACGCTCATGAGTAATAAGGTCATACACGCTTTGTACGATGATGACGATGTCTTGCTAAAAGCCGTCAAGTCCATCAAAGAAGAAAAACACCATATCGAAGAGGTGTATACACCTTTTCCTGTCCACGGACTCGATAAGGTATTGGGCTTGGATGAAACACGTATCGCCATCATGTCCTTTATCTATGGATGTATTGGATTTTTAGTAGCCGTTTTAATGATCAACTACATCATGATAGTTGACTGGCCACAGAATATAGGAGGAAAACCAAGTTTTTCCTTTCTAGAGAACATGCCAGCTTTTGTTCCTGTTATGTTTGAAATGACCGTCTTTTTTGCTGCGCACTTGATGGTAATCACTTTCTATTTGCGAAGCAAGTTATGGCCCTTTAAAGAAGCCGAAAACCCCAATCCACTCACAACCGACGATAAATTTTTAGTTGAAGTTGCTGTTGGAAAAAATGAAAAACAATTAACCGCTTTGCTAAAAAAGACGGGGGCGATTGATATAGCATTAATTGACAAAGATCATTAAAATGAGAAAGGCTATCCTTATTTTAAGTTGTATTGGATTGTTGGGTTTGCAGTCATGTTTTGACCCAGCCAAACCCAACTATCAGTACTTTCCTAACATGTATGAACCGGTAGGATATGAAACCTACCAAGACACCGAAGCTTTTGCTAACGGAATTGAAGCTCAGTTGCCAGTAGAAGGAACGATTTCAAGAGGATGGGTTCCCTATGAATACGAAGACTCCAACGAGGGCTATGAAGCCGCTAAGATCGATTTGCTCTCCCCGATTGCCTTGAACGAGACCAACGCAGCCGTAGGGAAGGAACTCTATGGAATTTACTGTATGGTGTGTCATGGAAAAAAAGGAGACGGTCAAGGAATTTTAATGACTCGAGAAAAATTTTTAGGTGTTCCCAGTTATGCTGATCGTGAGATCACCCCTGGGAGTATCTATCACGTGTTGATGTATGGGAGAAATGCTATGGGATCCCACGCAGGACAGGTCAATGCCACCGAGCGATGGCAGATAGCACAGCACGTGATGCAATTAAGAGCTGAATTGGTTAAGTAAATCGCAGTAGAGATTATGTATACACTACCATCTAGATTAAAAATTACCTTCATCGTACTCATGATGATCGGAGCTGCAGGCCTGGGAGTTGGGTTTCTTTCTGCCCCTTCAACAGTAGCAGAAGCCCAAGCCATGGTGGCGGATGCACACCATGGGGAAGAATCGCATGGAGAATCGCATGGCGAGACTGGAGCGTCTTCACACGATTCACATGCAGAAACAGCGCATGCTGAGCAGGCCGATACTAGCCATGAAACTTCATCGTCTCACCAAGCTGGGAGTCATGGCGAAGCAGCTGCTCATGAGGATAATCACGGAGAACATTTGCTACATCAATTGCAAAATAAACCTTGGGCCGCCCTTTATGTAGCCGCTTTTTTCTTTATGATGATTGCATTGGGGACCTTGGCATTCTATGCCATACAAAGAGCCGCTCAAGCAGGTTGGTCTATTCTACTCTATCGCGTGATGGAAGGAATCACAGCTTACCTGTTACCCGGTACGCTTGTCGTTTTTACTCTTCTCGTACTTTCTGGCATGCATTGGAACCATCTTTTTATCTGGATGGATCCTGAAGTGGTCGCCCATGACAAAATCATTCAAGGTAAAGTTGCCTATCTCAATGTTCCCTTCTTTTTGGTTCGTGCTATTTTCTACATCTTTGGTTGGAACTTGTATCGTTTCCTTTCTAGAAAATTTTCTTTGGCCCAAGATGAAGCTAAAGATATAAGTAACCACAAGAAAAATTTCCGCTGGTCGGCGGGCTTTTTGGTCTTCTTTATAGTTACAGAATCCATGATGTCGTGGGACTGGATCATGTCGGTAGACCCTCACTGGTTTAGTACTCTTTTTGGCTGGTATGTTTTTGCCAGTATGTTTGTTTCGGGGATCACTGTCATTGCCTTAGTAACCATCTATCTGAAATCCAAAGGATACCTTCCTGAAGTCAATGATAGTCATATCCATGATTTGGGGAAATTCATTTTTGGAGTGAGTATTTTCTGGACCTATTTATGGTTCTCCCAGTTCATGTTGATTTGGTACTCCAATATCCCGGAAGAAGTAACGTATTTTATGACAAGAATAGAAGATTATAACCTTCCTTTTTTCGGAATGTTGGTGATGAATTTTTTATTCCCACTGTTGGTATTGATGAACAGCGACTATAAGCGAAGTAATTATATAATTATAGGTGTAGGGATTGTTGTGATCTTAGGACACTATATAGATGTTTTCAATATGATTATGCCCTCGGCAGTGGGGGACCAGTGGTTTATTGGATTATCAGAAATAGGAGGATTTTTATTCTTCTTAGGGCTTTTCTTGTGGGTCGTATTCAGTGCGCTCACCAAAGCCCCATTAATTGCAAAAGGCGACCCCTACATGGGTGAGAGCGAGCGTTATCATTATTAAAAACAAACAGGGTAGAGAGAAATGACTATAGCACTTTCATTAACGATTTTAGTTCTTATTGGAATTTCCGTGTGGCAGATTGCAAAAATATTTGAACTGTCTCAGGCCAAAAAAGAAAACACACAGATAGCCAATGACAATGACAACCGGTACAACGGTCAGTTGATGTTCGCCTTCTTATTATTCATCTATGGGATTACTTTGTTTTCTTTTTGGAAATGGGGCGATGTCTTGCTTCCAGAAGCCGCATCGGAACACGGTACAGAATACGACAATTTGATGTGGATATCCTTTGCGATTATTTTTTTCGTACAGACAATAACGCAAGCCCTGCTCCACTATTTTGCCTACAAATATCATGGTAAGAAAGGGCAAAAAGCATTTTTCTATGCAGACAACGATCGCCTAGAGGCTATATGGACTATCATACCTGTAATTACATTAGCAGGCCTTATATTATATGGGCTTTACACTTGGACAGATATCATGAGCGTTGAGGAAAATGAAGAAGCCCTTGTGGTGGAGCTCTACGCCCAGCAATTCAATTGGAAAGCGAGATATGCAGGACAGGATGGGGTGCTTGGTGATGCCAATGTCCGATTTCTACAAGACTTTGACGGCCGCAATTTGGTTGGTATCGATGCTACCGATCCCAACGGATTGGATGATGTGGTAGTGCAAGAACTTCACCTGCCCGTGGGAAGGGAAGTCATTTTTAAGATGCGCTCTCAAGATGTGTTGCATTCTGCCTATATGCCTTTTTTTAGAGCCCAAATGAATTGTGTTCCTGGAATGATCACTGAATTTGCTTTTACGCCTAATAAGACGACCACAGAGATGAGAAGTGCTACTGAGGTAGTGGCAAAGGTCAAAAAGATCAACAAAATCAGAGCCGAAAACAGTAAGAAACTAGTGGCCAAGGGAGAGGAAGCTTTGGACCCCTATGTATTCGATTATTTGTTACTTTGCAATAAAATTTGTGGGGCTTCTCACTATAATATGCAAATGAAAATCGTAGTAGAAACACCAAAAGAATTTGAAGAATGGATGACCGATCAGCAAACCTTTGCCCAGGTTGTTCAATAAACCTATAAAGATTAAATAGATATGTCAACAGCAGCAGCGCAAGTACAAGAAGAGGATCACGGACATCATCACAAAGAAACTTTCATTACCAAATATGTCTTTAGCCAAGACCATAAAATGATTGCCAAGCAGTACCTGGTTACGGGACTGTTTATGGGAATTATTGGGATTGCCATGTCCCTACTATTCCGTCTGCAGTTGGCTTGGCCCGAACAACCCTTTGGTATTTTTGAATTATTACTGGGTAAATGGGCTCCTGATGGAGTGATGGACCCTAATGTCTACTTAGCCTTAGTCACTATCCATGGAACCATCATGGTCTTTTTTGTACTGACAGCCGGCCTAAGCGGAACTTTCAGTAATTTACTTATTCCTTTGCAGATCGGAGCTCGTGATATGGCTTCGGGCTTATTGAATATGATTTCCTTTTGGCTGTTCTTCCTGTCCAGTGTCATCATGATTTCCTCCCTTTTTGTGGAAGCAGGACCAGCGGCGGCAGGATGGACGATTTATCCCCCATTGAGCGCCTTACCTCAAGCCCAACCAGGTTCGGGTCTTGGGATGACTTTATGGTTGGTATCGATGGCTATATTCATTGCGTCTTCACTCTTGGGATCTTTAAACTATATCGTTACTGTCATAAACCTAAGAACCAAAGGGATGACCATGACACGGTTGCCACTCACCATTTGGGCCTTTTTTGTAACCGCTATCATTGGCGTGGTTTCCTTTCCTGTGCTTCTTTCAGCAGCCTTATTGCTGATTATGGATCGTAGCTTTGGAACCTCATTCTTTCTTTCGGATATATTCATTCAAGGCGAAGTATTGCACTATCAAGGGGGTTCCCCTGTATTATACGAGCACCTTTTCTGGTTCTTAGGTCACCCAGAAGTGTATATTGTATTACTTCCAGCTTTAGGAATCACGTCTGAAGTAATTGCGACCAACGCGAGAAAACCCATTTTTGGATACCGTGCTATGGTGGCTTCAATACTAGCAATCGCCTTCTTGTCTACAATTGTTTGGGGACACCATATGTTTATCTCGGGAATGAATCCTTTCTTGGGATCCGTTTTCACCTTTACCACCCTTCTGATTGCCATTCCTTCAGCGGTAAAGGCTTTTAATTACATCACTACACTCTGGAAAGGGAATCTGCAACTCAACCCTGCTATGCTTTTCTCCATCGGTTTGGTATCTACTTTCATCACGGGAGGACTCACTGGAATTATTTTGGGAGACAGTACCCTAGACATCAATGTGCACGATACATATTTTGTGGTTGCTCACTTTCACTTAGTAATGGGCATTTCAGCGCTTTATGGGCTTTTTGCTGGCGTCTATCACTGGTTTCCAAAGATGTTTAGACGAATGATGAATAAAAACTTAGGCTATGTTCATTTTTGGGTCACTGCCGTCGCCGCCTATGGAGTCTTCTTCCCGATGCACTTTATTGGAATGGCCGGTTTGCCAAGACGATATTATACCAATACTGCTTTTCCGTATTTCGATGACCTAGCCAATATCAACGTCGTGATCACGGTCTTTGCATTGATCGCTGGTGCGGCGCAGTTGGTTTTCCTCTATAACTTCATTCACAGCATGTTCTACGGAAAGAAAACAGAACAAAACCCATGGCGCTCCAACACTTTGGAATGGACGGCTCCTATTGAGCATATCCATGGAAACTGGGAGGGAGAAATTCCACACGTTCACCGTTGGGCTTATGACTACTCCAAACCAGGACAAGAAGAAGATTTTGTCCCCCAACATATTCCTTTAAAACAGGGAGAAGAAGAATTACAGGATTAGTTGTTTTTCTGAAGCAAATAGACAAAAAGCTACCCGAGGGTAGCTTTTTTTGTGTCCCTGTGTTCTCCCCATCAAAAACTTTATCTTTGAGATAATGAACGAGCATTTAGATCCTGAAAAAGAGCGCTTGTCCTCGGAAGAACAAGAAATTGACAAGGCCTTGCGGCCCCTGAGTTTTGATGACTTTGCGGGGCAGGACAGCATCCTAGAAAACCTAAATGTTTTCGTAGCTGCAGCCAATCAAAGAGAAGAAGCCCTAGACCACACTCTATTTCACGGTCCTCCGGGCTTGGGAAAGACAACGCTGGCTCATATTTTGGCCAACGAATTGCAGGTGGGGATCAAATTGACTTCTGGACCCGTGTTGGATAAACCAGGAGATTTGGCCGGCTTGCTGACCAACCTGCAGACTAGAGACATCCTGTTTATTGATGAAATCCACCGACTGAGTCCCATCGTTGAGGAATACCTCTATTCGGCAATGGAGGATTACAAAATTGACATTATGATCGAAACGGGCCCCAATGCCCGCACCGTTCAGATTCATTTAAATCCCTTCACGCTAGTCGGCGCCACCACACGTTCTGGGTTACTCACTGCGCCAATGCGGGCCCGATTTGGTATAAGCAACCGTTTAAAATACTATTCTACGGAGTTGTTGAGCACTATTATTGAACGCAGTGCCAATATTTTAAAAGTTGCTATTACCCTAGAGGCAGCTTTAGAAATTGCAAGGCGGAGTAGGGGAACCCCTCGCATTGCAAATGCCTTACTTCGTCGGGTACGAGATTTTGCTCAAATCAAAGGCAATGGGAATATAGATATCGCGATCACAAAATATGCGCTCAAAGCGCTTAATGTCGATCAGCACGGACTGGATGAGATGGACAATAAAATCTTAACAACCCTGATCGATAAATTCAAAGGGGGTCCAGTAGGAATTACAACTTTGGCGACGGCAGTAGCCGAAAATGGTGAAACCATCGAAGAAGTTTACGAACCCTTTTTGATTCAACAAGGCTTTATCGTGCGAACCCCTCGCGGCCGTGAAGTGACCGAGTTGGCCTACCGTCACCTAGGACGGGTCAAAGACAATCAAGGGGGGTTATTTTAAGACCATAAGAAATGGGGGTTACGGAATATACTATCAAATTAAAAGCTGAAGCACAACGCTTGGGATTTTTGAGCTGTGGTATCTCGGAAGCGGGATTTCTGGAAGAAGAGGCTCCGCGGTTTGAGAAATGGCTGAAGGAAGATCGACACGCTAAGATGGGGTACATGGCCAATCATTTCGACAAACGGCTCGACCCCACGCTTTTGGTTCCAGGAGCCAAGAGTGTAATCTCCTTGTTATTCAATTACTATACCGAAGCCGAACCCCAGGACCCAGAGGCCCCTAAAATTGCCAAATATGCCTATGGAACCGATTATCATCTGGTGTTGAAAGACAAACTGAAAACCTTGTTTCAATTTCTTCAAACAGAGATTGGAGACCTCAACGGAAGAGTCTTTGTGGATTCCGCTCCCGTCCTAGAAAAAGCATGGGCAGCCAAAAGTGGCTTGGGTTGGGTGGGGAAAAACACCAATCTGATTGCCAAATCCACAGGCTCTTTTTTCTTCATAACAGAAATCATCTGCGATGCAAAGTTCGACTACGACGGCCCAACCACCGACCATTGTGGAAGTTGCACCGCTTGCATCGATGCCTGCCCCACCGAGGCACTGACCCCCTACCAGATGGATGCCTCTAAATGCATTTCCTATCTCACTATTGAATTAAAAGACCAGATCCCGAATGAGTTTCAAGATAAAATGGACCAATGGGCTTTCGGTTGTGATGTCTGTCAGACCGTATGTCCGTGGAATCGCTTTGCCCAAACCCATCAAGAACCCGCTTTTGAACCCCG
>MDTB01186739.1_pt1 | contig 28632 bp, 25 predicted proteins | sample 811161 | NCBI WGS metagenome assembly MDTB01 (sample SAMN05326650, study PRJNA326480) | marine metagenome | isolation source: seawater | place: Mediterranean Sea | collected 2009
AAAGATGATACACAACATGGCCAAGGAACTTATACGTGGCATAGTGGAACTAAATACGTTGGTGAGTTTAAAGATGGTAAACGGAATGGCCAAGGAACTTATACGTGGCCTGATGGAGCTAAATACGTTGGTGAGTATAAAGATGATAATCGACATGGCCAAGGAACTGAAACGTACGCAAATGGAGATAAATACGTTGGTGAGTTTAAGGACGGTAATTCCAACGGCCAAGGAACTTATACGTACTCAAATGGACAGAAATACGTTGGTGAGTTTAAAGATGGTGAACGACATGGCCAAGGAACTCATACGTGGCCGAATGGAGAGAAATACGTTGGTGAGCATAAAAATAATAAACAACATGGCCAAGGAACTCATACGTGGCCTGATGGAGAGAAATACGTTGGTGAGTTTAAAGATGAAAAACGACATGGCCAAGGAACACAATTTTTATCTAATGGAAATAAAATAATAGGTGAATGGATAAATGACAAGGAGTACAATACTAAATTAATAAAGTCAGCTGCTGCACAAAAAGCAACTAGCTCATTTGTTAATATAAAAACTGAGGCTATCAATGCTTTAAACAAAGCACAAAGTTGTTACAATTCATTAGACGGTATAGGTCAAAGTCAAATTCGTCAAAATTTAGTTGATGCAAAAATTACCTTTAAAGATGCAAAAAAATTAGAAAGTGATTTGAAGTCTACTAATGGCGATATCACCCGATCCGCTCGTGTTTATGAATCAGTAACAACGCAGGCCAATGTTGTTGTGAATATAATGTGCAATTAAAAAGAATTTTAGACAAACCAGTCCCTAGACCAGTCCCTGAAGGTTATAAATTAATTATTTGTATCTAAAATGATCGATTTTACTGGAGGCCACGCCCAGAATCGAACTGGGATAAAAGGATTTGCAATCCTCTGCGTAACCATTCCGCCACGTGGCCATATTGGACTTATTAACTTAAAGACAGCACTTTATCAAATCTTTTAAAATCTATCTTAATTTTAACTATATATTATTAGTTTTTATGTGTTTGAGTAAGATTAATTTTTAGTGAATTTATAAATTGTTTCAGCAACTCTTTTATAACCTTCTACATTGTAATGACCATTAAATCCAAATGGAAAAAGTAGTAATGGGTTCTCCTTTTTTTCAAAAACCTCCTGATGAATGTCAATAAAATTTATATCTAAATCATTTATAATTTTTTTAACTAAATTATAATTAGTATTATTGTATTTTTCTTTATTTCGGACATAAGAAGATAAATAAACAAAGTAAAGGTTTGAATTTTTTTTTGCAGCCAATTCTTTTGTTAATTTGAGAATTTTCTCAAATTCAGGTGGCACTGGATCTATTTTTTCTGGTATAAAAAATCTTCTAGTTTTGTAAAATTTAATAAAATGTACTATTTCTTTTTTTGAGAATGTTTTATTAATTTTTTTCCTTTCTTTAAATGCTTCTTTTTCAATGAAATTATAAGTCAATTCATTAATTTTATTTTGTTTTAATTTAAGATCTTGTGTAAAATTTAAGTCATTTAAATAACTAACTAATATTTTATCACTCATTTCAACCGGTAACCACTCTATGTCATTTGGCTCGTAGTAAAGCCATAAAATATTTTTCACATTTGAATTTAAATATTCTCTTAGTGTTGCATATTCCAATAAAGGACCATTGCCACCGTAACCTAAATTTAATACAGATTTGTTTGATAAAGTTCTTAAAACTGAAGAAATATCATTTGGTCTATTTACGCAAGCGCCATGAGCATATGAGTCTCCGACTAGTAGATATTCAATATTTTTACTGTCCCATTCTTTGTCTGGATTATTAAACCCAAATCTATCGCTTTGATAAATTGAGAAATATCCATTCTCATTACAATTAATTGTTTTAGAATTTGATACACCTGACAAAGGAAAAATGGAATAATTTTTATTTATATAAAGAATTGGAGCAACGGTCATAGCTATATTATTATTTATTTTTTTTAAATCATTATAGATTTCATATCTTGATCTATTATCCCATTTTTTATTATTCTTTTCCTCATATACTTTGGTCAATGAATATTCTTTATAATGTAAATAAATTTCAAAAATATATAAAGATGGTATCAAAGTTATAATTGAAATTATTAAATATTCTTTGATATTTGGATTGATAAAAAAAGTAAGCACTGAAAGAAAAACAAGTGTTGTTGAAATTATATAGTAAATAAAATAATAATTTCTCATACTTCCATCAAAATTTATTTCAGATTGATAAAATGTGTAAATTAATAATAAAATTGAAATTATTAATGCACCAGGTGAGAATATTTTTTTAAGAAAATTCATTTTAATAAGTCTATATTAATCTTTATATGAATGATATATACTATGTAATTATCAAATCATGAAATTTAAAAAATATAATCATTTAATAGAAGAAAAAAAAATTTCTAATTTTTGGCTCAAAAAAAATTTATTTAAACCAAAAAAAAGTAAATCCAATAAGAAATTTTCGATTGTAATTCCTCCACCTAATATAACAGGAAGATTGCACATGGGGCACGCCCTAAACAACAGTCTTCAGGATGTTTTAATTAGATTTAACCGTATGAAAGGTTTAGAAACTTTATGGCAACCGGGCACTGACCACGCTGGTATAGCTACACAGGCGGTAGTTGAAAAAAATCTTGAAAAAGAAGGTGTTAAAAAAAATGATTTAGGAAGAGAAGACTTCATAAAACAAGTTTGGAAATGGAAAAAAAAATCTGGTGGAATAATTTTAGATCAATTAAAGAAATTAGGTTGTTCATGTGATTGGTCTAGAACAAGATTTACAATGGATAATGACTTATCCAAAGCTGTTATAAAAGTATTTGTAGATCTCTATAATGCTAAGTTAATTTATAAAGATAAAAAACTTGTAAATTGGGACACTAATCTTCAGACGGCTATTTCAGATCTAGAAGTAATACAGAAAGACGCACAATCACAATTGTATTATATAAATTATCAATTGGAAAAATCAGATATTAAGATTACAATAGCAACAACTAGACCAGAAACAATGATGGGTGATACTGCGGTTGCAGTAAACCCTAAAGACTCAAGATATATTAATCTAATTGGAAAAAAAGTTAAAATCCCAATAGTAAATCGGACAGTCAAAATAATTGCAGATCATTATGCAGATCCAGAACAAGGCTCAGGAGCGGTAAAAATAACCCCAGCTCACGATTTTAATGATTATGAAGTTGGCAGAAGAAACAAATTAGAAATTATTAATATTTTTCAAAAAAATGGAAAAATTAATGATAATGGCATTGAAGGTTTCAAAGGTTTAGATAGGTTTGAAGCCAGAAAAATCTTAGTTCAACAACTAAAAGAAAATGGAAATCTAGTTAAGATTGAAACTATCAAAAATAAAGTGCCTTATGGCGACAGGTCAAACTCAATTATAGAACCACTTTTAACAGAACAGTGGTTTGTTGACGCAAAAAAATTATCTAAAAAACCAATTAGCGTAGTTAATGATGGTAAAACTTCTTTTTTTCCAAGTAGTTGGAAAAAAATATTTTACCTATGGATGAAAAATATTGAGCCATGGTGTATATCTCGTCAAATTTGGTGGGGTCATCGTATACCAGCATGGTATGATGAAGAGGGTAACATTTTTGTAGCTGAAAATGAAAAAAAAGCATTCCTTTTAGCAAAGAAAAAATATAAACAAAAAAAATTTAAACTAAAACAAGAAACTGATGTTTTGGATACTTGGTTTTCATCTGCATTATGGCCTTTTGCAACTTTAGGCTGGCCTAATAAAACAAAAGAACTCTCTAAGTTTTATCCAACTTCAGTTTTGGTGACAGGATTTGATATAATTTTTTTTTGGGTAGCTAGGATGCTAATGATGGGAAATTATTTCAATAAAAATACTCCATTTCATAAAGTTTATGTTCATGCATTAGTAAGAGATGAAAAAGGTCAAAAAATGTCTAAGTCAAAGGGTAACGTTATTGACCCTCTAGAACTAATCAAAGAGTATGGTGCTGATAGTTTAAGATTTACACTTATTTCAATGGCATCTCCCGGGAGAGATGTAAAATTGTCAAAAGAACGGGTAATAGGAAATAGAAACTTTATTACAAAAATTTGGAGTGCCAATAATTTTCTAGATTTAAACAATTGTAAAATAAGCAAACAAGTCAATTTAAACTCTATAAAACTTCCAGTCAATCAGTGGATATTTAATGAATTTATTCAAACTCAAAATTTAGTTAAAAAAAATATTGAACTATTTAGATTTGACGAAGCAGCTAAACATATCTATCAATTTGTTTGGCATTCTTATTGTGACTGGTATGTAGAGTTTTTAAAACCAATATTTAATTCAAATAATAAAAAAGAAATTAAAGAAGCAAGAATATTTGCATCATTTATGATGGCTAATATTCTTAGAATTCTTCATCCATTTATTCCCTTTTTTACTGAATCAATCTGGTCTAAAAACAAGTACAAATCAGTTTTTAACGACGCTCTCATATCTTCGTCTTGGCCAGAATTTAAAAATATAAATAGATTTAATAAAAAACAATCTGATATTAATAATATAATTGAGCTTATTTCTAATATAAGATCTACCAAAGCTGAATTGAAAATTAAACCTAAACTTTATTGCGATATATCATTTTCTGAAAACACTAAAAAACTTAAGTTATTAATCAAAGATAATTTAAATATTATTAAACAAGTAGGTAGAATAAATGGTGTTATAAAAAGTTTAGTTCATGAGAAAAATTCCGTAGACATCTTAGTTTTAAAAGAAAAAATTTCTCTCAAATTTAGTGAAAATATTGATTTAGTTTCTCAAAAAGACAGAATTTTACAAAAAACTGAAAAAATAAAAAAACAAATTGATATCTTGAATAACAAGCTTAAAAATAAGGCTTATTTGCAGAAAGCTCCTAAAGAAATAGTTCAAAACGATAAAAAATTAGTTAAAGAATTAACTGTTGAAGATAAAAAATTAAGAAGTATTGTATCGAGTATTAATTAAATATGTCTAAAATTGATAAAAAAAAATTACCCAGTCGTCATACCTCTTTAGGGCCTGATAGAGCACCTCATAGATCTTTTTATTATGCAATGGGTGAAACTGAACAAGATGTAGCTAAACCTTTTGTGGGTGTAGTATCAACCTGGAATGAGGCAGCCCCTTGTAACACAGCTTTAATGAGACAAGCTCAATCGGTCAAAAAGGGAGTTAAGCAAAATGGTGGCACACCAAGAGAATTTTGCACAATCACAGTGACCGATGGTATTGCTATGGGACATGAAGGTATGAAATCGTCTTTGGTTTCGAGAGAAATTATAGCTGACTCTGCTGAGTTAACAGTCAGAGGACATTGCTATGATGCTTTAGTTGGTATCGCTGGATGTGACAAGTCTTTACCCGGCTTAATGATGTCGATGCTAAGATTAAACGTCCCAAGTGTTTTTATCTATGGCGGTTCAATTTTACCAGGAAAATATAAAGGTAAAGACGTTACAGTTGTAGATGTATTTGAAGCTGTAGGAAAACACTCTTCTGGCTCAATGTCATCTAATGAATTAAGAGAACTAGAATTGGTTGCTTGTCCTAGCGCTGGAGCTTGCGGAGGTCAATTTACAGCTAACACTATGGCTTGTGTTTCTGAGGCTATAGGATTGGCATTACCTTATTCAGCTGGAACACCAGCACCATACGAAGAAAGAGATAAATATGCTTTTGAAAGCGGTCAAACTGTAATGAATTTATTAGAGAAGAATATAAAACCAAGAGATATTGTCAAAAAAAAATCATTAGAAAATGCTGCAACTATTGTAGCAGCTACTGGCGGCTCCACTAATGCAGCACTTCATTTACCAGCGCTTGCAAATGAAATAGGAATAAAATTTGATTTAATGGACGTTGCTAAAATTTTTAAAAAAACACCTTATCTTGCTGATTTAAAACCGGGTGGAAAATACGTAGCAAAAGATATGTGGGAGGCAGGTGGTGTTCCTATGTTACTAAAAACATTATACGAAGGAGGTTTTATACATGGGGACTGTATGACAGTAACTGGTAAAACGATGAAAGAAAATTTAAAAGATATCAAATTTGATCCTAGCCAAAAAGTTTTAAGAGAATACAACAATCCTTTGTCACCAGATGGAGGCGTTGTTGGATTAAAAGGAAATTTGGCTCCTGATGGAGCAATAGTAAAAATAGCAGGCTTAAAAAAATTACAATTTTCAGGTAAAGCAAGATGTTTTGATAATGAAGAGGATGCGATGAAAGCAGTTCAAACAAAAAAATACAACGATGGAGATATAATTATTATTAGATATGAAGGACCAAGAGGAGGTCCTGGAATGAGAGAGATGCTTTCAACAACTGGAGCTATTTATGGACAAGGAAAAGGTGAAAAAGTTGCATTGATAACTGATGGAAGATTTTCAGGTGCAACAAGGGGATTTTGTGTTGGACACGTTGGACCGGAAGCTGCACTTGGCGGGCCAATAGCATTAATCAAAAATGGAGATACTATTGATATAGATGCTAAAAAAGGAACAATTAACGTAAGGTTAACTAAATCTCAATTAGCTGCTAGAAAGAAAAAGTGGAAAGCTAAAAAATCTACTTTTGGCTCCGGAACTTTATGGAAATATGCTCAAACTGTAGGCCCTGCTTATCTTGGTGCACCTACACACCCCGGTAAAAAAAAAGAAGTAAAAGAATACTCGAAGATTTAATGAAAATTAGACCTGTAATTTTGTGTGGAGGAGCAGGAACAAGACTATGGCCTAACTCAAAAAAACATCAGGCAAAACAATTTATTGATTTTGGAGGTTGGACGCTTTTTGGCAAAACCCTAGAGAGAGTTAAAAATTCTATATTTGATTATCCAATAATTAGTACAAATCATAAATATATAAAAGATATTAAAAAAACCTTAAATAAATACAAAATAAAGAAATATAAAATTGTATTAGAACCTACCAAAAAAAACACAGGACCAGCTATTCTCTCTTCAGCGCTAATAAAAGACATTCCAGATAAACAGCCTCTGATATTTTTATCGGCTGATCACTTAATTGAAAAAGCTAATAAATTTAACACTGAAATTAAAAAAAATAAAAAATTTTTAAACGATAAAAATATATTTATTTTTGGTATTAAACCGAATACTCCGTCTGATCAATTCGGGTACTTTATTACAAAAAAAAAAAATAAGTTAAATAGTGTTACGAGATTTTTAGAAAAACCTAACAAAGAAAAAGCTAAAAATATTATTAAAAATGGCGGATATTGGAATTCTGGTATTTTTTTCATAAAAAAGGAATCGTTGATTAACAATTTTAGAAAATATCAAAAAAGTATTTATAAATATTCGTTAATATCAGTTTTGAAAAGCAAGTTAAGAAATAATATTTATTACTTAAATAAAAAAGCCTTTATTAAAAATACGTCTAAATCATTTGACTATGCTATCTTAGAAAAAACAAAAAAAATCAATGCAATCAAGTTGAATATACCTTGGTCTGATCTTGGCAGTTGGAAAGAAATCTTATTAATGTTTTATAAAAATAAAACGAAGTATTTAAAGAAAAAAAATATTTATTTTAGGCCTTGGGGTAGCTATGTTAATTTATTTAAGGGTAACAATTTTTTAATTAAAGAACTTATTGTTAAACCCAAAGGAATATTAAGTTTACAAAAACATTTTCATCGATCAGAGCACTGGGTAGTAACACAAGGAAATCCTAAAATTACTTTAGGTAAAAAATATTTTTTTAGAAAAGCAAAAGAAACAATTTTTATACCTAAAGGAGCAATACATAGGATACAAAACCCAGGCAATAAAATAGTTAAAATTATGGAAGCTCAGCTTGGAAATATCTTAAAAGAGACAGATATAGTTCGGTATGAAGATATCTACGGCAGGGCTAGGTAATTTGTAATTCAATTGGTGTGTGGTCAGAAGGCTTATTTTTTGATCTTGGCTTTGTATTAATATTAATTGATTTTACGTTCTCAATTAAATTATTTGATATAATAAAGTGGTCAATTCTCATACCATAATTTTTCTGCCATGATCCTGCAAAGTAGTCCCAAAAAGTAAATTCTTGTTTATTTTTATTTTTAAGTCGATAAACATCGTTAAATCCTAAATTCAATAACTCTCGAAATTTTTTTCTTATCTCTAATTTACCTAAAGCATCATTTTCATATCTTTTAAAATCATAAACATCAATTTCCTCTGGAATTATATTAAAATCACCAGCAATTAATAAATTTGAATTTTTAGAAAGTTTTTTTTTAATATTTGAAATAAATTTATTTAACCAACTTTTTTTATAGTCGTATTTTTCAGTTTCTATAGGATTTCCATTAGGGACATAAATATTAATAAGTTCTATTTTCTTTTGTTTTAGTTCAATTTCACCTGTAATAATTCTTGAATGTTTTAACTCATCATTAATAAAATTCTTATCAATATTTTTAATCTCGGCTTTCGATACTATTGCTACTCCATTGTAGCTTTTTTGACCATAAACGTAAGAATGATATCCTTTTTTCTTAAATTCTTCATAAGGAAAATTTTCGTCTTGGGTTTTTATTTCTTGAAGCAGTAAAATATCAGGATTGCTTTGTTTTATATAATCTAAAATATTTGTAATTCTAGCCCTAACTGAATTTACGTTCCACGAAATAATCTTCATTAAACAGAAAAAGATAAACCACAACCACAAGAAGAAGAGGCTTTTGGATTATTAATAACAAATGACTCTCCAATCATTTCAACTTTAAAATCAACTACTGACCCGTTAATAATATCTAGTGATTTTTTATCTATTACTGCATTATTAAATAAAATATCTTCTTCAGAAGTTGAATTGTCAAAACTAAAATTATATTTGAAACCCGAACATCCGCCACCTTTTACAGAAATTCTAAAATATTTTTTAGAATCGTTTTTTGAGGTCATTATTTCGATTTGTTTTTTTGCCCTTTCAGTGAATTCAATTTTTTTTGTCATAATAAGCTAATAAGTAGTATATAAGTTATAACACATATATGCAAAGTAATACCTTTTCCAAATTATCTGCTTCATTTTATTCTAAAGGTAGATTTTATGTTGAAAAAAAAAGTAATCTAAGATCACCATATCAAAGAGACAGGGATAGAATAATACACTCCACTGCCTTCAGAAGATTAAAACATAAAACTCAAGTATTTGTTAATACAACTGGAGATCATTACAGAACTCGAATTACTCATTCTTTAGAAGTTTCCCAAATTGCAAGAACTCTTGCTAAAGTTTTTAAATTGAATGAGGATTTATCAGAAACATTAAGTCTAGCTCATGATTTAGGGCATACGCCATTTGGGCATGCTGGTGAAGAAGCTTTAAACGAATGCATGAAAAAAAGTGGTGGTTTTGACCACAACATACAGACTTTAAGAATAGTTACATTATTAGAAAATAGATATTATAATTTTAAAGGTTTAAACTTATCTATTGAAACATTAGATGGGTTAATAAAACATAATGGACCAATCAAAAATAAAGAAATTTTAGACAAAATGTTAGGAAAAAATTTCTTTAAAAATAAAATTAATTTTAAATCAAGTCCTTCACTCGAAGCCCAGATTGCTTCAATTTCAGACGATATAGCTTATAACAGCCATGATCTAGAAGACGGACTAAATGCAAAATTATTTACTTTAAAAGATATTAGTCAATTACCAATTTTAAAAAATCTTACAAAAAAACACAAAAATAAAACAGCTAAATTTCCCAAGGAAATAGTTTTGAGACAAATAATAAGAGATATAATAAATGAAATGGTTAAAGATGTCATTTTCAATACAAAAACAAATTTAAAAATAAATAATATTAAAAATATAAAAGATGTTTACAAGTCTAAATATCCCTTAGTAAGTTTTTCAAAGAAAATGAAAGTTTTTGATAGCAGTATTAAAAATTTCTTAAAAAGAAATATGTATTATCATAAAAATGTTATCCACAAAACAAATTTTGGAAAAAAAATAGTAAAAAAATTGTTTTTTAAAATCAAAAAAAATCCCAAAAAATTTGAACAAATTCGCAATACTAAAAAGATTAACATTGATAGAGCAGTTTGTGATTTTATCGCTGGAATGACAGATAGATATGCAATAAATTTATACAACAAAATAAAATGAATATATTTGAGACTTATTTAAAAGAAATATTAAGTTTAATTAAAACTAATCAAACAAAACTAGATTTAAAAGAAATCAATTTCTTTAAGGGTGTTAATTTAGAAATACCACCATCAAATATTAGCTCAGATTTATCTACTAATGTTTCAATGGTTTTAGCAAAAATAAATAAATTAGATCCAAATAATTTAGCTTTAAAAATTAAAGATTTAATTGAAAAAAATCTTCTAGATTTTAAAGAAGTAGAAATTGTAAAGCCAGGATTTATAAATATTAATCTTTCCGATAAAGCATTAATTAATATAATTAATAGTATATTTAGTGAGGATAGCTATTTTGGATCAATTAAGACAAATTATTCCTATAACATAGAGTTTGTCTCAGCAAATCCTACTGGACCAATGCATGTTGGTCATAGTAGAGGAGCGATATTTGGAGATGTTTTGTCGAATCTTCTTATTTTTAATGGAAATAAAGTAACAAAAGAATATTACATTAATGATTACGGAAATCAGATTAAAAATTTTGTAAAATCGGTTTATTTAAGAATTAGAGAAATTAAATTTAATGAAACATTTTTAGTAGAAAAGGATCTTTATCCTGGAGATTATATAATAGAAATTGCAAGAAAAATTTTGACCAAGAGCAAATTAAACTTTAATTCTTATGAACAAAGTTTCAATTTTTTAGAAAAAGAATCATTAAAATATTCAATGAAGATGATAAAAAGCGATTTAGAAAAACTTGGAATTTCTCATGATAGTTTTATATCTGAAAAGTCAATTGTTAAATCAAATACAGTTACAAATGCAATAGATCAGCTCAAAAAGAATAATTTTATTGAAGAAGGATATCTAGATCCACCAAAAGGCGCAGAGAATAAAAATTGGAAAAAAACAAAAAGACTAATCTTTAAATCGGTTTTGTTTGGTGACGATACTAATAGAGCTTTACAAAAAAATGATGGAACGTGGACTTATTTTGCTAACGATTTGGCCTATCACTTCAATAAAGTTTCCAGAAAGTACGATAAGCTAATTAATATATTAGGTGCTGATCATACAGGATATGTCAAAAGAATTGAAGGAGCTGTTAATGCTTTATCAAAAAATAAAACAACTTTAGAATGCAAAGTTTGTCAGTTAGTAAAGTTATTCAAAAACGGAGCTCCCTTCAAAATGTCAAAAAGAGCAGGTGACTTTGTATCTGTAAATGATTTACTTAATGAAGTTAATAGGGATTCAATTAGATTTATGATGTTAAATAGAAGTAATGACGTTGAGTTAGAATTTGATTTTGATAAAATTTTAGAAAAAACAAAAGAAAATCCTGTTTTTTATGTTCAGTATTGCCATGCAAGGATAAAATCTATTTTTCGTACAATAAATTTTAAATTAGAAAAAAAGAAAAAAATTAAAGCAAATGATATAAATTTCAATAAATATGAAAAGGAAATTTTAAAAAAGATATTTGAATGGCCAAAAATAATAAAAATTTCATCAAATAAATATGAACCACATCGAATCCCGTTTTATCTTTACGATTTAGCTACTTTATTTCATTCTTATTGGAGTAAAGGAAATGAAGATGATAAATTTAAGTTTATAAAAAATGGCAAAGTTGATGAAAATATTATGATAATAATACAACTTATTCTTATAGTCTTACAAAATGGAATGGGCATTCTAAATGTATCTTTACCAGATAAAATGTAATGAAATATAAAATTATCAGATTTTTAATTTTAATATTAATATTATCTTTTTTTACTATTGTAGTTAAATATTATTTTTCTGAAAAAAATATCAATTTAGTTATAAATAACAGAAACAATATAGAAACTAAAATACTTAACGATATATCAGAACTTGTAGTTTTACCTAATGACACAAATGACGTAATTGAGTTTAATTCAGGATTTGAAAATACAAAAAAACAAAACTATAAAAGAAATTTCTGGGAACTTTTTAAATAAAGATGATAAAAAAAGCTATTATAATAAGTTTAGCTGGTTATAAGTTAACAAAAAATGAAATCAATATTTTTAAACGATATATCCCTTGGGGTGTAATTTTATTTAATAGAAATATTCAAAATTATAATCAGTTAAAAAAACTTATTTTATCAATTAAAAAGGTTACTAAAGATAAAAATTATCCTGTATTGATCGATGAAGAAGGGGGAGAAGTGTCTAGGTTAAGAAACATTATAGATAATGAATTATTTTCTCAGAGTTATTTCGGTCAAATTTATAAAACAAATAGTAAATTAGGAATTAGTATTTATAAATATTATATAAATGAATTGTCCATAATATTAAAATCTTTAGGAATAAATATAAATACTGTTCCAGTTCTAGATAAATTCTATGAATTTACTAATAATTTTTTAAAAAAAAGAATTTATTCATCAAATATAAAGACCATTCAATCTCTTTCTAAAATTTGTATAAAAACTTATAAAGAGAATAAAATATCAACTGTTATCAAACATATCCCAGGCCATGGTCTTGCAAAATCAGATTCTCATAAAAAATTACCAACAGTTAATAAAAGTGCTAATTTTTTATTAAAAAATGACTTTAAATGCTTTAAAAATAATAATTCACATTTTGCTATGACAGCGCATGTTTTATTTAAAAAAATCGACAATAAGAATTGTGCTACTCACTCAAAAACTATTATTCAGAATTTTATAAGAAAAAAAATTGGCTTTAAAGGAATCATTATATCGGATGATATAAGTATGAAGTCTTTAAAACATGGTATAGTTGAAAATGCTTTAAAGTCTATAAATGCTGGTTGTAATTTAGCTTTGTATTGTCAAGGAAGCTCAATAGAGTCTTTAAAATTGCTAAAAAAGATTCCACCTATAGACGAATTTACACAAAAAAAAACATCGGAATTTTATAATTTTTTAAGTTAATATTTAGCATGGAGTCGAAGATAGAAAATTCATTTTTAATTGATATTCCAAATTACAATGGACCACTAGAAGTTTTGCTAGATTTAGCTAAAAATCAAAAAGTTGATCTTGCAAATATTTCAATTACGAAACTAGCTGACCAGTTTTTAGAATTTGTGAAAAGCAATAAAAATCTAAACTTAGAAACAGCATCAGAATTTTTACTTATGGCAACCTGGCTTGCTTATTTAAAATCAAAATTACTTTTACCTGAGGATGAAGATGATGATTTTAAAGCTTTTGAAGTTGCTGAACAGTTGAAATTACAATTAAAGAAACTTGAGTTAATTAGACTTTTATCTGATCAATTACTTAAAAAAAAAAGAGTAGGAAAAGACATATTTTTTAGAGGAATGCGTGGTGGTATTAAATCTATTTACACTCCTATATATGATGTCAGTTTATATGAGCTGCTTAAATCTTATGCCAACATTAATGCACAAAAATCTTTCCAGAGAGTAAATATTCCTAAACTTCCAGTTTTAACAACCGAACAAGGTATTAATAATGTAAAAAATCAGTTGGACAGCCTTAACGATTGGAAAAATATTATAGATTTAATTCCTGAAAACTATAAACAAAATACTCAAAAAAAGAGAACAGGACTAGCTGGAATATTTGCTGCCTGTTTAGAACTAAGCAAAGAAGGCGTTATCAATATAATGCAAAAAAAAACTTTTGATGATATTCTTATTAAAAAAAATAAATGATAAAAAAAAAAAATAACATAATTAAATTTCCTAATTCTATTTCTAAAATAGAAAGAAAAGTAGAAGCAATACTATTCGCTGCTTCGGAACCTCTAGACTTAGAAACTATTGAAAAAAGACTTCAGGTTAATACAAATATAAAAAAAATTCTTGAGAAAATTCAAAGTGACTATCAATTAAGAGGAATAAATTTAGTATGCATTAGAAATAAGTGGTCTTTCAGAACTGCTTCAGATCTTTCAAATACTATGGCATTACAAAAATCAACACAAAAGAAATTGTCTAAAGCTACAATAGAAACATTGTCTATAATTGTTTATCATCAACCAGTTACTAGATCTGAAATTGAGCAAATACGTGGCGTTGCTTTTGGATCTAATACTATTGAAATATTAATGGAATTAGACTGGGTTAGACCTGCGGGACGAAAAAATATTCCTGGTAAACCAATTCAATATATAACGACTGAAAACTTTTTAAATCATTTTAATATTCAAAAACTCTCTGATTTACCCACCATTGACGAACTCGGAGCTGCAGGGTTAATTGATACGTCAACAGTAAATTCTTCAATTTTTGGTACTAGCAAGTTCTTTTCTGAGCAATCGTCTAAAACAAAAGAAGATATATATTCAGATATTGAGAGTGCCATAGATGATAATGAAAAATTGACTGAATAAAGTTATTTATTTAGTATAAATTATTGTATATAACATCTTTATGAGTATTGGTTTTTGGCAAATAGCTATTGTAGTCGTTCTTGTAGTCCTTTTATTCGGAAGAGGTAAAATTTCTGATTTAATGGGAGATGTTGCCAAAGGTATAAAAAGTTTTAAAAAAGGTATCTCTGAAAATCCAGAGTCGTCAAATAAAGATACTGAAGACAAAAATAATTCTAATAATAATTAATTTAAATGCCACAGATCGGTTGGTTTGAATTACTTGTAATAATAATAGTTGCAATTCTTGTAATTGGACCAAAAGATTTTCCAGTAGTTTTAAAAAAAATAGGAACATGGGTCGGTTCTATTAAAAGGTACTTTTCAGATGTCCAAAAAAATGTAAACGAAATTACTAATTTAGATGAAAACAATAATAAGAAAGACAAATCTGATGAGCAGTAAGAAACAAATAAATCAAAATTCTTTTATAAGTCATTTGTCCGAACTTAGATCAAGATTATTAAAATCATTTATCTTTTTAATTGTATCATTTGTAGTTTGTTATTTTTTTTCTGAAGAAATATATAAATTTTTAGTAAAGCCATATTCTGATGTCGTTTTAGAAAATAATCTTGAACGTAGGTTAATTTTTACCGCACTACATGAAGCATTTTTAACATACTTAAAAGTTGCTTTCTTTGCCTCTATTTTTATTACGAGTCCAATATTTTTAAGTCAAATTTGGAAATTCATCGCGCCAGGTCTTTATACTAATGAAAAAAAAACATTACTGCCTTATTTAATAGCAACACCTATTCTTTTTGTATTTGGTGGAATGCTTGTTTATTATTTTATAATGCCTTTAGCTATAAAGTTTTTTTTAGGTTTTGAAAATATACAAGAGTCTGGATCTTTAGCTATACAGTTGGAGGCAAAGGTAAACGAATATTTATCACTTGTAATGAGATTAATTTTTGCATTTGGGATAAGCTTTCAACTACCAGTGGTTTTAAGTTTATTAGCACGAATAGGAGTTGTTGACTCGAAGTATTTAAGAGAAAGAAGAAAGTACTTTGTTGTAATAATTTTTGCAGCTGCAGCAATTTTAACACCACCCGATCCTATTACTCAAATAGGTTTAGCATTACCACTCTTATTGTTATATGAATTATCTATTATAACTGTAAGACTAATTGAGAAAAAAGATAATGCATAGTTTAAAAGAAATAAGAAAAAATATTGAACTTTTTGAAAAAAAAAGTAAAGAAAGAAATTCAAATATTGATTTTAAATCTTTAATTAAATTCGATAAAGACAATAGAGAAATAATTCAAAAAAAAGAAAAATTAGAACAAGAAAAAAAATTATTATCTAAAAAAAAAGATCCGCAAAATTTCACTAAATCCAAAAATTTAACCAATCAGATTGAGATACTAGAAAACTCTCAAAAAAAATTACAAGATAAAATCAACTCTATAGTTTCTTCTATTCCAAATATCGCTTTAGATGATGTGCCTATTGGTAAAGATGAAAAATCAAATAAAATTATAAAAAAATCTGGTGAAACAAAAAAATTTGATTTTAAAATAAAATCACACACTGAATTAGGTAAAAAATATATGGATTTCGATACAGCAACTAAATTATCTGGTTCAAGATTCGTTGTTCTAAGAGATAAACTTGCTCATTTAGAAAGAGCACTAATAAATTTTATGCTTGATGTTCACACACAAAAATTTGATTATATTGAAATATCACCACCATTAATAGTAAATGAAAAAACAATGTTTGGTACAGGCCAACTCCCTAAGTTTGAACAAGATCAATATGAAATATATTCTGAAAAAAATGAAGATCGTAAATTTTTAATACCTACAGCAGAGGTTCCCCTATCTAATTTGTTAAGAGAGTCAACTATAGATATTAAAAAACTCCCTTTAAGATTTGTTGCTAGCACCCCTTGCTTTAGAAGAGAAGCTGGTAGTTATGGTAAAGATACTAAAGGAATGATGCGACAACATCAATTTTATAAAGTCGAATTAGTAAGTTTAGTAGAACCTAAAAAATGTAATGATGAGCTAAACAGAATGTTAAATTGTGCTGAAGAAATTTTAAAATTGCTTGAGTTACCCTATCAAATTGTTCTTTTATCATCAGGAGACATGGGTTTCAGCGCAGAAAAAACGTTTGATATAGAAACTTGGGTACCTTTCGAAAATAAATTCCGTGAAATATCAAGTTGCTCTTCCTGCGGAACATTTCAGGCAAGAAGAATGAAGACGAAGTATAAATCTAACACTTCGACTGATTTTATTGGCACACTAAACGGATCTGGATTAGCTACAGGTAGATTAATGATTTCTTTGATGGAAAATTATCAAAATTCTGATGGATCTATTACTATTCCTACAGCTTTAAAAAAATACTTGAATAATATAGAAAAAATTTAATTATAATCTTCTTGTTTAAAAATGCCTTTTAATATAGTTATTCAATTAATATGAACTCTTCAGGATTTGCACAATTTATTCCTTTAATACTAATTTTTGTTATTTTTTACTTTTTTTTAATTAGACCTCAGCAAAAAAGAGTGAAAGACCATCGAGCCATGGTGCAAGGGCTTAAAAGAGGCGATGAAGTAATTACCTCAGGTGGCATTATAGGTATAGTCGATAAAGTTCATGAAGATGATAAAATTGATGTTGTATTATGTGATAATGTAAAAGTTCAAGTTATCAAATCCACAATTACTAGTTTATTAAAAAAAGAAGTCCCAAAAAAATAAAAGGTCTTTGTGCTTAACTTCACAAAAATAAAAATAATATTAATTTATTTTATTTTTTTGTTATTATCATTTTTTGCTTTTCTTAATTTTCTTTCTGATAATAATACTTTTTTGAAAAAAAAAGTAAATTTAGGTTTAGATTTACAAGGCGGTTCTTATCTATTATTAGAGATAGACACTAAGCCCCTTATTAAAGAAAGATTACAAGATAAAGTAGTTGAAATAAAAAAATTTTTAAAAAAAAATGACTTCAAATATAATTCATTTAAAATAAATGAAGACACGATTAACTTCAATATAGAAAATAATAATGAAAAGAAATTTCAAAGTTTGTTTTTTTCAAAGACAAATAATTCTATAAATCAATATATTGATCAATATCGTACACATCAATTTAATTTATTAGTCAAAAATAATAATTACCAAATAAATTTTTCAAAATATGGATTATTAACTTTAAACAACTCTGCTGTTAAACAATCTATTGAGATAGTCAGGAGAAGAATAGATGATTTAGGCACAAAGGAACCAACTATTATACAACGTGGTGAAAAAAGAATTGTTGTTGAACTACCAGGTTTAAAAGATCCTTCAAGGATTAAAAATCTATTAGGAAAAACTGCACAATTAAATTTTAGATTGGTAACGGATGAAGATAATGACTTTGGCTCTGAAAAAATGATTTCGGAAATCGGTGAAGAAGTAGTAGTAAATAAAAAAATTATAATGAGTGGCGATAATCTTATAGACGCCCAGCCAAGAGTTGATAACCAATCAAATAATCCAATGGTTGCTTTTACCTTAGATAGGTATGGTGCTCAAAAATTTGGAAAAGTTACTACAAATAATGTAGGAAAAAGATTAGCTATAGTTTTAGATAATAAAATAATAAGTGCACCAGTTATAAGAGAATCTATAACTGGAGGTAGTGGAACTATTTCAGGAAATTTTTCTTTTCAAGAAGTGACAGATTTAGCTTTATTACTAAGGTCTGGAGCATTACCAACACCAATTAATATTGTCGAAGAAAGAACAGTTGGACCAGATTTAGGGAAGGACTCAATTATTTCTGGGGCAGTTTCATTAATAATAGGATTTATTTTAGTAGTCCTCTATATGTTTTATAAATATAGACTTTTTGGATTAATAGCTAATATCTCTTTAATATCTAATTTAATAATGCTGGTAGGTGTTTTAACTATTTTAGAAGCCACATTAACCTTACCAGGTATTGCTGGAATAATATTAACTGTAGGAATGGCAGTCGATGCAAATGTGTTAATTTTTGAGAGAATTAAGGAAGAACTCCTTACAGAAAAGTCAGTAATTCATGCCTTTGATATGGGCTATAGTAGAGCTAAAATAACAGTTTTGGATGCTAATTTAACCACTTTATTAGCAACTGTAATTTTATTTTTTTTCGGCTCTGGACCAGTTAAAGGTTTTGCCGTTACTTTGGGTATTGGAATAATAACGACACTTTTTTCCGCATATTTTATAGCAAGACATTTAACTTCATCTTATGTTTTAAGAAATAAGGAGAATATTAAGTTATGAAGTATAGTTTAAATTTCGTAGATTATTTTAAAAGATTTAATATTTTATCACTATTACTAGTTTTTTTAAGTTTAATCTTTATTATCTTTAAGGGGCTTAACTATGGAATAGATTTTAAAGGAGGAACTCTTATTGAAATAAGATTAGACAATAAGGAAGTTAGAGTATCAGATATAAGAGATTCTTTAAAAAAAATTGATCTAGGAGATGTAAATGTGAAAAATTTTGGTGAAAATAGTGATTTTTTAATAAAAATCGAAAAAAAAATTAATAACAATGAGGTTTTAATAAAAAAAATTAAAACAACTCTTGATCAAGACTTAAATGAGGAAGTGAATTATAGACGAGTAGAAAGTGTTGGACCCAAAGTAAGCGCTGAATTATTAAAATCTGGAGTTATTTCAATAGGTTTAGCTCTATTAATGATGTTGTTTTACATTTGGTTCAGATTTGAATGGCAATTTAGCCTTGGTTCAATTATCGCATTATTTCATGATGTGATAATTACTATGGGAATTTTCTCATTACTATCTATTGAAATAAATCTATCAATCGTAGCAGCGGTATTGACAATTGTTGGTTATTCTATGAATGATACTGTAGTAATTTACGATAGAATAAGAGAAAATCTTTCAAAATATAATAAATTAGATATAAATCAAATTTCCAACTTGTCAGTTAATGAAACTCTATCAAGAACTTTAATTACTTCTGTTACAACATTATTAGCTCTTTTTTCAATTTTTATATTGGGTGGAGAAATACTAAAAGGTTTTTCTTTTGCAATGATTCTGGGTGTAATAATTGGTACATATTCATCAATATTTGTAGCATCCCCAGTACTTAAATATTTAAATGTTTCTTATAAAACTCTTGAAAAAAAAGAAGAAAAAATTGTTCCTTGATTAATAGAGGTTTTGAGCTGCAACCATTGTCAATAGCATAGGTAAAGACAGAAGAGTATTTACTCTTGATGTTAGCATTGCTTTTTTTGCAGCAATTGGTTTTTCATCTGCTGAAGCTTCAACAATGCCTAAAGCCTTTTTTTGGTTTGGCCAAATAATAAACCACACATTATAAGCCATAATAATACCTAACCACATTCCTATTCCTATAGCTGTATTTTTTCCCCCACCACTACCAATTCCTAAAGTCATTGACTCATGCAAGTATCCATTAAGATAAGCAACGACTAACCCTGTTACTATTGTTGCAAAGGCAGCCCATCTAAACCAAAACAAAACTTTTGGAGCTATAACTTTACTGATAGCAGGTTTTTGCTCATCAGGAATATTTGGCATACTTGGAATTTGAACAAAATTTAAATACCATAATAATCCTATCCACATTATACCCGCTAAGACATGTAGGTATCTAAATAACCAGCTAAAGAAGTACTGATCAAAAGCAAAACCATCTCCTACAAAATATAATCCAAGAAAAAGTAAAATTGCTATAACGAGGGACAGATGAACTGTTTTTGATAAAGATTGTAAAATACTAACCATGATTAACTATATCATAAAAACTAGAAATTATGCAGTTTTTTTCATTCTAAGAGTGTTCAAAATTTCCTTTAAAAATTGTCCTGTGAAACTCCCTTTTTCCGACGATACTTTTTCTGGTGTACCTTGGGCTATGATTTTACCACCAGATTCTCCGCCTTCAGGACCCATATCAATAATATGATCGGCTGTTTTAATTACATCTAAATTATGTTCAATCACAACAACAGTGTTTCCAGTGTTCACGAAAGCCTGTAAAATATCTAATAACTTCTTTATATCATGAGAATGGAGCCCTGTAGTAGGTTCGTCCAATATATACAAAGTTCTTCCGGTTGATCTCTTTGACAATTCTTTAGCTAGCTTTATTCTTTGAGCTTCACCGCCGGAAAGAGTGGTAGCTTGCTGACCGACCTTCATATATCCAAGACCAACATGTTTAAGGGTTATTAATTTTGATCTTATAGATTGTATATTTTCAAAAAAATCACAGCCTTCATCAACTGTCATGTCTAAAATATCTGCTATATTTTTATTTTTAAATCTAATTTCTAAAGTTTCCCTATTATATCTGGCTCCCTTACATGTGTCACAAGGAATAAAAACATCTGGTAAAAAATGCATTTCATAAGTCAAAACTCCATCACCTTCACAAGTTTCGCATCTTCCTCCTTTTACATTAAATGAAAACCTTCCAACTTTGTAACCTCTAGCTTTTGATTCAGGTAAATTTGCAAACCAATCTCTTATTGGTCCAAATGCCCCAGTATAAGTTGCTGGATTAGATCTTGGTGTTCTACCGATAGGTGATTGATCAATATCTATAATCTTATCGATTAATTCTGTTCCTTTGTAATTTCTAAAAGATTTGGGTATTTTTCTTGATTTATTATTATTTAAAATTAAATTTAAAGCATTATATAGAGTGTGCAAAACTAAAGTTGACTTTCCACTTCCTGAAACTCCTGTCACACAAGTAAAAGTTCCAATAGGTATTTTTAAATCTACGTTTTTAAGATTATTGCCTGTTGCACCGCTAATTTCTAAATATCGACCATTTTTTGCTAATCTTCTTTTTTTGGGTATACTTATATTTTTTTCACCAGATAAGTAAGTTCCAGTGATACTCTGTTTTTCTTGAATAATGTTTTTGATTTGCCCTTCTGCAATGATTTTACCTCCATTCAGTCCAGCTTCTGGACCTATATCAATTATATGATCAGCACTTTCCATAGTTTCAATATCATGTTCAACAACTATGACTGTATTTCCTAAATCTCTAAGTTTTTTTAGTGCAGTAATTAATTTTTTATTATCACGTTGATGTAATCCAATAGATGGTTCATCTAAAACATATAATACACCAGTAAGACCAGAGCCTATTTGTGATGCCAATCTTATTCTTTGCGATTCTCCACCAGATAAAGTTCCAGATTCTCTTGAGAGAGTTAAATAGTTTAAACCGACATTTAATAAAAAGGTTAGTCTTTCATTTATTTCTTTAAGTATATGTTGAGCTATTTTATTTTGTTTGTCATTTAAAAATCCTGGTAATTCATCAAACCATTTTTTTGCATCCTCAATAGATTTATGTGTTATCTGACTTATGCTTAAATTATTTATTTTAACACACAAAGCTTCATCTTTAAGTCTTAAACCTTTACATTTATCGCAATTAGATTCTGATTGATACTGTGAAATTTCTTCTCTTTTCCATTCACTATCAGTTTCTAAATATCTTCTTTCTAAATTATTAATTACCCCTTCGAATGGTTTTTTTGTACTATAAGTTTCATAATTATCATCATATGAAAATTTAATTTCTTCATCATCAGAACCATATAAGATAATTTCTTGAATTTTTTTTGGTATTTTTTTCCATTTTTCTGTCAAAGAAAATTTATAATGTTTAGCTAATGAAGCCAAAGTTTGAGCATAATATAAACTTGTGCTTTTGGACCATGGAACTATAGCACCATCTTGAAGTGATTTATTTTCATCCTGTATTACTAATTTAGGATCTATATTTAGATTACTACCAATTCCTTCGCACTCTTCGCACGCTCCATAAGGTGAGTTAAATGAAAACAATCTAGGTTCAATCTCTTCTATAGTGAAACCACTTTCAGGACACGAAAATTTGGAAGAAAACGTAATAGACTCAATTTTTCTAAATTTCTTTGGTAAACTTTCATTTTCATACTCGACATTTAATAACCCATTAGACAAGTTTAAAGCTGTTTCAACACTATCTGCTAGTCTATTTCCTATTGAAGAATTTAATACAACGCGGTCAACAATTATTGATATATCGTGTTTTATTTTTTTATTTAAACTTGGGAAATCATTAATCTGATAATATTTTCCATCAACTTTAATTTTTTGAAATCCTCTCTTTTTATAATTTAAAATTTCTTTTTTATATTCACCTTTCCGACCTCTAACGATAGGTGCAAGAAGATAAATTGTACTACTTTTAGGCAACGTTTTTATTTTATCAACCATTTCGCTTACTGATTGTGACACAATTGGTTTACCAGTAAAAGGTGAGTAGGGTATTCCAGCCCTTGCAAAAAGAACTCGCATGTAATCGTAAATTTCTGTGACAGTGGCAACCGTAGATCTAGGGTTTTTAGATGTATTTTTTTGTTCAATTGAAATAGCAGGACTTAAACCTTCAATGAAATCAACATTAGGTTTTTTCATTTTGTCTAGAAATTGTCTAGCGTATGCTGATAAACTTTCAACATATCTTCTTTGCCCCTCAGCATAAATAGTATCAAAAGCTAATGAAGATTTACCTGAACCTGAAAGACCAGTTATTACAATTAATTTGTCCTTAGGAATCTCTAAAGAAACGTTTTTTAGATTATGTTCTTTTGCGCCTTTTATAACGATTTTTTTAAGCATTTTTTGTTAACACAATTAATAATGAGCTTATAAATAACATACAATTATGATATAATTTTAAATAATATAATTATAAATCAACAACTATTCAAAAAATTTATATGGCTGGAAGTCTTAATAAGGTTCAATTAATAGGCAGATTAGGGGCAGATCCTGAAATTAAGCAAATGGTTAACGGAAAAAACGTCGCAAGATTAAGTATTGCAACAAGTCAATCTTGGAAAGACAAGAATTCAGGCGAAAAAAAAGAAAAAACAGAATGGCACCGAATTGTTATTTTTAATGAAGGACTTGTTGGAGTCGTTCAACAATATCTCAAAAAAGGAGCAAACGTTTATGTAGAGGGCCAATTAAGTACTCGTAAGTGGAAAGATGAAAATACTGGTCAAGACAAATATTCAACAGAGATAGTCCTGCAAGGTTATAATTCTAATTTAACAATGTTAGATGGTAGAAGTAAAAGTGACAATTCTAATTTAGTTTCAGAAAATAAAAGCTCTTTGCCTGATGAAAATTTAAATCAAGATAAAAATGATTTAGACGACGAAATTCCATTTTAAACTATGGAAAAACAAAATATCAAACAAATCAATAATTCAAAACCTATATTAGTAAGAAATGAAATGAGTTCTTCGTATCTTTCTTACGCAATGAGTGTAATTGTAAGTCGAGCGCTTCCAGATGTTAGAGATGGATTAAAACCAGTCCATAGGAGAATTATATTTGCAATGTATAAAGGTGGTTATGATTGGTCAAAAAATTTTAGAAAATCAGCAAGAATAGTAGGTGATGTAATTGGTAAATATCATCCGCATGGAGACCAGGCTGTTTATGATGCTCTAGTCAGATTAGTTCAAGATTTTTCAATGAGTTTACCTCTACTTAAGGGTCAAGGAAATTTTGGTTCCATTGATGGAGATCCACCAGCAGCAATGAGGTATACTGAAACAAAACTAGGAAAAATATCTCAATACTTAACTGAAGATCTAGAAAAAAATACCGTTTCATTTAGAAATAATTATGATGAAACTGAAAAAGAACCGACTGTTTTACCTTCTCAATATCCTAATTTATTAGTAAACGGAGCAGGAGGAATAGCTGTGGGTATGGCTACAAGTATTCCACCACATAACCTAGGGGAAGTGATTGATGCAACGAATGCATTTATTGAAAATCAAAACATTACAATAACCCAGTTGATGAAATATGTTCCTGGACCAGATTTTCCTACTGGTGGTCTTATTATTGGTAAAGATTTTATAAAACAAGGTTACAACAAGGGTCGTGGATCTTTTAAGATAAGAGGTGAAATCGAATTTGAGGAAAAAAAAAAACGGAAGATCTATTTTGATTATAAAATCAATCCCATACCAAGTTAACAAATCAGTTCTAAATGAAAAAATAGCGTTATTAGCTAGAGACAAAAAAATAGAGGGTATAAGCGATATTAGAGATGAGTCTAATAGAGAGGGAATTAGAATAGTTATTGAATTAAGAAGAGGTGTTGAACCCGAAACTGTAAGAAGACAATTATATAAATTAACTAATATAGAAAGTTCTTTTGGATTTAACTCTTTAGCTTTAGTAGAAAATAAGCCAAAATTGTTAAATTTAAAAGAGTTTATATCTGAATTTATTAAATTTAGAGAAACAACTGTAATTAAAAGAGTAAAATTTGATTTAAAGAAAGCCGAAGAAAGAGCTCATATACTAATTGGATTAGCTACTGCTGTTGAGAATATAGACGCAATAATTAAGATAATTAAAAATTCTAAAAATAATGATGAAGCTAAAAAAAATCTCTTAAATAAAAAGTGGAAAATTAAAAAAAGCTCTAAGCTAATATCTATAATTGAAAAGAAAAAAAATATTCAATCTTATTCTTTATCAGATAAACAGGTAGTAGCAATTCTAGAATTAAGATTACAAAAGTTAACCGCTTTTGGTATTTCTGAAATTGAAACAGAAATTAATAAACTATCAAAATTAATTATAGATTTAACAAAAATTTTAAATTCAAAAAAAGAATTATCTAACCTTATTAGAAACGAATTAAATAATATTAAAGACAAGTATGCTGTTCCAAGAAGAACAAAAATTATCGATGCTGTTTTAAATTACAATATTGAAGAAACAATACAAAAAGAATCTGTTGTTATTAATATAACTAACAAAGGATATATAAAACGTAGTCCACTTACATCTCTAAAAGCTCAAAAAAGAGGTGGAAAAGGAAAAACAGGGATAACAACTAGAGAAGAAGATTTTGTTGTTCAAATTTTTACAGCAAACACACACACACCTATGCTTTTTTTTTCAACACAAGGATTAGTTTATAAAATTAAAGCTTATAAAATTCCTGAGGGAACCTCAGCATCAAAAGGTAAGTCTATATTTAATATTTTACCTCTAAAAAATCATCATTCGATAAGTTCTATCATGCCTTTACCAGAAGATGAAAATGAATGGAAAAATCTTAAAATCATTTTTGTTACGTCAAAAGGTAATATTAGAAAAAACTCTTTAGAAGATTTTATAAATATTAACTCTTCAGGTAAAATTGCAATGAAATTGTCCGATGATGATAAAATTATAGGTGTTAAAATATGTAATGAGGATCAAGACATATTGCTTAGCACTAAATATGGAAAATGTATTCGATTTATGTCAAAAAAATTAAGACTTTTTAAAGGAAGATCTTCAAAAGGTATAAAAGGCATGCAACTTGCTGATGGAGATGAGATTATATCTTTGTCTATACTAGATAACAGCAAAATTGATAATAGTAAAATAAACAAAGATTCAAAATTAAAAAAAGGTTTAGAAAAATATATTTTATCAGTATCAGAAAATGGATATGGAAAAAGATCTTCTTATTTTGATTATCGAGTTACAAATCGGGGTGGAAAAGGAATAATTGGTATTATCAACTCATCTAGAAATGGAAATATTGCTTGTAGTCTAGTAGTTGGTGAAGAAGACGAGATAATATTATCAACAGATAAAGGAAGTATAATGAGATGTGCGGTTAAAGAGATCAGGGTTGCTGGAAGAAACACTCAAGGTGTAAGAATCAAAAAATTAAAGGGAGAAGAAAAGGTTGTCTCAGTTATTAAAATAGAAGATAATGTACAATAATGAAGAGCACAGCAATTTATCCAGGCACTTTCGACCCGATTACGTATGGTCATATTGATGTAATAAGAAAATCACTTAAGATTTTCGATAGAGTTATAGTTGCAGCAGCGGAAAACATTAATAAGGATTATCTTTTTTCTATTGATGAAAGAGTTCAAATAATAAAAGATTCATTATTTAAAGATTTAAAATTAAATAAAAATAAAATTTTAGTTATCCCTTTTAATACTTTAACGATTAAACTTTGTAATGATTATAAAGCTAATGTAATAATAAGGGGATTGAGGGCAGTATCAGACTTTGAATACGAATATCAATTAGCTGGTATGAATAAAAAACTGAATGATAAAATTGAAACTATTTTTATGATGTCAGATGTTGAAAATCAAATAATTTCTTCCAAATTTGTTAAAGAAATAGCTAAATTAGATGGAAAAATAAACAAGTTTTTAACAAAATCAATAGTCAAAAGACTAAAAAATAAACTAGAATGAAAAAATTATATATAATTATTTTTTTTTTCATTTTTTCTTTTAATCAATTATATTCGGAGGATATTATGATAATGAAACTTAAAGACGGAGATGTAGAGTTAGAACTCTATTCAGATGTAGCACCAAATCATGTAAAGAGATTTAAAGATCTTGCTGGAAAAGGACTTTATGATGGCGTTGTGTTTCATAGAGTTATAGATGGATTTATGGCACAAACTGGAGATGTCAAATTTGGAAACTCTAATTCAGAAAATTTTAATCTATCTTTAGCAGGAACAGGTGGTTCAGATATGCCAGATTTGAATTCAGAGTTTTCGGATATACCACATCAAAGAGGAATTTTATCAGCTGCTAGATCAGCTGATCCAAATAGTGCCAACAGTCAATTTTTCATATGCTTTGAACCAGCTCCTCATTTAGATAGACAATATACTGTCTTTGGTAAAGTGATAAAAGGTATGGAATTAATTGATAAAATTAAAAAAGGAGAGGGACCGAATGGATCAGTTAAGAATCCAGATAAAATAATAAGTTTAAAGTTAAAATAACTTTAGATGAGAAAAAATGAGTTTTCATTTAGTGTAATTTCTAAATTTAAAAAATCAAGACTAGGTAAAATAAAGACTCCAAGAGGAAATATTGATACTCCAGCGTTTATGCCGGTGGGCACTCTAGGTACTGTTAAAGGGTTATTTGTAGAGGACATCAAAAGTACTGGTTCTCAAATTATTTTAGGTAATACTTATCACTTAATGTTAAGACCAGGTACTCAAATATTAAATAAATTTAATGGTCTTCACAATTTTATGAACTGGGACAAACCCATACTTACAGATTCTGGAGGTTTTCAAATTATGTCATTATCAAAATTGAATAAAATTGACAAAGATATTGGTGCAACTTTTAGATCTCATATTGATGGAAAAAAAATAATTTTAAGCCCAGAAAAAAGTATTAAAATTCAAAAATCTATTAACTCTGATATTCTAATGGTGCTAGATGAATGCCCTAAATTAACAAACAATAAGGATAAATTAGTAAATGCAATATCTACATCTACTAACTGGGCAAAAAGATGCAAAGTAGAATTTGGTAATAATAAAAATAAGGCTTTATTCGGAATAATTCAGGGTGGTTTATATAAAGATCTGAGATCCGAAAGTCTTCAAAGACTTAAAGATATTAATTTTGATGGATACGCTATCGGTGGATTAGCAGTTGGAGAAACACAAAGTGAAATGTTTGAAACAGTTAAAAATATCACTGATGAAATGCCAGAAAATAAACCAAGATATCTAATGGGTGTAGGTACACCTTCGGATATACTAGGAGCAGTTAATGAGGGAGTAGACATGTTTGATTGCGTAATGCCAACAAGATCAGGAAGAACCGGTCTAGCATTTACATGGAACGGAAAAGTAAACCTTAAAAATGCTGTATATCAAAATGATAAGTCCCCTTTAGACGAGAAGTGTATGCTTAGAAATTTAAATCAATATTCCAAAAGCTATTTAAATCATTTAATAAAGACTAATGAACTATTAGCTTCTATGCTGATTTCTTTACATAATGTTAATTTTTATCAACAATTTATGAATGAAATAAGGAAAAGTATTAAGAGTCGCACATTCACTAAATTTTATAACAAGTATATTAAATTATTTAACT
>MDTB01222631.1_pt1 | contig 28628 bp, 23 predicted proteins | sample 811161 | NCBI WGS metagenome assembly MDTB01 (sample SAMN05326650, study PRJNA326480) | marine metagenome | isolation source: seawater | place: Mediterranean Sea | collected 2009
TAGTCTCAAGCCGTCGGGCGCTTAGCTCAGTTGGCTAGAGCACCTCCCTTACAAGGAGGGGGTCACAGGTTCGAGTCCTGTAGCGCCCACCAACCAAAAACCCGCACCAACACTGAACATCACCCAAAGGCACCAATTGCCAGATGGTGGTGTGAGTAGCCAGTCGAGTAGCCACACGCATCTAGACGCCTTCCAACATGCTTGGCTTGGGCCGGGTGTGCCAACTACGATGTGGTCACTCAGGCAACCGCCTGGGGTAAAAGCTCTTCGTGGCCCACAGTGCCGGTACTGTTCAGTGATCTTTACTTGGAGAAGCAGACCAGAGCCGAACGAAAGCCAAGTCTCTTTGTGACACGATTGGAGGAGTAATGCAACATGCACACGCTGGACTTGAGAATCCTGAGTATTACGTTCCCGGGTTACCCGTTGATTATGTCGCCTCACGCTATGGCATACCCCAATCAGAGATCGCGAAGTTAGGTTCCGCCGAAAATCCGCACGGCACGTCTCCCCTGGCAAAAGCAGCGGTTGAAGCTTGTCTTAATGATCTCCATCTTTATCCGTCTTGGACCGCCGACCCATTACGAGAGAAAATCGCGTCAACTTACGGTTTTCAAGCTGAAGAAGTGATCTGTGGCGCTGGTGAAACAGAGATTTTGTCCTTAATCACGCGAGCATTTTGTCCTCCTGGCGACAAGATTCAAATGCCAGGTCCCTGTTTCCCTATCTACCATCTCTTTGCTGAGGCGGAGGGTCGGACTCCTGTGTTGGTTCACTCAGCCACCAATCCTGTAACGATGGACTTGGAGGTAGACACCTACATCAACGCCATTGACGAGGACACCCGCGTGGTCTATGTCACCAACCCACATAGCCCGTCCGGCACCTGGCTTACCGAGGCGGAGCTTCGGCGAATCATTGAAGCTTCACCTAATGCATTAGTGGTGTTGGACGAGGCTTATGTTCACTATTCCGATACTGAGGGTTATATCCATTTGGCGTCGGAGTACCAAAATTTGGCTGTGCTGCGAACATTTTCAAAGGCATTCGGGTTAGCTGGCTTGCGCATCGGTTTCGGAGTCGCTTCTAAACAGATCATCAATGCTTTGCTGGCAGTTAAACCAACATGGAACATGGGTCAACTGCAGATTGCCGGCGGGATTGCAGCTCTAGACGACCATGCGCACGTCGAGAGAACAGTTCAAACGATTATCGAGAACCGCGATTACGTCCAAAATAGGTTTGGCGAACTCGATCGATTTCGGATGGTCGAAGGAAGCAGATCAAACTTCTTTTTAATAGAAATCCTTGATCCTGATACCGATTCCACAAAAGTCTTTGAGGGGCTTCTTGAGCGGGGGGTCATAGTGAAGGACGGATCAGTGTCTTTTCGCGGCTTACAAGATCGCTTTTTGCGGTCAGACGTCAATCTCAAACCACACATGGATCGTCTCATCGATGCCCTCGCCGACCTCCCTTAGTCAAACTGCTCAGCTGGCCAACTTTTTAACCCAACTGAACGGGTCAATTGACCGGCGCCTACTAGAACTTGCTGCAGCGAGACTCGTCGATACCTCAGCAGTGATGATCTTTGGTTCCGAACAGCCATGGTCACGTTCAGTCATCGATCATTCACTGACTTCGGGAGCAAGCGGGAATTGCACAGTTATAGGGCAACGTGAAGCAACGACCTCTGCAATGGCAGCATTAGCTAATGGCGCATCAGCTCACGCTTTTGAATTAGACGACGTTCACGAAGAAGCCATAAGCCATCCGGGAGCAGTCGTAATACCAGCAGCGCTCGCACTCGCAGAGGAACTGAACAAATCAGGCCATGATCTCCTTGAGGCCATTGTTATTGGCTACGAAGCAATGGGTCGTGCCGGTATTGCGGTTGGACCGGCCTCTCACATGTTGGCTGGTTTTCACCCAACATCAATGTCCGGTGTTTTCGGGGCTGCCGCCGCTGCGGGTCGACTCCTAAACTTTGACTCCTCGAAAATGAACCACGCCCTTGGGATAGCAGCTTCCTTAGCATCTGGGACGATGGAATTTGCCAGTTCAGGGGGTATGGCCAAACGACTCCATGCTGGAAGAGCAGCGGAAGGCGGTCTAACCGCCGCTCTATTGGCTGCCCGTGGTTTTGAAGGATCATTGGACGGTCTTGCCGGCACATACGGTTTCTGCCGAATCTTTACCGATGAGCCGCAACTGGAACTGCTTACAGATCGCCTCGGACAACGCTGGATGCTGGACGAAGTTACGGTTAAACCATACGCAGCCTGCAGTGACATCCATCCAATGATCCAAGCAACCATGCAGCTCAGAAGCGAATACCAATTTGAACCCGGCGATATAGAAAGCATCGAATTAGAGGGCCCAACGAAAGCTGCTGTACAGAACGATATGGACGGCACCACGTCAGTCATGGCGGCCCAATACTCTGCGCAATTTAACGTGGCTGCGGCACTGATCAGCGACCCAATCGACCCTGATACCTACCAACCCGAAAATATTTGCCTGCCGCAATTTGCCGCATTGCAGCAAAAAGTGACTTCGATTCGAGCCGCAGAAGAGTTCGATGCAACCTACGCATGGAAGATGGGCGGAAGAGTAATAATCAATCTGAGTAGCGGCAAGAAAATAAGCGCAACCGTTCACGGCCAAAAAGGTTCAATGCATGATCCGCTAGAGGCGCCTGAACTAGCGGCGAAATTCTCCCGTTTGACCCAGGGCCGTGTTAATCCCAAGCTGGAGGAGTTGCTTTGGAGTATCGACGACGCAGAAGATCTGACGGGCCTCGCAGCCACATTGCGTCAAAGCACCAATGGGTAAGGCAACTCACAGACTGACCTTACGCCTTCAGATTGCAATTCTTCAGATAACGAACTGCGCTTCATGACTAGTATGCGGGTCTCGCCCAAATGTTCTGCATCGTTAACAAGGTTGTTACCTAGCAGCATTGTTTGAGCAATGCTGCGCGATTAGTTCTACTAGTGCGTAACTTCGGAGGGCAAGATGCATAAGTTTGGTTTGATGATCAGTTCGGGAGCTCCGACACGAGCTGGTGGGCCAGATCTGCCAAATGGTTTTGGAGATATGGTTGCACAGGCGCAGTGGGCCGAAGAAAAAGGTTTCGAATGCGTCTGGGTTGGAGAGGGACGGTTAGCCAGTAACGGGGTTATCCCGATGTCTGTGATCGCGGCATACACCAAACGCATAAAAATAGGCAGCGGTATTCTTCCTTATAGAACGCGCAACCCCGCCCTTCTTGCCGTGACTGCGAAGACCCTCGACGATTTAGCTCCTGGACGCATCCGATTGGGTCTTGGTGGCTGGTGGGAACCACTAGCTACCCGAGTGGGTTTACCTAACGACAAACCTTTAAAGGCAATGCGCGAAATCATTACCGTGGTGCGACAACTGCTGAACGGCGAGGAAGTCACCTACCAAGGTGAGTTTGTTGATCTTGACAGTGTCAAGTTCGACGGAGCAGCAGACGATTTTGGAAAGTCTTATCCCGTAGAAATTCATATAGGCGCTGTGCGCATGGGCATGTGTGCACTGTCAGGTGAAATTGCTGACGGGGTACTGCTCGATTTTCTTGTTCCACCGTCGTACAACGACGAAGCCATCGCTGCAGTCCAACGAGGCGCAGAGAAATCTGGGCGGTCATTAGATAACTTTCAGGTACCGCAATTGATCGCCGTCTCCGTCAACAACGATGACCCACAACAAGGGATCGATGATTGCAAAGAGTTTCTGACCCAATACATTGCTCAACAACCTCACATCACAGAGTTCAGCGGTGCGGACGAAGACCTCGTAGCCAGAATTAAAGAGATCATGGGGTGGCCAGCAACCAAGGCACAGATACACGAAGCCATGAAACTTGTATCTAACGACCTGACTCAAAGTGTCGCTGCTTGCGGCACTGCTACCGACGCTCTCGATCGGATTTCCGAATGGGTTGATAAAGGCTGCACGGAACCAGTTTTAACTCCCCTTGGGCAAAACGCTTTTGGCACCCTTGAACAAATTGCCAAGGCGGCAAACCTAGGTAATGTCTAAGGGCAGTGAGTAGTAACAATTCGGGGGACAACCCCACACTCTCTGAAGAAGTAGACGATTCCTCCAGCTCCATCCAAGAGCGTTTACGAGCCGGAGCACGTCAGGTTTTAGTTGCTTTCTTTTTGCTGGTGCTAGCCGCTGCTCTTTGGGAACTGGCAAAGGTAATCACCGGTAGCAACGATCGAACAATGCCCCATATTTGGGACACTCTGAGCTTTCTTGGGAGTACAACTTCACAAAACGAGAATTACTCATGGTTCTTATTTAAGAATGCTTGGTCCACGGCTAAGGCGAGTTTGATTGGTCTTCTCGTCGGAACTGCTTTTGGATTAGTCACTGGCACCTCGATAGCAAGAAGTAGATTCGTTGGGAATGGGCTGATGCCACTCATCGTCGCTGCTCAGGCAGTACCTATCGTGGCTATAGCCCCTGCACTCGTGCTGTGGCTTGGCACCGGCGGAGTGACGAAGACTGTTATTACGACATATTTGACGTTCTTTCCCATCACGGTCGCAACCGCACGCGGTATCCAATCAGTACCGAAAGAAAGCCACGAGTTACTCAGAACTTACGGCGCCTCTAAACGGACCAGTTTGAGAATTTTAGAGCTTCCATTCGCGTCACCTCTAATCTTCGTCGGCTTAGAAACCGCCGCAGCGTTTTCGGTAGTCGGGGCGATCGTCGCAGAGTTGCCGTTCGGTTCAAAAGAAGGCTTGGGCGTAGTGATTCTCACTTCTTGGCAGTTCTACATAACTGAGCCTCGGGCCCTGTATTGCGTTGCGTTGACTTCATGCGCTTTGGGAGCAGTTTTCGTTCTATCAGTCCGGTTGATGGCATATTTCGCCCTCGGCCCGAGATCTCAGGGAGAAGTACTCTAAATATGAGTGGAGAAAGTCAAAATTTCGGATTACGTGCCACACAATTAGGGAAGCGTTTCTCTAGCAAAGGTGGAGACGTTCAGGCCCTTGAAAATGTAGATCTAGAAGTCAAACAAGGCGGATTTATGTCGATTATTGGGCCATCGGGCTGCGGAAAATCGACACTCTTGAGGGCTTTTTCCGATCTCGTTGAACCTTCGACAGGTGAAATTTCCGTTAATGGAAAACTCCCTTCGGAAGCTCGTGCTGCGCGCGAATTCGGGGTTGTTTTCCAGTCCCCGAATTTGCTTCCGTGGCGAACCGTCTTACGCAACGTGACGCTTCCTCTGCAAGTGATGGGCGTGGACCGTCAAAGCAGAAATCAAACTGCCCAAGAAATGATTGACTTAGTGGGGTTGGAATCTTTCTCTCGACATCATCCATGGCAATTGTCCGGTGGTATGCAACAACGAGTCGCTATCGCTAGAGCTCTATCTACTAACCCCAGCGTTCTTTTGATGGATGAACCGTTCGGGGCATTGGACGAAATTACACGAGACAGACTGAATCTCGAACTAATGCGAATATGGGGCAATCTCTCTGCCACTATTTTGTTCATCACCCACAGCATTACTGAAGCCGTGTTTCTTTCATCTCAGATAGCGGTTATGTCGAGTCGCCCGGGTCGCATCACCGAACTAATCGACGTCAATATTCCGTATCCAAGAAATACTGAAACACGCGACTTGCCTGAGTTTTATGAACTGGTTATCGAGGTCCGTCGAGCCCTACTAGAAGCAAGCGCCTTAACCACATGACTACTGAAGACGCAGCCGTCGCGGGTGACGCAACCGACAAAAAAGGCCAAAAAAACCTGCCATTAGGTGTGGTGCTTACCCCAACGTTGTTCTTCGTCGCGTTTATCACAATTTGGGAATTGGTCGTCAGGATTCGCGACATACAAGTCCTTCTATTGCCTGCTCCTTCTGCCATTTGGGCAATGTTCCTGGAAGATTTTGGCCTGCTAGTTGAGCTCGCAGTGAACACCGGTATTGAAGCAGGAAAGGGTGTCTTGATTGGCTCGCTCATTGCAATTGGTTTAGCGGGTCTCGTACATGGGATTAGCTGGCTGAATCAGGGACTCCTCAGCTATTCCTCTACGATAAAGGCCCTCCCAACGGTTGCTCTGTACCCAATAATGACCGTTTTCTTTGGTGTCACGTCCAAAGCAGTTGTAGCGATGGTTGCCGTAGGAGTGGCTCCCATCATGTTCACCTTTGCTTCAAGGGGTTTCAGCGGGACTTCCGAACACGACGAATTGATGCGTTCAATTTCAGCAAATTGGCGGACACGAATGACCGCTCTGGTGCTCCCTCGCTCCCTTCCATATGTAATGGCAGGACTTCGGACCGCCGTTCCACTGTCAATCATTATTTCCATAATTTCGGAATACTTTGGCGGCAGCGTGTCGACTCTTGGGGCTTACATCCGTCGCGAATCAACCCTTCTGCACACTGTTCAGGTTTGGTCAGCAATTGTCATGGCTTGTATTCTCGGGGTACTGGTCTTCGTCGCAGTTTCTCTCCTTGACAGGTATTTCTTACGTTGGCACTCCTCGCGCCGAGAGATCTAAGTTCCTTTTGTTTTTCCAGTCACGGCACGCCCAAATGTCCTGCGTCGTTAACAATGTTGTTACCTAGCAGCATTATTTGCGCAATGCTGCGCCATTAGGTTGCCCTTATCCAATGCTTAGAAGAGGCCAACCTTGCGATTTTCAAGAACAAAACTAATTGCCGTACTTTTCGGTGTGCTCGGTCTAATAGCCGCAGCGTGCGGGAGTTCAGATGACTCAAGCTCCGGAAGTTCTGTCGTCAGCTCCGAAAGTTCTGTCGTCAGCTCCGGAAGTTCTGTCGACGAACCTGACGAGATCGAACCTGACGAGATCGAACCTGACGAGATCGAACCTGACGAGATCAAGCTCACTCTGCAGTGGGTGACTCAAGCCCAGTTTGCTGGCTATCACGCTGCTCTTGATCAGGGCTATTACGCAGATGAGAACCTTGATGTAACAATTCAGCCCGGTGGGCCGGACGTCAATCCAATCCAACTGCTGATTTCCGGTGACAGCGACATCGTGATTCAACCATTCGGTACGGTTCTTACGTCCCGCGAAGCTGGCGCTGACGTTGTCAGCATGGGTCAAGTATTTGAGCGAGGCGCTTACAGACTTCTCTATTTCGATGACCAAGACATTTCCGGTGTATCTGATTGGGCCGGAAAGACCATTGGGCTTTGGGGCGGTTTTGAACCCAAGGTTTCTGCGGCGTTCGGTAAGTTCGGAATGAACGTGGATGAGGATGCCAACGTCTTTAGCCAAGGCTGGGACATGGTTGCCTTCCTTGATGGTCAACTCGATCTATCGTCCGCGATGACTTACAACGAATACGCCCAGGCGCTAGCGGGTAACGAAAGCGACCGGGAGATACTCATGTGGGATCCAAATGAGGAAGGCACCGCTACTCTCGAAGACTCCCTAGTAACGACGGAGGCCTGGTTGGCCGCTAACCCCGATATTGCTGAACGCTTCATTCGGGCAACGGCACTCGGTTGGATGCACTGTCGAGATAATCCAGAGAGTTGCATTGACATTGTTCTTGCCAACGGGACCGCATTACCGCGTGACTTCCAAACCTGGCAAATGAATGAGGTCAACAAGCTCCTTTGGCCATCTACGAATGGACTGTTTAACCTCACTGATGACATGTATCAGGAGACAGCCGACATTCTCTACAACTATGGCGTCATTGAGAGTCCTGCTTCGAAAGAGTCATTTGACATGTCGCACCGTGACAGAGCTCTCGGAAGCGAGAAAATGCCCGAAGGAGACCTATTCGGCAACGACTTCACTCCGATGGATCTCGATCCAAGAGAGCTATTCGGCTAACTACTCGGCTAAAAGGGGAAAACCATGAGCTCTTTTGTGAGAGCAGCACTGATTCAAACAACAGGGCTCGAACCCGTGGAAGCAATGCTTGACCGGCAGTCCTCCCTATTAAGGGAGGCTGCCGGGAAGGGCGCCCAGGTCGCCTGTTTACAAGAACTTGCGACTGGTCCTTATTTCTGTCAAACCGAAAATCCGAGATGGTTCGATTTGGCCGAAGAAGTGCCGGACGGACCAACAATCACCGCCATGCAAGATCTTGCAAAAGAGCTCAACATGGTATTGGTCGTGCCTCTGTATGAGAAAGCCGATGGCTTCTACTACAACACCGCAGCAGTCATTGACTCAGATGGTTCTTACCTCGGCAAATACAGAAAAAACCACATTCCACATGGGCCAAATTTTCAGGAGAAGTATTACTTTAAGCCTGGCAACTTGGGTTATCCCGTGTTTGATACAGCCGTCGGCAAAATCGGTGTCTACATTTGCTACGACCGCCACTTCCCCGAAGGTGCACGTGCGTTGGGTCTCAACGGCGCTGAACTTGTGTTCATTCCTGCGGCAACAGCTGGGCGTTCAAGAAAAATTTGGTTCACGGAACAACGCGGACATGCCATCGCAAACATCTACTTTGTTGGAACCATCAACAGAGTGGGTGTCGAGTCGGAAGGTCCCAACGAGTTCTACGGCCACAGCTACTTCTGCGACCCTTATGGCGAAATAATTGCAGAAGCAGGCGAGTCTGAAGAGGTTCTTATCGCAGATCTAGATTTAGCTTCGGTCCGTGAAACGAGAATCGAATTACTCTTTTGGAGAGACCGCAGACCCGATACGTACGACGCTATAGCTGCGCCGTAGACACCAGGCGACACTTGGGGGATATGTGCAAGCTTCCGAAGTCATTGCTCTATGCCGAGAATATTCGTTATTCGAATGGGGAACCCAGGAGGTAAATCCCCTGCCGATTGATCGCGGCGAGGGTTGCTATCTCTACACAATGGACGGACGTCAAATTCTTGACTTCAACTCCATTGCCATGAACGTAAACATTGGTCACGGAGATAGTCGTGTTACCGAAGCTGTGACGAAACAAATGGAAAAGGTGTCCTTCGTCTCGCCGTTTATGGTCACTGAAGTCCGGGCTGAAGTAGCGAAAAAAATTGCCGAGGTTACCCCGCCAGGTCTAACAAAATCATTCTTCACACTTGCTGGTTCCGATGCCAACGAAGCTGCGGTTAGAACGGCAAGATTGGTTACCGGGAAGAAAAAAATTCTCTCGCGATACCGGTCTTACCACGGCGCCACCCACCAAGTTCTTGCACTTGGCGGGGATCCTCGACGCGAACCTGTTGAAGCAGGAATGGGTGACATTGTCAGAATCCCAGATCCATACCACTACCGGTTCCCTTGGATCACCGATGAAAAAGAATTTTGTAAGTTCAATCTTGAGCAGATCAAACAAATCATCCAGTTAGAGGGACCTCACACCATTGCTGCCGTAATTGTTGAGCCCATAACGGGGTCAAACGGTCTAATAATCCCGCCTCAAGGCTGGCTATCAGGTCTGCAAGATCTATGTAAACAAAACGAAATTCTTCTTATTTGTGACGAAGTAATGAGTGGATTTGGTCGAACGGGTGATTGGTTCGCCGTCAACCACGAAGGGGTCACGCCAGACATAATGACGCTTGCGAAAGGTATCACCTCAGGCTATTTGCCACTGGGCGCATGCGTAGTAAGTGACCAGATCGCTGATGCTATTCATGACCGCCCTCTGGGTTCCGGTCTCACCTACCAAAGCCATCCTGTTGCTCTAGCCGCCGCGAGCGCAACAATCCCCATTTACGAGACAGATGGACTCATAGAACACTCACGAGATATGGGGAATTATCTGCTTGAAGGATTAGCCGACTTAGCATCCCGGCACGCCTGCGTCGGCGATGTTCGCGGCAGTGGCCTATTCACCGCCATGGAATTGGTTTACGACCAGGAAACACGTCTAGAGCTTTTCCCTCTAACTGGTCCTGCCAGCGAGGCTGACCAACAGATGAGAAAAGTCTTCGCCGACGAAGGTTTGGCCTGTGTATTGCGCGGCCCATATTTGTTCGCAAACCCGCCTCTCATCGTGGAGAGAGAACAAATTGATTGGGCACTCTCAATCTTTGACCGAGCCCTCGATATAGCCGATTCAGCGACGGCGTCGGCTGGAGCACCTCTACCGTCGCATTCCCAATAAGGAGCAAAGCAAAATGAAGACCCTGATTCGGGGCGGAACAGTAGTTACTGCTCTTGAGACCATGGACGCAGACGTAATGATCGTTGACGAAAAGGTGGTGGGTCTGGTCGACTCTGGCTCCGATATCAGTCTTTCTTTTTCTGAGGATGCAAAAATCGTTGACGCAACTGACCGGTTAGTCATTCCGGGGGGCATAGACGTCCATACTCATTTTGAGTCAGATGGCCAGATCGCACCAGTCCTTGACACCTTTGAAACAGGCACTCGCGCTTCCGCCTTCGGTGGCACAACAACCATTCTTGATTTCGCTTGGCGAGCCACCGGCGGGAGTCTTCTGGATAGCCTCGAGCACTACCACCAAATGGCCCAAGGAGATTGTGCCGTCGACTACGGATTCCACATGATGGTTAACGATGTCGACGATCAAACGCCTAAAGAAATGGACATGCTCGTTGACGAGGGAGTCACGAGTTTCAAGATGTTTATGGCATATCCAGGCCGGATGTACTCGACAGATGCCCAGCTGTTGACCTGTTATCAAAAGGCGGGTGAAAACGGGTCCCTTATCCAGATGCACGCGGAAAATGGCATCGCTATCGATGTGCTACGTGACCAAGCAGTGGAAAATGGCCAAGTTGATCCGGTTTATCATTCGCTTACACGGCCCGCTGTGTTGGAAGCAGAAGCAGTGCACCGTTCAGTAGTGCTATCAGAAATTGCGGGCTGCCCCCTCTACATCGTTCACCTATCTTCAGCTGAAGCTCTGCAGGAAGTAGTCGCCGCCAGAGACCGGGGGTTAAACGTCTTCGCTGAGACATGCCCCCAGTACCTATTTCTGGATCTCACCGATTTAGAGCGGCCGGACTTCGAAGGATCGAAGTTCGTTTGTTCACCACCCCTGCGGCCAAGCGACCACCAGGCTGAACTTTGGAGAGGGCTTGCAACGAACGATTTACAGGTCATCGCCACAGATCATTGCCCGTTTTGCTGGGTACAAAAAGAGCTCGGCCGCGGCGACTTTAGAAATATCCCCAATGGAATACCCGGGGTTGAACATCGGATGGAGCTCATGTATCAGGGAGCAGTTGCCGAGGGACGTCTCTCTCTCAACCGGTGGGTAGACATGTGTTCTCGCGCACCAGCAAAAATGTTTGGCCTTTACCCCCGCAAAGGCACGATCGCACCAGGATCCGATGCTGACATCGTGCTCTTCGATCCTCAAAGTCCCCATGTGATTTCCGCCGACACCCACCACATGAATGTGGATTACTCCTGCTATGAGGGCCACGAAGTAACCGGCCGGGTTGACACCGTCCTGCTACGCGGAAAAGTTGTCGTCGAAGGAGAAAATTATCTCGGACGAGCAGGTGATGGACAATACCTATCTCGTGGTCTGTGCGACGGCCTCATCTAATGGCCAAACGACTGTCGTCTTGAGCTGATCTGGGCAGAAAGTGAAGTTGAGTTATGACCCCCCGAACTGAAGATAATCGCCTTCTTCGCGGGGAAGGCCAGTTCATGGAAAACCTCCCTACCGACAGTGCCGCATTTGTCTCATTTGTGCGATCCACGTCCGCGCGAGCAAAGATTGTTTCGATCGATACCCACGATGCACAACAACATCCCGGTGTCCTTGCGGTATTCACAGCCGCGGATGTCGATTTAAAACCATTTCCTTCGCCTGTTCCTGCAAATAACCAAGACATGCTGCGGCCGTGGATCGCCGACGAGGCCGTCCGTTATGTGGGAGAAATTGTTGCAATTATTGTCTCCGAAACTAACGAACAAGGTGTCGACGCAGCTGAGTCGGTGATAGTCGAATATGACGACTTTGAACCGATTGTCGATCCAGAACAAGCAGCAACAGACTTCGACTTAATTGACGACACGGCAGCAACCAACATTTCTCTGGAATTAAGCACAGGTAATGACGACGCGCTATTCGATGATTGCGAGGTTGTTGTAGCACAACGAATCATCAATAACCGTTTGGCGCCGTGCCCCATCGAGGGGCGTGCTGCTATCTCACATTGGAACGGATCATTACTGGAACAGTGGTCAACGACACAAAGCGCGCATGCTGTACGAGATGGCCTATGCAGAATTTTTGAGTTGGAACCGCAGAACGTCCGCGTTGTTGTGCCAGATATCGGAGGTTCATTTGGAGCAAAACGTGGGCTCTCCCCACCCGAGGTTTTAACAGCATGGGTGGCACGGAAAATGGGACGCACAGTCCGATGGCATGAAAATCGGACGGAATCAATGCTTGATCTAGGCCACGGTCGTGGCCAGATTCAGTACGCCGAACTCGGAGGCGATCAAGACGGAACCCTGAAAGCTTTCCGCGCAAGGGTGATCCAGAACGCTGGTGCTTATCCGGACGTTGGAAGTTTCCTCCCTCGGATGCTTGGCGTTATGGGAGCCGGACCCTACTCCATCAAAAATGTCGAAATTACGAGCCAGTCAGTTCTAACCAACACCCCCCCATTACTCGCGTACCGCGGAGCAGGCCGTCCCGAGTCCACCACGATGCTCGAACGAATGATCGACCTTTATAGTCATGAAACAGCCATAGATCCCGCTGTGCTTCGACGCAAAAACCTACTCCCGGAAAATCAACTTGGCACCCCAACAGCAACAGGTGTCATCTATGACTCTGGCGATTACCTCGGCGCTCTCGAATCAGTCTTGAAAGCTGTCAACTATGACAACCTGCGCTCTTTGCAACAAGAACGACGACACAGCAAGCATTCAAAACAATTAGGACTTGGCATCTCGTCGTATGTCGAAATCACAAACCCTGGAGAAGAGGGTGAGTATGGGTGTGCGGAATTTCTCGACACGGGACGTTTAATGCTCAAGACCGGTTCTGTAGCTCAGGGACACAGTCACACAACCGGCTACCGAGTTCTTGCAAGCACAATGCTTGGCATTGACGTAAACCAGATTGACGTTGTTTACGGAGATACGGATCTAGTCCCAAGGGGGACCGGAACCGGAGGATCAAAGTCAACTCAAATAGGCGGCTCCGCTTTGCACTTAGCGTGCGAAATATTAATAGAACAAGGTCGAGAACAATCAGCGGAACTATTAGAAGCCAACATTGATGACGTTATTTTTGACGCTAAATCTGCTGAGTTCCATGTAGCAGGCACACCCACGATCACCGTGACCTGGGCTGACTTAAACCAGTCAGGACTGCTTAAAGGTGAAGCTGACTACGTTTCGAACGGCGCTACATTTCCCTTTGGCGCCCACTTTTGTTTAGCTGAAGTTGACGTTGAGACGGGCGATGTAACAATTATTCGTTACTTGGCTCTCGATGATTGTGGACGCACCCTTTCCCGCTCAATCGTGGAAGGCCAAGTACACGGTGGTGTAGCGCAAGGGATCGCGCAGGCATTATTCGAAGAGGTTCAGTTCGACGAATATGGCAACCCGCTGACCACTAACTTCGCGGACTATTCGATTCCGGGCGCCACTGAGTTGCCACAAATTGAAAGAATCCACCAGGAAACCCCCACTGACAGAAACCCACTAGGCGTAAAAGGGATCGGGGAAGCACCAACAATTGGATCACCAGCCGCTGTCCAAAACGCCGTAGTAGACGCTTTAGCCCACCTGGGCGTTCGACACATCGATATGCCGCTTACCTCTGATCGGGTTTGGAGCGCTATCCAAGAAGCCACGACCTGACTTAAGGAGAAACCATGACTTTTCTCGATGAATGCATGGAATTCGCATCTGACGCTTGGTCAGCTTTCGAACACCATCCATGGATTGACGCGTTGTTCGACAATCAGCTAGACGAGGAGCGATTCGAATACTGGTTGGCACAAGACTTGCCGTATCTAGGCCAACACATTACTGAAGTCGCATACCCAAAAGTTCCGCCTGGGAATCCTTTAATCGAGTTGGAACAAGAGTATTCACGGCGCTCCGACGACGGTCGAGTTGAACTGAAACTCTTGGAGAAAGTGGGGCCATTTGGCAGTAGTAGGTGGGCAGCTCGCCCACGTCGTGATGCCTTCCTAAATTTTTGGGTCAGAACAATTCACGAAGGCACCTTTGGTGATATCTGCGCAGCACTCTACGTCTGCTACTCCTTCGACAAAACCTTCGGAGAGCGCTATGCGAAAGAGCAAACCCAAGGTTTGCCTGATCTCCAAAAACAATGGTTAGAACAATGGCTGGATCCTTTCTACGTCAACCTCCGACTAGCGACTGAACAAGGCTTGAACGAAGCAGGAGCACACTCAACGACGTACCAACAAGACACTATGAAATGGCTTTTTTTGCGAGGCATTCAATATCAAATTGGAACATTTGATGCGGCCTGGGAACTGTCAGACCCTTGGCCAGGAGAAACTGGGCCTGAGTCACTCATGTCAAATATCCCTCACGGGTTGTCTGATTCTTAAAATTCATCGATAAACACCACGGGTTTCGACGCATTCTTTTGATGACTTGAACATCTTTGATCAGTTCAATTTCAAATCTGATCCACTTCAGCTTCCGACGTACCAGCGAGCAGCTGGAAGCCTGGTCCCCGATCGAAGAACTTTGGAGTCCCTCGATCTTTGGTTAGAGCTTCTCGAAGGGCGTTGGTTCCTTCCAGGTCAACTTCAAGTACATCAGAGCCAGCCTGGAAAACGACTCCATAATCATCCTCTGCAGCCTGTTGAGACACCTTTCCCTGAAGTACATCTAGACGAACTAAAGAAACATCTCTCTCAAGCGGGTCACCCCAACCACCGCCACCAGTCGTCTCCACGCGAATAAGTACGCCATGGTCAATCGGCTCTCTGTCACACAAGCCATCCATTACCTGTTCGTCGTCAGCACCAGGGTTGATTGTCACTTTGAATGGTGCGCCGGCCTTACCCCCATTGAGGCCCCAACAGGACAAGATCGACCGATCAGCAATTGACATAAATTTCGCGTCGTCTGCGAGGACCCGAATTTCTTTCTGGTAGCCCAATCCTCCTCGGTACTTTCCCGCACCCCCAGAATCTGCGGCCAGCCCAAGTTTTTCAATTCGGACAGGAAAACGTCCTTCAACAAATTCTGCGGGGAGATTTTTTGAATCGGGCACAACATGAATCGCGTCGCTGCCATCCGCGTAGTAACGGCCGCCAGAACCTCCACCTAAAATCTCGCGACTGAAAAACCAATCACCATCTTCGTCTATCCCCTCAATCCCGGTGTATCGGATTGTCTCCTGGTCAGCAGGCATTCGGCCATCAGTAGCCTTCGCAAGAACTCCCGCAAGAACCCCTAATAGACGCAAGATCACAAAGGTTCGGGCATTTGTCGGGGCGGGGAATACGGGAGTAACCAGAGTTCCAGGCGGTGGAAACTTAATCTCAAAAAGAGGAACTACGCCTTCATTGACATCAAGTTCCGCCATTCTCTCAGGTGTATCGGCAAGATTTCTAAGAATTGGTGCAAGCCATTTTTTGAGAAACACTCCATCGGCATAATCTCCGGCGTGGTTAATGGGACCTTTCGCTTGCGGGCTGGTTCCATTTAGGTCCAGGATCAATTTCTCTGGGGTCTTGGTCAGAGTGATCCTTTGGCAATGGAGCTTCGGCGGGTCAACGCCATCATGTTCCGCGTAGTCCTCCCAAGTCCAAGTACCTTCCGGAATTTTGGCAAGAATTTCTCGTCGGAATGTCTCAGTTGTGCGATCAATTATTGCGTCAAAGCACGCCGTTACAAGTTCTACTCCATATCGTTCGAACAACTCTGAAAGACGATCCGCACCCATCCGGCAGGCAGAACACTCAGCGTCAAGGTCACCCCCCAAGCTCTCTGGGAGTCGAGAATTGCGAGTCATGATTGTTAACGCAGCTTCGTTCGCAACTCCCTGGTCATAAAGCTTGATCGGCGGCACCATTAAGCCTTCTTCAAAAACCGAGAGAGCGTCACTAGGCATTGAGCCTGGCACTTTCCCGCCAATATCATCGTGGTGCCCAAACGCTTGCACGAATGCAACCACCTGGCCCTCTGCGAAAACCGGGACCGTGACACAGAGATCAGGGAGATGTCCTATCCCGCCTTCGGAAAGATAAACGTCATTATGAAAGTAAATATCGCCCGGTCGCATCGACTCAATAGGGAAATCCCGAAGCACCGGATCAACAAGAGCTGAGTAGGACCTCCCCGTTAATTTCCGCATGCGGGCATCATGAATCCCCGCACGAAAGTCATGCTGATCTCTAATCATGGGTGATCGAGCGGTACGACCAATGGCATCTTCTACTTCAGCCTCTACTGATGCAAGGGTCCCCTCAACAATTTCAACAACAATTGGGTCAACTTCCTTCATTGGAACTTCCTTTAGGGTTCGTGGGCTTGATGACCAGATTGGCTAACGCATCCACCGTCACTTCAAAGTTGGGTGCAAGAGGTGTTGTTGACCCGAACTCCTCAATGATTGCGGGTCCTTGAATAGTGTCACCCTTGCCTAGTGTAGAGCGATCAAAAATCGGCACATCGTGCCAACCATCAAAGTAAACCTGGCGTTGACCGGTCGCTTCGGCTCCTGTGCCTGTCGCAATAGTTTCAGGATCAGGTCGCTCAATTGGACCAAATGATGTAGCCCTCAGATTGACCCATTCGACTACCGCATCGGGCCGATCTCGATAGCAATACCCGTACAGGCGTTCATGTTCATCGTGAAAATTTGCTAGCACCTGAGGAATAAAAGATTCATCGATTGGCACACTGGGCGCACTCGTTTGGACTTCAAACGCCTGCCCTTCGTATCTGAGATCGGCCCAACGAACAAGGCGTTGATCTGCCTTTGCATACCCCTGGGTTGCTAATGCTGTTGCAGCACGTTCTTCCAGTTCGGAGAATGTTTCTCGTAGTTTTTGTGTCGACAGCTCTCCATGGCTTTGACCGATTGTTTGAACTTCATCGTGTCGCAAATCCACTACCAGCAATCCGTATGCACTTAGATTGCCCGGATCGGGTGGAACAATCGCTGCCTCTAAACCCAACAAGTTGACCAAGCGGCACGCTTGCAGTGGGCCTGATCCACCAAATGCACATAGAGCGAAGTCTCGTACATCAAGACCTTTTCTCACCGTGACCTGTCTAATCGCGTTTGCTTGATTCCAAGCTGCTATTTCCAACACTCCCGAGGCGCATTCTTCGAGAGATAGCCCCAGATCAGAGGCCAAAACCTCAATCCCTTGAGAGGCCTTTTCTCCATTTAATTGAATTCCGCCACCAATCAAATTTGATGGGATTCTGCCCAGAACAAGGTGCGCATCAGTTACAGCTGGCGCTTCGCCTCCAGTGTCATAGCACATAGGTCCAGGCGAAGCTCCAGCGGACTGCGGGCCAACCTTAAGGCCGCCTTCTGGGCTAATCCAAGCTATTGACCCCCCGCCGGTACCTACCGTAACAATGTCAATCATTGGAACTTTCATAGGGTGACGGCCAATCGAACCTTCAGTAGTTAAGGCAGGTTCGGCTCCTTGAACGACTGTGACATCTGTTGAGGTCCCTCCACCATCAAGGGCTAATACATGTTCAAAGCCTGCGTGGCGTGCAACCTCTGCCGCTCCCAACGCCCCAGCTGCGGGACCAGATAAAACCGTCGTGATCGGCTGATCTCCAACTGCCTCAGAGGAAATAATCCCTCCATTGCTTTTCATCACATAGAACGCTGGAGGCTCAGCTTCACTAATTAGTTCCAGCCGATCGCTGATACTTGAGATGTATTGAACTACTCGATCTTTTACAAAGGCATCGACAAGTGTTGTGACTGATCTCTCATATTCACGATACTCACGAAGGACACGCGAACTAATAGAAACCGTGGCTTCGGGAAAGACTTCCGAAATAATCTCCTTGACCCGCTCTTCGTGTGAAGAATTGAGATAGGAATGCAATAAGCACACTCCGATCGAGCGAATCCCACTGTCACGGAAAAAACTTGCTGCGGCTATCACACTCTGTTCGTCTAGTTCTTCAACCACTTGACCTCGTGCATCAAGACGTTCCGATACCTCCTGGACAAGGTGCAGCGGCACAATTCGGTCTGGTTTGACCCAGAAATAGGAGTTGCCATATCCGTCGGGGACACTTTGTCGGGCAATTTCCAATACGTGTCGGAATCCTTGAGTAGTAATAAGACCCAAGCCACTCATGTCATCTTCAAGCAACGCATTGGTTGCAACTGTTGTTCCGTGACTAACAGTAGAAACCTCGTCAGACTCCAAAGTTGCTTGATCCAAAATCAATCGGATGCCCTCAACGAATGCTTCTGCAGGGTTAGAGGGGACTGACGGCGTTTTTGTTGCGTGAAGCGCACCTGTCGCTTCGTCAAATGCAACAACATCGGTAAAGGTTCCACCGGTGTCGATGCCAATTCGTATGGTCACGCGACCTCTCCTGATCCGGCTACTGCCATCAAGGCCTCTTCAAAACACGACATCGGAGGCTCCACCAACCCCGCACCAACTTGACCGGTTCCCGCTTCCTTGCCCGCCATTCCGGTATTGACGGCGGGAAGAATCTGGGTCGACACCACCTTTGCTGCATCAATGCCCGTAGGCGTTCCGCGAAAATCTAGTGAAGCGATTTGTAGGTGGGGATTCTCCGCGAGCGTAATCTCATACATTTGAAGAGTTTTTCGATGTGCTAGTTCCACGGAACCTCCTACAAATCGGACGATAGCTGGGGCACAAGCCATTGCGAAACCGCCTATGCCATATGTTTCCATAATGGTGGAGTCACCGATATCCGGATTGATGTCCTCGTTAGAGAATCCTGGGAACAAGATTCCCTCAGGGGTATTTGCAGGAGCTGTGAACCACTTATCTCCGGCGCCGCTGACCTGAATACCAAACTCAGTTCCGTTACGAGCCATTGCTACCACCATTGTGGAGCCCGCTATGTTTCGGGCGGCATCTGCCGCTGCTTTTGCAGCAGGCATCACCATGTTCAAAACGAAATGCTCATTTCCGTTAATGAAGGAAAAAGCCTCAGATAGTTCTGTGTTACTCACATCGCATTTCGCTATTGAAGGCGCCATTTCCCGAAGAAATATGGCTGATCCCGCTCGGTTTCGATTGTGCCCCTCGTCGCCCATTTGAAGGGATTGTGCCAGCAACGCACGGATGTCAAAGGGCCCGTTTTCAGCAAATGCTTCCGAGAGGATGGGGGCGAGACGTGAATTTATCCATCGAAGACGGTCAATCACTTCACTCGAATATGCTCCCATCCTCAGGACCTTGCCCAGACCTTCGTTGAGATTGGAATAGGCGACGCGCCGGTTTACTTCATCTCGTATTTCATAGACCGGCATTGAGGCACTGATCACACCCGCCATAGGCCCTACTGCTCCTCGACTGTGGCATGGCAAGAGATCAATTTCGTTTGCCTCACAAATGCGCCAGGCTTCATCAGCATTGTCAGCTTCGCCTTCCAATAGAAGCGCCCCGACGAGAGCACCTCGCAATGGGCCGGATGCGTTTTCCCACGAAATGGGTGGGCCAGAATGGAGAAACTGTCTCCTCTCCAGACCCAACGCGTCCCGGGCTGTACTCACACCGACTACTTCCGGGCGTGCTTCAATCATCGCTTGAACTGCTTGTTGATTAGCGTCCAGCCTTCGTTGATCAGCAGCAATCTGTGACAAATAAGACGCCATGCCTTCGCTGGGAGGCTGCCAGGTCGCATCTGTTACAGAAACTCCCTGGTCTCTTAATGCGTCTGACAACAGTTGAATGCCAACAGCAGAAATTTGTGGGTTTCGCAGTAAAGCCGAGCCGTCGTGTTCAGTCATCGAATTGCCGCTGCTCTGGTCGCATTTGAGTTAGACAAATGAACTTCAACCCCAGCTTCAGTGAGTTGGGTCACTTGTAAATCACGGTTTTGAGGGTCACCGTTTGTGCCGATTAAAGAAACAAAAACAGGAACTGATATATCAGCAAGAACATCCTGCAGTTCAGCAGCTGGATCTGGCGAAGCACCATGACCGAGCACTACATCAAGTATCACCGTTCCTACGGTTTTATCTCTGCTGACTTCTGCGAGTCGTTCTAAGCGAAGGGTGTTATCAATCATTGGGTGCGGACGTCCGATTGTGTATTCATCTGCGCCAAGATCCACTATCTCAGCCTCACACCCCAAATCGAGCGCTATTGCTTGAGCTTCGACAGCTAAGGTGCCGCCGCTGAATAATCCCACTAGTCGGCCACTGCGGGGTGCACGCTCAATAGCTGACCCCCATACCGGTAGTGATGGGAGTTCATAGCTCGCTGTTTCAAGAAGTTGAGCAGTGCCGCTCGTGAGATCTTCAGTCGGGACCCACACGACTGGCGTTGATAGTTTCGATATCTCTTTTTCCAATTCTTGCCTGGTTGCAGAGCCAACCTCTTTGGCGATTACCCCGATGACTTCTATTGTCGGATCAGCCTCCAACAAGGAAAGCGCTACGTGTGCAGATATAGCGCCAATCTCATCAGTCAGGTCGCGCCCACCTAACCCCAACACATGACGAACCCCTAGACCAGCGTGGTCGCACAGCGCCAGCACCTGCTGTGCACCAGTGCCTGACGCTGAAATCAGGCCAATAGGCCCAGCGGGTATGACATTCGCAAAACCCAACCCGACACCGTCAACAATTACCGTTCCACAATCCGGGCCCATGACTAACAGGCCCCGATTTTTCGCCTCCAATTTAAGAGCCAACTCGTTCTTGATGGATACGTTGTCACTGAAGATGACCGGATTGGCCCCTGCCTCAATCACTTCGACCGCTTGATAAGCGGCGTGCTCACCCGGGACCGAAATCAGGGCAATATTTGATTGTGAGTCTGTAACTAAACGTCGTAGCGATGTTGCTGAATGGTCCGAAGCTTCATGCGCACCAGTCACTTCGAGTGATCGGCTCAATAGGTCGTCGATACGTTCCAAGCAGAGCGCCACTTCGTCTTCGTCTGCTCTGAATGCTATGAGTAATTGACTTCCCGAAGCGTCAGGAATTTTATAACCAGCCGTTCGAGCCAAGTCGAGGTTCAGGGGGGTTGCCATAGCGACTATAGGGTCGCTGATTGTTGTGTCTTGAGAGAGTGTCCTAGTCAACAGCATCAGTGTTACCGAGTCTCGATAGAGACCTTCGCGGAGTTCAACGTGGTCAATCACAGTGGCTCACTCTTAAAAGCTGTATTCAAGGCAAGACGAACGCCCTCCATTACATAGCCCCCAGAGGTGGCCCCAAAGTTAGAGAGCGAATAAATCGCCCGATCAAGATCCCCGAAGCCAGCGAGCGTTTCCATCAAATGAAGCACTGGTCGCGCAACCTGACCGCGTGAGGCATATGTCAGTAATTCGAACGAATATGCTGTCGTCGCATCTTTTCGGCATATCGCGTACAAGTCCTTAGAGAGAATTTTTTCTCCTAATGCGTGAAACGTAATCAGCATCCCCAAAATAACATCATCGCCTGCAGGTGTCAGCCCCGGGCCCCAGCCAACGCAAGCTTCAGGTCGCATTGGGAGTTTGGGAAACTCGGTTCTCGACAAGAATTGAGCGACGCGTTCCTGCTCGAAGCGAACTACTGAACAGTTAGGGTTCCACCAGCGTCGTGCTACTACTGGCAATTCCACTTCAGTATCGGCAACGACGCCGTTGGGGAACTGGTGACCTCCGTACGGTTCGAGAATCACGATGGCGCCAGGAGAAACCTCTCTCAAAGCCAGACTCGCTGCTGCGACGTCAGTCATTAAATAACTCGACAATCGCTGCGACCGGACCGCCGCCTGGGGGACCTTGGTGAAGTGCTGCGACTGACACAAAGACAGCGGGGTCTTCTACGGCTGCGGCTATAACTCCTCCAACTGCAGCTTTGATTTGCCGGTGGTGATGAACATCAGAATCGTTGAGCATTACTTGCCGATAGCCGCGGAGCAGCCCACGGGGATCAGCTTCCGCCTTAGCGAAAATTTGGACAATTTTTCCCTCGAGATCCTGGGACAACGCGTTCCCTGGCAGGGCAAGGCCGGCATCACGAATTGCCTGATATACACCTGCAGAGTCAATGGCATCGTTCATCACTGAGTGGCCAACCCGGAATCTGCCACCTGCTCCCGGGGCGTTTCCCACGACCACGATTTGGCCGCAGTCCAATTCAACACCCGATGAGCAAGATGCGACCGTGCAATACAGATCCAGGTCGTGTCCGATCTGTTCAGCTTCAGGCATATCTATTTCGCCGAGAGCGACCGCCACTCCGAGTGCAGCCGTTCCATTGGAAATAGCCATCGACTCCAAAGGTTCGTGAGTGAACACTGTTTGACCACGGCTAGCAGCTTCGTTAATCGACTCCATAGTCAAAAGAGGCGTTTTTGTCTGAACAAAATGGACATCACTGGGATCAGTGATGCCTGCTTTGGTCATTGCGACGCGCACGCCGTCGGCGATCACATTGACCATTGCTGGTCTACCTATATCTTCTGGTTTGATCGTGCCGCTCATCGAAATGCCAACTGCGAGGCGAGAGGGACCGTCACCTTCTTGGGCTATGTCATCTTGTGTAAAAATGACAGCATTGGGGCACAAGACGCCATCGGTCCCCCCAGACCAAGCCATTGGAATTTGTTCGACTTCGGAAATTGAGCGATTGCCGGAGCTCACCAGGGTTGTCCGAAATGCCTGATCGGCCAAAATTCTTGTGTAGTCGTTAACTCCCCCGTTGCCCTCCGTTTTCCCAACGACGGCAATCACATGATCAGGATTGATTTGCCCACCCGATATGAGGGATTTAAGACCGCTTGCATCTGAAACCCCTCCGAGTAGCACCTTGTGAGCAGCAAACGGCATGCCAGGTAAGTCCCTCTCAAATTAGATCTCCCTCCCATCCGGCATCTTAATATGAGCAAGTACCATATGAGCAAGTACCGATGCGCCTGAGTTTTCAGATTTCAAGTGTCGAAGTCAGAGTCACTTAATTGAGTTCATCAACACCAATTGCCCGCATTTCATGCAGTTCCGAAGGGAACAAAGGCATGTGGTTGATTTGAAAACCTTCAGCATCTTCAACAGCGGCAGCTATAACTGCTGAGACGGGAATTACACCAGCCTCTCCCGCACCCTTTATTCCTAACGGATTTAATGGGCTGTGAGTCTCCAGATGATCGATTTCGACTTTGGGAATCTCAGTGCAATAGGGCATCAGGAAATCCATGAACGACGCGTTCTGAAGATTTCCGTCTTCGTCATAGGCCATCTTTTCATATAGAGCTCCGGCTATCCCTTGAGCAACTCCACCATGAATTTGTCCTTCAACAATCATTGGGTTAATCAAGCGCCCACAATCATGCACTACGCAGTAGCGAAGGATCTCTACTTCTGAGGTCGCGGCATCTACTTCAACTTCTACTGCATGAGCCCCGCTTGCAAAGGTCGCGCGGACCGGTGAGTACCATCCCGTGGCTTCAAGACCGGGGTCTTCTCCAGGCTTAACGGGTGGTTCATCTAAGTCACCTGCTCCTGCAAACTGGGTGGCCGCTCGGGCCGCTTCACTAAACGAGTAGCGAAGAGGGTTCGCCAATACTGCGACTTGAGCGAGGGGTATTCCACGGTCTGGGGTTCCTTTTACTTGGACCTGCGCATCAACAATCTCAAGATCGTCGGGGTTCGCTTCAAGTGCATCTGCCGCTATCGAAATGGCTTTCTCCTTGACCAATCGGGCGGCCTCTGCCACGGCATTTCCACTCGTCACAGCGGCTCGTGAAGCAAAGGTGCCTACCGCATATTGAAAACGCCGTGTATCTCCTGTAACCACTTCGACGTCTTCGAACGGAACACCCAATTCATCAGCCACAATTTGGGCGAATACGGTGTGATGCCCTTGACCACTCGAAGCCAGGCCCGTCGATACCTGGACCTTTCCCCCGGTCTCTACCCGGACATGGCCACCTTCGTAGGGACCGAGACCGGTACCCTCGACATAACACGCCACTCCAATACCACGACGTCTTCCTGGTGTTGCTTGGGAGCGTCGCTCAGGGAAATCATCCCACTCAATCATTGACAAAACTTTTTCCAAAAGTTCCGGATAATTGCCTGAGTCGTAAATCGCCGGACGGCCGTCTTGAAAGATCATGCCTAAGTCATAGGGAAATTCGTCCGGTTGGATGAAGTTACGTCTCCTTACTTCCGCCCGATCAATTTCTAGAAACGCCGCTATCCGGTCGATAGTTCGTTCCATAGAGAAAACAGCATGCGGGCGGGCTGCTCCGCGGTAGGGGGTTACCTGCACCGTGTTTGTATACACACTTCTGAAGCGGACTCGATAATTCGGAAGCTTGTAAGGACCTGGCAGCTGCGTCGCGGTAATCAACGGAGCGATCATTCCATAAGGGGTATAAGCACCGTTGTCGTGGATGAAGTCCACGTCTAGGCCGAGAATTCGCCCTTCTTCATCAAATCCAACCTTGATCTGATGTCGCTGGGCTCTTTCATGCGATGAGGAAATGAAGTGTTCAACACGATCTTCTGTGAATTTGACCGGACAATCATATTCGATCGCTCCCCAGGCGGTAAGGATGTCTTCGGGCCAAGGATGAATCACTTTTGTACCAAAGCCGCCTCCAACATCAATCGCAAACACCTCGACTTGTTCGTCAGGAATCTCGAGAATATTCGCTACAGCGAAGCGGACACTTGTTGGAGTCTGAGTGGCGTTTTGAATGCGTAGCTTTCGACTATGCCGATCCCAAGTCGCGTGACTTGCTCTACCTTCCAAAGAACTCCCCATGCTTCGTTCCATGTTCAGTTCTAGCTCAAGCACATGGGAAGCGTTAGCTAACGCCGTGTCAACGTCCCCAACATGTTCACTGTGATCGGCCGCTACGTTGCCGGGAACATCTTCGTGGACCAAATGGGGGCCAAGAGCTGCGTCGATTCCAACCACTGCCTCCGCCGGCTCGTATTCGATAATCACTCGCTCCGCTGCGTCTTCCCCGACGTAGCGATCTGTCGCAAAGATCGCGACTATTGCCTGACCGACGTAACGAACATGCTCGTTCGCGAGAATGTATTGCGTTCTGGGCGCTACTAAAGACGGATGTGGGATGAGGAGGGGCAGCGGTTCGACGAGACGGCCAGGCAAGTCACTATAGGTAAGAACCGCCTGAACACCTTCAACTTCCAATGCTTCTGAAACATCAATAGAAAGTATTCGCGCATTAGCGTAAGGCGACCTAATCATGGTCAAAGAGAGACCAGTTGACCCCGCGTCATCTGTAAAGGAACCACGGCCTGTAACAAGCCGGTCATCTTCTGTTCTGCGGATCGCTCGCCCAAAATTCTGTGGCGTCATCTTTTATCCGACTTGGTGATCTCGGCAGCACGCCTGACTGCGGCGCGTATGTTTTGGTAGCCGGTGCATCGACATAAATTACCTGCGATGGCTTCGGTAATTTCTTGTTCAGTCGGGTCATTATTTTGCTCTATCAACGCACATGCCGTCATGAGGAATCCTGGTGTGCAGAACCCACATTGCAGACCATGACACTCTTTGAAGGCTTCCTGCACAGGATGTAGTTCCCCATCAGCAGCGGCTAAACCTTCGACTGTTCGAATGTCCTTATCTTGGACCGCAACAGCAAAGGTGAGACAAGAACGAACTGGGGCACCGTCGACGAGCACCGTGCAACAACCGCAAACACCGTGCTCACATCCGACATGTGTCCCGGTTAAACCCAATTCACCTCGCAGTGCATCTGATAAGAGCCTTCGCGCCGGGGCAGTTACGTGCTGCGTTCGACCGTTGACTTTCAACCTGATTTCGTATGATTCTTCAGCGTTCATGTGCACGCTTCCAACGACGCCCAACCCATCTCAGCAGCTAGGTGACGTCGATAATCGGCGGATGTTTGAAGATCGCCATGGGGGTCTAACTGAGAACTTAAGAAATTGTAGATCTCGGTGTATCCAACATCTTCAATTCTGTGACCGACCAGCAAATCATCGAGACTAATTAGAGTTGGTACGGGACCAACGGAAAGAAAAGCTGCTTGTGCAGAGCAAACCAGACTGTTGTCGTCGTATTCGACGACACTCACTGCGCCAGCTACGGCATAATCGCCATGTCTCCTCGCGACTTCGCGAAAAGAGCTGACCGCGTTGGGGCCTAGTGTCGGGAAAGTTGCAGAGACGATGAGCTCATCGTCTCTTAGCGATGATTGCAGCGGACCTTCAAATAAATCCATGGCTTGAATAGTTCGGCCTCCAGATACCGAAGCTGTCTGGACCTTTCCGCGGAGGACGCTCAGTACAGCTGTCATCTCTCCCGCAGGATCAGCATGAGCTAGAGAACCACACAGGGTCCCTCGATTTCGAATCACTTCATGAGCGACCAGCTTTTCGGCTTCCCAAAGTAGCGGTAACTCAGACCCAATTTGTTCACTCTGCAGTACTTGGCTGTGAGTAACAGAAGCCCCAATTTCAACTTCGTCGGGATCAACTTTGATTTCACTGAGTTCAGCTAGACCAGAAATATCTATTAAATGCTCGGGAGTCGCTAAGCGAAAATTCATGAGGGGTATAAGGCTCTGACCACCTGCAAGTATTTTGGCATCTTCCAGGTCAGAGAGGAGTTGGACCGCCTCATCGACCGAAGCTGGACAGTAGTAATTAAACGGCGATGGCTTCACAACTCTCAACCTTCAATTTCGTCGATTAATCTTTGTACGGTCGTTTCGATCGGGGTCAGTTCTCCCACTAAAGCGCCAAGCTGTGCCGTGGAGCCTTGCAAACCATACTGGTCCATATAGTCGAACATCATCTGAATCTTATTGGGAGTATCGGCTGGAGCGGGTCTCTCGTGAGCTTTGACTACGTTTCCTGTTAAGGACGTCAACAACTCGGCGATCTCATGGTGACTGATTGACCCAACCCCGCAAAGGTCCCAACCAGAACCAGCTGCTACCTCTCCGCCAAGAACTGCTTTCGCTGCTCGCCCTACATCTTCAAGGTCAACCATTGCCGTTCGTGCGTGCACTGAATACGGCAGCACGAGTTCCCCATCCCTTAACGCGGACTCGATATAGGGCTTCAGATTTTGGATATAGGGTGCTGACCTCATAAATGTGACTTTGAGAGGCATTGCTTCTAGCAATAGTTCTTCTACTAGTAGCTTTCTCCAGTGATGTGGCATTTTTTGTGTCTGGGGATGCAACACCGAGTGATAAACGAGATGCTCTAGCCCTCCCGCCTGGGCAGCTACCGCCGCGCCAATCTCGACTTCTCCTTCATGAAAATTGGGACAAATGTGATACGCGGAATGCGCTCCTTCGAACAATTGATCCAGTATCGAATCTTCAGTCATGTCGCCCACAACAACTTCGCAGCCCGCTACTTCTAAGGCCTCCGCCTGCTGTGCGTTTCGCGCCAATGCCCGAATATCCCACGCGTGACCGCAAGCATTTATTATGGCCTGACCGGTTTTACCTGGGGCTCCGGTAACTGCGAGCGTCGGCATCGCGTGGATAGTAGCCTATATAATCGAAGCGAGATACTTGGTGTAGGCGAGTGAACGCTAACAATGAATCTCATCAACGAGTCGTGGTTGCACTAGGTGGGAACGCCATCGCCCCAAGTGGCGGTGAATACACAGCAGAGGAACAGACTGCCAACATGGCACTTGCTGCCAAAAGCGTTGCTGATCTGATCTCAGCTGGCTATGAACCTCTCATTACACACGGGAACGGGCCGCAAGTTGGCAACCTACTCCTTAAGAACGAACTATCTGCCAATGTCGTCCCCGCAATGCCGCTTGATTGGTGCGTCGCCCAAACTCAGGCAACTATCGGTTTCACTTTAGTAACCGAAATTGAGCTTGAACTCCAACGTCGAGCCATTTCACGCGCTGTGGCGAGCATCATCACACGGGTAGAGGTAAATCCAAACGATCCAAGTTTCAAATCACCCGCAAAACCAATCGGGCGACCACGCAGTGATGGGACCCACCGACTGGTTTCCTCCCCTTCTCCTCTCGAAATACTCGACCTATCAGTCATCGAATCGCTCTTAGGTTTGGGAGTGGTAGTCGTAGCTTGCGGCGGTGGTGGCATCCCCATGGTCAAGAAAGCCGGCACCGTCACTGGAGTCGAAGCAGTTATTGACAAGGACTTGTGTACAGCATTGCTAGCTGAACGAACAGGAGCTCGTCGAATGGTCATAGTGACAGATGTCGAAGGAATTAAAACTAACTTCGGAACTAAAGAGGAAAAACTAGTTAAGAACATCAGAAGCGATGAACTAAGAACGCTCTTAGAAAAAGGCCAATTTCCAGCTGGATCAATGGCCCCTAAGGTCCAAGCAGTTCTGCAATTTGTCGATGCTACGGGTGGGACTGCGGCAATCGGGGCCTTGACTCATTTGACCGACGTAGTAAATGGCAGAGCAGGCACGCAGATCACTTCCTGATAGCAGGCAAAGAGCTCTTATCTTACAAGGAGGGGGTCACAGGTTCGAGTCCTGTAGCGCCCACACA
>MDTB01214313.1_pt1 | contig 28620 bp, 27 predicted proteins | sample 811161 | NCBI WGS metagenome assembly MDTB01 (sample SAMN05326650, study PRJNA326480) | marine metagenome | isolation source: seawater | place: Mediterranean Sea | collected 2009
ACCACGTTGATAGGCTGGATGTGGAAGCGCAGTAATGCGTGCAGCTGACCAGTACTAATAGCTCAATTGGCTTGATTTATGCACTGAAAAAAATTTAAATGATAAAGATAATTGATATTTTAAAAACGAACTTTAATTTTCTGATCATTAAGCTTTGGAAGTTTAAATTTTTGTCTAAACTATTAAAAATATGAACATCGTTGCAGTCATACCAGCCAGATCAGGCTCTAAATCAATAAAAGATAAAAATATAATCCCTTACAAAGGAAAACCACTCATATATCATTCAATAAAAACAGCAATAAAATCAAAATATATTAATAAAGTAATCGTTTCTACAGACTCCAATAAATATAAAAAAATATCAATAAAGTTTGGTGCTGAAGTGCCATTTTTAAGACCTAAAAAATACAGTTCGGATAATTCTGTAGATCGTGATTACATCTTACATGCATCGAAATTTCTTATCAAAAATAAATATTATCCAGATTTGATTATACTTTTAAGACCTAGCACTCCAAACAGAAAGACTTATACTGTTGATAAAGGCATTAACTTTTTTATAAAAAACTTAAAAAAATATGACTCTATGAGATCAGTCTCAGAATTTAGCCAACCAGTACAAAAACTCTTTATGATAAGAAATAAACAATTAAAAGGTTTTTTTAATAAAAGTTTACGTGGAGAATATCATGCTTATCCAAGACAAAAATTTCAAAAAACATATTTACCAAATGGATATTTAGATATTTTAAAACCAAAATTTTTTTTAAATAAGAATAAACTTTATGGAAAAATGTGTCCATTTTTAACTGAAGAAACTCTTGATATTGATCATAAAGAAGACTTAAAAAGAAGTTTTTGAGCTAATCAATTTTTATAAAAGTCTAATAGTTCTTTATTTATAAGACCAAGACTTTTTTCATCCAAATAAAATATATGCTGATCATATTCTTCGTCAAAATAATAAAGCCAATTTCTTTTAAAGTTATTTTTACAAAATACTGCATTTGCAGCCCTCCCATCAAAAATGATAATTGATCCTGGGATCAAAAAATTTTCAAATTTCAAGATATCATTAATCATTGGCATCATATCTTTGTGTTGTGCTTTAATATTTTGAATATTTCCCTTAATATTTGATAGATCTGGAGCATCAACATAGATGAAATCAGGATTACATGTATGCAATTCTTGGTAGGACATTGAAATTTGGCCGCAATATTTTTCCATAGAAATCGGAGAATATTTCCAATGTATCTTAATTTTATTTAGGTTTTTAAATTTGTTTTGTTCTATTCTTTTTTTTGAGGCATTTAGATATTTTTTAAAATTGTCTATTATAAAAAGTTCAAATAAATTGCCTCTTCTTAAATTCAAAGCCTTTTTTAAATATTTTTCTTTAAGATCGAATAATGCTCGTACTAAAATTAAACTTGACCAGCCTGTACCAAACTCTAGCAATGTAGTTCTTTTATTTAAGAAAATAAAATTATAAAGTCTGTATAAATCCTCAATTTCAGGCCCGTAAAATTTATTTTCCTTTATAACATTTTCCCTAGTAACAAATTTATAATTTCTATTTATGTCAATTTTTTTCTTTTTAAAAAATGATTGCATTTCCAAAAAAGTTTTTTTTTTTGGAAATTTAATTTTTTTAAAAATTTTATTCATATATTACTGTAATTCTTATTTTCTTTAGAATATAACATTTAATAAGTATACTAAAAGTTATAATTCGACATCATTTGGATATTTAATATATTTAAATATGGGATAAGTTTACTAACAAATGATTTATTTTACTTAATAAATCTATTTTTTAATTTTAATGCAAAGCGTAAAGTTTTTATTCCATTATACAAATTTAGATTTTTTGAGATCATTTTTTTAGATTTTACTTTTGATATAAAGTATTTTATTTCCTTTATAAAAATATCATTTTTTTTAAAATTAAAATTTATAATTTTTTCTTCTCCGTTCTTAAAAATTCGAATTTTTTGAGTATTAAAACAAGCAACTAATGATCCACTTTTTCCGATTAGGTGAAACTTTCTTTTTTTTGGTCTTTCAAAATAATTTAAATTTATACTACATGAAATTTTATTTTTATTTTTTTTAAGTAAAAAATTAGAAAAAAATACATCCTCTACATCAATATCAAGATCAGATATTTTTGAGGAAATATATGTTGTATTTATAATTTTGTACTCACTAAACAAATAAAGAAAATAATCGATTTCATGAATTTGGGTCAAAATTACTCCTCCACCAAGTTTTTTATTTGCTGCATATGAAACTCTGTAATCCTCGTATGGATGAAAATCTTTTATATTTTCACCATGGTGTATATTTGCAGAAATTAATTTTCCTATAGGAGATTTTTTTTTAATAATTTTATTTAAATATATTAATAGTGGATTAAACCTTAGCTGATAGCCCATCATTGTTATTAATTTATCTTTTTTTTTAAGTAAATTTTCTAATTCTGATAATTTTTTTGACGAAGATCCAAGTGGTTTTTCTACAAAGCAATGAATGTTATATTTTAATAGCTCTATGACTTGAGAAATATGTTTTGATGAAGGTGTGCACACAAAAGCACAATCTATCTTAATATTATTTCTATAAATTTCGGCGATGGAATTAAAATATGATAGTGAATATTTTTTTTTTATATCTCCTTTTAAAACCTGATTGAAATTATTTAATAAAGGAGTATTTTTTTTTCTGTTACTTTTGATTGCATAAAAATTAGATTTTGGTTCAATTAATTTAAGGTTTCTTAAGTGTCTTTGCCCTATAGAGCCCAACCCTAAAATCAATATATTCATTTTATTAAATATTGATTAATTAGTTTTTTAAAAAAAATATAATTTTTCGAAGCTTGATTTCTTATATTTTTGCCACGCTGACTTTCTATTGCAAAACTCCCTTTATAATTAATTTTTTTTAAAGCTTCGAAGATAGGTATAAACTTAACATCTCCCTCACCAAAAATTACATTTTTATTTTTAAAATTTTTGTCTTTCAAGTGAACATGTTTAATTTTATTTCCAAATTTATATATATCTGTTATTAAATTTTTCTTTAACAAGACTCTATTTCCAGTATCAAATAAAAAAAAGAGATTATCAGATTTAATTTTATTTCTTAAACTAAAAAATCTTTTTGGGCTCATATTACTTTCAATTAGTAGTTCTATTTTTTTTGTTTTACAAATTTTTGAAATAGCTAATAAATTTTTGACGATTTTTGTTTTATTTTTTTTATTGATAAAACTTTTCCCATATAATGGTAATATATATTTTTTTATCTTTAGTTTTTTAAGTTGTTTTATTGTATTTAAAATTTCGTTAAGAGTTTTTTCACCACCCAATGAATGATTAATTATATAGTCATCGCAAAAAGAATAAATTTTTTGATTATATTTTTTTGATGTTTTAATATATCCTTTAATACCTTTATCAGTCCAAATTGGATTATTTTTATTTTTTTTTCTTTCTCCAAAAAATTCGATAAAGTCATATCCAATTTTTGATGCTAATTTGAATTCGTTTAATGGTTTTTTGGGAAAACATTGTAATTTTTTCCCTGAGAATGAAAGTCTTCCTTGTACAATTCCTAACATAAAAAATTCTATTTAATAGCTGATGACAATAACATTAATTCTTTAGAAAACCTAAACCACTTGTTTGTCATTCTAAAATTTTCAGGCACTAATATTCGAGTTATTTCTGATAAAACTGAAAATGTATTCTTAATTATAAAATTGTCCGACCATAATATAGGAAGCTGTTTAAAGCTTTGTACCTTTACATTTTTAAATCCAACAACATGATGAATATCCTCAAGTGATTTTTTAGTAAAAGGAGTTCTATGTGTATAATCATCGTAAAATGAACTATAAATGTATTTCCATTCAGGTGTAAGGTTAATCAAAATACCAGATGGTTTTAAAATTCTATAAGCCTCTTCAAAGACTTTTTCAGGATAATAAAAGTGTTCTATGAACGATTTCGAAAAAACAACATCAAAAGAATTATCTGGGTATGGTATAGAGTCTCTTGAAATATCAACAACTTTAATTTCCGCATTTTCACAAAAATTTTCTGCAAAATTCGATAAATCTATTCCAAAACCATTCATTCCTAATTTTGTAAATTCATTCAGAAATTCACCTCTTCCACATCCCATCTCTAAGATTTTAGACCCCTTTTTAAGACTGTATTTTTTTGCTAGAAGCTTTATTAATTTTTTTGGATAAGATGTAAAAGGCTTTTTGTTAGCTTCGTAGACTACATCTATATAACTTTTATCAGGCATATAAATTTAAATTATTGTTCTACCTCCATCAGCGATTATAACTGAACCAGTTAAATAAGATGAAAGATCACTACAAAGAAACAAAAAAAGACCATTATACTCGTTCTTTTTTGCCATTCTCCCTAATGGAATTAGTTGATTAATTCTTTTTACAAATGAGTTATCTTGATTGTTAAATATTCCTCCTGGGGCAACTGCATTACATCTAATATTTTTTTTTGCCCAATATGATGCTGTATATTTTGTTAATCCTATTATTCCATGCTTTGAAATTGAATAAGTTATAGGTTTTATGAAGCCACTATTTTCATAAAGTCTTTGATCTGGAGCAATAATTCCTAGATCTGAGGATACATTTATAATAATTCCCTTATTAAATTTAGACATATATGAACCAAAAATTTTTGTGCAAAGGTAACTCCCTTTTAGGCTTACATTTAGATCTTTATCCCATAAAAAATTTGGAAAATTTTCTAATTTAAAACTATTTCTTTTTATTTTTTTTGGTGAATAATTTACTGCAGCGTTGTTAATCAAAACATCAACTTTAATTTTTTTCTTCTTAAAAAAATTTAAAATTTTTTTTAAATTATTTTCTTTAGTAATGTCAGAATAAAAAAATTTTGCAGAAGTTTTTTTTTTTGGTTTTTTAATGTCTATTATAAACACATTGGCCTCTTCGTTAATAAGAGCATCAGTAATTTGTCTACCCAAAAAACCGTTGCCACCGGTGATAATTATATTCTTATTCTTTAAATTGAAATTGATATTTTTTTTTGGTATTTTGCTTGTTATCATAATAGTGTAAGTATAAATTGTTATTATATCAATTTAAGTATAAATTGTTATTATAATAATTTAGGTGTAAATAAAAGAAAACTTGTATGAAAAAACCTCATCTAATAGCTGAAATTGGAATTAATCATAATGGTGACATAAAGATTGCAAAAGAGTTGATAAAAAATGCTAAGGACAGCGGATTTGACTCTGTAAAATTTCAAAAGAGAACAATAGAAATAGTATATGATAAAAACACATTAGACTCACCTAGAGAGAGTCCTTGGGGTAAAACTACTAGAGATCAAAAAATGGGATTAGAGTTTGAAAAAAAAGAATATGATGAAATTGATCTTTTTTGCAAAGATTTAAGTATAGACTGGTTTTCCTCAGCTTGGGATGTAAAAAGTTTGAATTTCTTAGATCAATATAAACTCAAATATAATAAAATTGCATCTGCAATGATAGTGGATCATAAGTTTTTAACTGAAGTTGCAAAAAGAAAAATTTACACATTTATTTCTACAGGAATGTCAACGAAAGAAAATATTGATGAAGCAGTAAATATATTTAAAAAAAATAATTGCAGCTTTGAATTAATGCATTGTATTTCAACTTACCCTATGAAAGTTGAAGATGCTAATTTAGCTACAATTAATGCATTAAAAGATGAATATAAATGTAACGTAGGTTATAGTGGGCATGAAAACGGAGTAGCCGTTTCATTAGCTGCTTTAATGCTTGGTATTAGCTCTCTAGAGAGACACATCACTTTAGACAGATCAATGTACGGTTCAGATCAATCAGCTTCATTAGAATTAAATGGTATGAAAAATCTTTGTAACTCAATAGATAAAATGCTTTTAGCGTTAGGAAAGCCTTCGATTGGTAAAATTATTGATGATGAAAAACCAATTGCCAAAAAGTTAAGAGCTCACATCTCAAATTAAATATGTTAAAGATATTAGATTGTGAAAAAACAGTCAGTGAAAAACTCATATATCAAAAAACATAACTTGAAAAAAAACATAATTTTTGGTTTTCATAATCCATATTTGATTATTGAAAATAGTAAATTGATTTATGAATTAGGAAAATTGTACAATGTGTATTTATTCACAACAAATCATTATTTAAACAATTTACAAAAAAAAAAGATATTAGAATTTAAAAAAAATAAAGCAGTTAAAGATTGTATAATTTTCAACCGATATTTTAAAAACTCTCACAATCTTAATGGCATAGGTATGATATTTAATTATATCTATATTTCAAAAAAAATAAAAAATTTATCGAAAAAAAAATTTTCTGTATGTATTTTGGGTTCAAATGTATTTATGTGGGAAAGAATAATTACAGAGATAATAATAAATAATAGTTGTAAATTATTAATTTACCAACCAGATATGCTTACTTTACCACTAATTACGATAAAAGAACTTTACAATAACATGCCAATCAAAAAAGTTTTATTGAAAGTTCATAAATCTAGGCAACTAAAAATAAACAAAACAAAAACATCAAGTAAGAAAATAGATTTTATAGGAATTTTTAATAATAAAATAGAATTATTTGAGAGATATGTGATTGGAAAAATTTTTTTTAACAAAAAGTTTTTATACAGGGAGTTAGATTTAAATACCTGGATGGATACAAGAAAAACAAGGATAGATAAAATCTATACTTATTTTCAAACTTTAAAAATATATTGGCAAAAAATTTATCCTAAAGTTAAAGTCGAATTAATTAATAAAGATAACAATTGTAAATGTAAAAGTCTAAAAAATAAAAAAAAATTATTATTTTTAAGTGATAGCAATCAGTATTCAAAAGAAATTGATAAAAAAATTTATTTCAGTTTAAAAAGAGATTTAAATACTATTTTATTGAAATATAAAAAAAAAATTTCCCAAATTGATATTAAGCCCCATCCTGGATCACGAGATTATAATAATCTGAAGCTTGTAAATTTTTTAAAAAATGAATTTAAAAATTTAAATATAAATTTATTAGATAAATCGATAATTCCAGAAGAAATATCTTGTAATTATATAGCAGCCATAGGCCCATTTGGGACTGGGCTATTTAAGATTCAACAAGCATGTAATTATTGTGTAGTTGTAGGTTTAACTTCTTATTCAAAATATTATTATATTTTGAATGGTGAAGATGGAGTAAATAGTTGGTTAAAACTTAAAAATACTAAAATTTGTTATATTAAGGATGATGGATCTTTTGAAAAAAACAAATTTATTTTAAATAAAAAAATAAAGAAAGACAAAACTTTTTTAAATGCAGTCACAAAAGAGCTAATGTACTAAGATATAATTTTCTTAGTTACTAACATAATTTTTTTACTCACAACTAAATCATTATAAATGTTTTTTTTTGTTTTAATAAATTCTTTAAAAGCTTTCATCTGATTTAGAAAACCAGGCTTAAAATAATTCTTAAAATGCTCATCATTTTGGTACTTTAATTTTGGAATATATTCTACTAAGTTTTTATTCAGGGAATGTACCTTTTTGTTAATACCATCATAAATAGTTAATTTTTCCAATGGTTTTAATAGGAACTTTTTTCTATGACTGTAAATATTAATTGAAAAATTTTCATAAGCTTTAAAATTAAAAAAAATGTATATGGGCAACTTTTTTTTATTTTCTAAATATATAAATAAATTATTTTTATTCTTTTTTTTATTTAATAGTTTTAAGTCCCCAAATAAATAAAATAAAATAGAAATCACATGGACAGAATTATGTAAAATATTTTTTCTATTAATTTCAGGACATTTTACAACTACACTATTTATTTTCTTTAAATTCTTTTTGAGAAAAACGATGTTATTGTAAAAAATTCTATTATAACCTACAAAAACATTTTTTTTGTAAACTATTAAGTCTTTAAATTGATTTATTTTAGTCGTGATTGGTTTTTCAACAAAAACAAACTTTTTTTTATTTTTATTTAAAATCATTTTCAAAATTTTGTAAGTATCTTGAATTCTTGGTGCGATAAGGAAACTTATGTCCTTATATTTACTTGAGTGGCTAACAGCTATTCTCCAATCATTAAATGAGTGTTTAAAATTGTATTTTTGTGTTAATTTTTTACAATTTTTTGAATTTTTTCTTGTAGAAGATATTGAGAATAATTCAAATCCAGCTTCAACCGCAACTTTTATATGCTCTTCAACTATTTTTGAAGTTCCAATTATAGACAATTTTAACATTTTTATATTAAGCCTAATAACATATTATTAATAAAAAAAAATGAAAATTATAATTTTAGGGTGTGGTAAGATAGGTTTTTCACATCTTAAATCATTTTTTAATTCAAAAAATATTTTTGAAATTGATTTAATAGATAATAAAAATAGATTAAATTATATACAAAAGTTGTTGGTCAAAAAAAAAAATTTAAAGTTAAATTACAGAAATGAAATTCCTCGAAATAAAAAATTTGATTTTGCAATAATTTCAACCAATTCAAGAGAGCGTTTTGAAGTTTTTGAGGAATTAATTTCAAAAAATAAGATTAAATTTTTTATCTTCGAAAAATTTATTTTTTCAAAGATAAGCGAATATAAAAAATTTAATAAATTATATTACAATTATTATAATCAAATAATGGTAAACAGTATTGGTAGTTATATTTTTTTAAAATGTAATATAAAAAAAAAAAAGAGAGACCCAGTTAATATTGCAATCAAAATTAAAGAAGGAACATTGTTTACGAGTATGATACATTTTTTTGATTTTTTTACCTTTTTACAAATCAAAAATTTAAAATTGATTTTTCAAAAATTACTAAAATAATAAAGTCAAAAAGATTTCATTATCAAGAAGGTTTAGGTGAAATTTCGGCAAAAAATTCAAATGGCATATTAAAAATTATTACATCAAGAAAACACAATTTAGACATTGAAATCACCGCAAATAAAAAAAATTACTTTTTAAAACTTATAAAAGACAGATTTAAACTTTTCAAAAATAAGAAACTAATTAAAGAATTTAAATTTCCATTTGCACATGATAATACTATTAGATTAATCAGAAATAAAAAACATTTTCAAAAAAACTTTAAATATTTGTCAGATATTTCACTTGAAATTTTAAAGATTCTAAAAAAGAATTATAAAAGAGAAATATTAATAACCTAAGAGATCTCAAAAAAATCATATTCAAATTAATTCTAAAAAACTTTTGGCAAAGATGTTGTGTCCAATAAGATTTAAATGTATATGATCTTTGGCTATTCCACTGTTATTGTTAAGTTTATTCTTAACTTTAATTACATTGATATTTTCTTGATTAAATAGAATTTGATTAAAATGATTTATATTTTTTAACATATCTTTTTTTTCTTCTCGTTCATTACCAAAAAAAATCTCATACCAAAAAATTTTTGAAAACCTAAACGAGTGTATAAATTTTTTAAGATTTATTGAAAAATTTTTATCGTTTTCTCTTGATCTTGATCTAATCCATAACATTTTTTCATTATAAAAAAGTTTTGTTTTTATAAAATGTTTAAGACTTTCTCCAAACTTATTAACCAACGTATATTTAAATAAAAAATTTTTTTCTTTCTCAGAAAAAAAGGTTGGGGTTGCATCATTAATTCCACTACAAATTATGACATAATCTGGTTTCCATGTGCCTATATAACCTCGAGCTTCATTCATAAGATGCGAACTCATTGCATGTCCAAATGTGATTTGATGAAAAACAGTATCTACAAGATCTTTTTTTATTAAAAATGGAAAAGTTTGTTCTAAACTTGTACTATCATCACCAAGATAAGGTTGAGGATTTCCTATAGAGTCAGTTAAAATCAAAATTTTTTTTGCCATTAAAAAGTCAATTATTTTTCATTATAATATATACATTAACTTATTAATTCATTTTAATTAAAATTAAAAATGATTAAAAAAAATATATGTTAAATTATTTAAAAATAAATAGATATCACTATTATATTCAACATTTTAAAATAAACTAATTATGAGTAAATTATTTCAAATTTTAACCACATCAGAAAAAAATAAGGTATTTTTTTTCTTGACGTTAATTTTTTGTGCATCATTACTAGAAACTATCGGTATTGGAATTATACCGTTGTTTCTATTTTTTTTAAATGATCCTGAAAATTACATAGATAAAATACCATATGATGATTTAAAATTTATTGTAATGAATTTAGATTATAACAAACAAATTTTGTATTTTTTAACATCTATTGGAATCTTTTTTATAATTAAAAATTTATTTTTGTTTTTTATAGTATTGTTTGAAACAAAATTTAAAAAAGATATGAAAATTTTAATTAGTGAAAATTTGATGAAGCATTATTTATCTATGAGTTATATTTTTCATACTAATAACAATCCTATCCTTTTAGCAAGAAATGTTGGATCAGAGGTAAATAATGTTGCGATGTATATGGTATCACTTGTTTTGTTATTTAAAGAAATTTTACTAATTTTATTAATTTTAAGTATTTTACTATTTGTTGATGTACAGTCTTCAATTTATACAGTTTTGTCATTTGCGTTTTTGGTTATCATTTACTTTTATTTTTCAAAAAGAAAAATTAAAACCTACTCGAAGATAGCTTTATTTGAAAGGGGTGAAAAAGGAAAAATACTATATCAAACATTTTGCTCTATTAAAGATGTTATACTAAAAAATAGATTTAGTTCTTTACTTTCAATTTACTCGAAATCTATAAGTAGAGAATTCTCGTCTTTGAGAATTATTGAGATTATAAATAAATCACCGAAACTAATATTTGAGACAGTTGTAATATTAGTATTTTGTTTCTTTTTTTTAAACTTTTTTTTATCAGGAAAAAGTTTAAATAATTTTTTTCCAATAATTAGCCTTTATGTATTGGCTGGCATAAGATTGTATCCAACATTTAGCAATATTGCTCTACATTATAATTCACTTAACGCAAATAAAATTTCTTTAGATTTAGTTCATGGAGAATTTTTAAGAGATGATTTTAATAAAATTAATAATCAAAAAAACACAGAGGAAATAACATTTAGAAAAAATTTAACTTTTGAAAATATAAGTTTTGCTTATGAGCAAGGTTTTAATACTCTTGAAGATATATCTTTTGAAATTGAGTGCAAAAAACAGCATGCTTTTATAGGAGAATCTGGATCAGGCAAAAGTACAATTATTAATATTTTGATGGGTTTATTGGAACCAACAAAGGGAAGAGTTCTTGCGGATAATAAAGATATTGCAAAAAATAAAAATTCTTGGCAGAAAAAAATTGGATTTGTTCCACAAAATATTTATTTGATAGATGACACTATATTAAAAAATATTGCATTTGGGTATGACTTGAAAGAAATTGATTTAGAGAGAGTAAATGACGTGATCGACAAAGTTTCTCTTACCGAGACAATAAATAAGATGCCTAATAAATTGGATACTTTAGTAGGTAACAATGGAGTTAGATTATCTGGAGGTCAAATTCAAAGAATAGGTCTAGCAAGAGCTTTATATGAAAGTCCAGATATATTGGTCTTGGATGAAGCAACAAGTTCATTAGATAATAAAACTGAGCTAGAAATCATAAACGAAATAAATAATTTAAAAAATAAAGTTACAACAATTTTTATTGCTCATCGACTCTCTACAATTAAAACATGTGACAAAATTTTTGAACTATGTAATGGTAGATTGGTAAATCAAGGGTCATTTCAAAAAGTTATAGCTGAGAATAAAGATTTAAATAAATTCTTAATGTAAAAATTAAAAAGGCAGAAAAAAAATTAATCATTTGAAGAATAAAAATTTAGAATTTTTTTTCGTACTCATTAATTTTTTTAATAATTGTTTCAGCTATGACTAAATTTCCTTGTTCATTATAATGATTATATCCTTTATCATTTTTATCCATATATTCTAATGCATTAACTTTAGAAAAAATATCTTTATGTAAGTCTATTATTAAAATATTTTTTTCTGACAGTTTTTTGATAATTGTGTCATACATCATATATTTATCATTTTGGTTTGTTTGATACCTGTAATGATCTGGCAAATATACAAAATAAAAAATTGCGTTATTTCCTTCTACTAAATTTCTAGTTTTATTGACTATGTCAATCAAATCATTAACGGGATACTCTTCTCTAAATAATAAATTAACTATGAATTGTCTTGTAAAATAAAGCTTAATAAATCTGAAAGGTTCAAATTTTTTTATGTTTCTTTCAGGTTTAGAACTTATATCTTGATATAATGACTCTATTTTATCAACTATAATTTTATTTATCTTTTCTTGTTTAAAAATTAAATTTTGAGTAAAATCATTATCATTATAATACTCCTCTAATAAAGGAATTCTTCGTTCAAAAATTAAATTTCCAAGATCATTGTTTTCATAATAAACCCAAACAACTCTTTTTGTTTTATCTTTTTTGAAATACTCTTTTAAAGTTGCATATTCTAAGAGTGGACCATTACCCATTTGACCAATATTTAAAACAGTTTTTCCAGATAATTTTCTCAAATAACCATTGATATTTTGTTCTTCTTTCACACAGGCTCCATATATGTTTGAGTCACCAACAATAAAATAATCTATTGAACTTTTATCCCACTCACTGTCGGGATTATTAAATCCATATCTATCGTGATTTAAGACAATATATTGGCCTTTTGCGCAATAAAAATTTTTATTATTTGAGTGACCTGAGAGTGGAACTAAGTCAAGACTATCAATACCACCTAAAAATGCTTGTGGAGGTATAGGAATAGTATTTACTCCTTCATTCTGTCTTGCTTCCTCATAGAATTTTACTCTTGCTTTGGCAGTCATTGGGTTCGTATTTTTTTTATCACTAACTTCCACATAATGAAAATAACCCTCAACAAAAAATGATGCAAAAATAATTGAAATTGAGGTTAAAGTTAAATTAAAAATAAAATTTTTACTCAAGAAAAAAGAAATCAAGGAACAAAATAATAAAAAAAAAGTAAAGTAGTAGTAAGGTTTATAATAATCAAATTTATCACCGTTATGTACAATTTGTGCTTTATAAAATACATAAAAAATTAAACAACTAGACAATAGAAAAAAAATTCCAGGTAATAAAATCGATTTTATTCTCATTATAAAATGTTTTTTGTTCAATATAGACAAGAAATATTAAATATGGTATCAAAAAATTTCATGATAAATCTATCAAACTCAAATTTTTTTTTTTCATCCCTATCCCCATGTTTTATTTAAAGATATATTTGATTTCACATTTTATGAAAAACTTTGTTCTGAATATCCAGAAATAGAAAATTTAATTAAGACAACAGAAAAAAGCACAAACGAATTAAGCAAGTTTAATAAATTTCATTTAAACAATATTGATAATGAAAATAAATTTGAAGGCATTCTAAAAGTTAGAAAAAATTTTAGAGAAATATACCAACATTTGGCATCTGAAAATTTTTTTCAAAAATTAAACAATAAATTGATCGAAAATAATATCGATCTAAAACTAGATTATTTTAAGAAAAAATTTTTTTTTAAAAAAATTAAACATAAGTTTTACTTCGAATTTTCTAGTATACCATGCAATGGTGGCTATATTCTGCCACATACCGATAGTCCCAAAAAGAAGATAACATGTGTAATACCTATAATATCATCGTCCGAAAAAAAAATTTCCGGAATTAATAAAATTGGTACCTCTTTACTTGTAGCGACTGAAGATAAGTATAAATTTAATTTTTATAATAAGACTGTACCTTTTGATGCAACTAAAGAGGAAAAGTATATAGAGTTTTTGCCTAATCAAATGTTTATGTTTATTAAAACATACAATTCTTTACACAGTGTTGGCCCAATTCAAAGTATAGAAAAAGAATATAATTATAGAAAAAGCTTAACAATTACCTTTATTGAACAATAGTTTTAGCTTATCAGGCATTTATTTCGTTAAAACACCTTACATCCTCAACTTTTTTTAGTTTATTTAATTTTTTGTTGTCTTTATTAATTGAATACCGTTTTTTGTCTCTTTAAATTCACATTCTATAAAAAACTGACTTCTTTTACATCTTACGATACATCTGTTTGAGTCCACTGAATAATATTTTTGACCAATTTTTGCAAGTACTGAATTTATCTCATACATGGTCATAGGTTTGTCATAATAGGAATAAATAGCATCTACTAAAAGACTCGCTATCAGTCTATTTTGATGTTTTTTATCTTTTATGCCCGGGTGGTCTTTTAAAAAATCCGGCATTATAAAAATATTTAAAAACGGCAAAAATTTTTGAAGATATTTAAAAAAAAATTTTGATCTTGCTTTTTTAAAAAATAAATGGATTTTTCCTAATACTTCTAAATTATTTTTTAATATCTTAATAAATTTATCTAATGTAATAATTTTTGGCAAAACTTTTCTCCAAAAGTATTTGAAGTCAGTTAAAAAATACATAAGATCAGATTTTCTTCTTGGATAAACATCAAAAATAACTAAACCAGCAGGTTGAATTTTTGCATATTCAAACAATGATTTAATTGCATTAAATCTATTTTCTGTATGTTGAATAACTCCTCTACAAAAAACAATATCAAACTTATTAGAATTTTCTTTTATAAAACCCTGATCCAAAAAATCTTTTTTGTGAGCAGTACAATTTTTATGATTAGCAGTTAGATTGTAATTGATTGCATCAGAACTATCAACAATTGTTAAATCTTTGCAATATTTTATAAAGTGTTCTGAAAATCTTCCTGGTCCACAGCCAATTTCAATGACAGATTTATTTTTTAAAAATTCTAATGGAAAACCTAATACTAGTTCTAATCTCGCCTCACTAATATTCCAAGAATATTGATTTTCGCTATCTAGTTGCACATTTGGATATTCTTTCCATTCTACGCCGAAAGAATCTGTGTAATGTTTCTTCATATTTTATATACAAAACAATATTATTGCTTCTCTAAAGAGTAAACTACATCTTTTTCTTCCGTAGAAAAGGGTGCTTTCAGTCTTGAAAACTTTAAAAAACCACATCTAATACATACCACGTCTTGTAGCAGTAGTTATGAATGGAACAAGTAGCGCATTGTGCCCAAAGCTAGTTAAGTGCGAAGCGCGATCACCAATTATAAAAATGTCATCTAGACTACTACCAGAAGTTAGCAATTCATTAATTTTTTCTGAAAAGTCAACAAGATTCACATTCGAATAATTGTTGTCGTCTAAAACTTTTCTTATTAACTTTTCAGTACTATTTTTGTATTCGCCTGTTACATGCTTTCTATGGGGAATTGTCAAAATGTGAATAGTGACATTCGGATTATTTCTTTTAATCTCCTTAATCATGAATTCAACAGTTGTTTCGAAGTATTGAATTTCACTTTCTGACATTTTATAAAAATACTTGGAAATCTCAGCCCAACCACACTCGGTACTTTTTACCAAACGCGTTCGGATTTTTCTCATAATTAGCTTTGCCAATTTTAATAATGCGTAATCATCCAAGCTTAAAACCTCGCTTACATATAGGAAAGTATCATTCATGTACGTCTTCATTTTATCATCAGCACTGAATCGGTATACAACCTTATCCCCATTGTAATTTTTTCCTATAAACCTTCGATATCTACATAATTCGTCTCCAATGTCAGTATTATCGACAACTATGAATGCTTCACTAAAACTTAAATTAAAGTCTTCTTTAAGAATACGTGATTGGATACCAAGCAATGTGGGGCTGTATGATGTAGTTCCGCTTAACGTAAAACTTACTTTGTTGTTAAGTGCATGATTTTTAAGTTTCTGATAGCTCGTAGTATCAAAAGCAAATCTTTCACCCCATGAGTCGCCCGTAATCAGAATTGAATTAGAGACATTTTCCTCTGATAATCGACTAAACATTAAGTCCTCAGTGCTTTTATATAAGTGAGGTGATTTAAACTTCAGATTTGGGTTGCGCAGATGATTTACTTGATTTTCATATTTTCTATAGAATTTAATTTCTTCGCTTTCTAATATCCAAGGCTTTGAATTTTTGTAGTGCTCTAGATAAATATGAACTAAAAAATTACACACAATTATTGTTAACACTGAGGAAGTGGCTAGAAGTAAAATATTCTTAATCCAACTCATAACGTTCCTCGTAATTCTCTTTAAGCACTTCGTCTTGCTGTTCTTTGTAGAGCATATAATTACCAACTGCTAGCACATCCATTTCGGTTCCCATAGAGCGCAGGACTCATAAGCTCAAATATTGATGTTTTTAAACAATACTGATGTCCTTTTTTTTGAATAATCAATTAGTTTAAAACCGTTTTTGGTTAAATAATTTATGCAAGGTACCAATGTACTTTCTTGATTAATTCCTCTTTCAAAGCCAGCATCAACAGTAATGTACTCAACTTTTCTTAGATGTTTACTTAATCCTTCCAAAATTTCAGGTTCCGCCCCCTCTCCCTCAATTTTTACTAATTTAACATTTTTATTTAAAGGTTCAATTATTTCGTCAAGAGTAGTAGTGTCGATTTTAATTTTTTGTTCATAATTTTTAACTTCAATTAACGAGCTATCTCCACCTGATTTCCCAGTGTAACTTTTTATGTAAAAATCCATTTTTTCTTTTTTATCTTTCCATAATGCTTTATTAATAAGTGTTTGATTTTTAATATTATTTTCTAAATTAGAAAATTCAATAGGTGAAGGTTCAACACCTATATAATGAATTTTTTTGGTAAATATTAAATAAAAGTCACCATTATTTGCTCCACAATCAATTATAATATCTTCATTATTAAAACTAATATTATTTAACAAGTATAATTGACTTAAAGACTCAGCTCTTGAAATTAGACCTTTTTTATAACACGATAAACCTATTTTTTCATGATAAAATCTCCAAGGATTTTTATCTTTGCTATCAATAAAATAAAATTTTCCGTCAAACCTAACCTTACCTTCATAATTAAATATAAGAGTATATAAATTGAAGAAAAATTCGTACCATCGACCTTTCAATTTACATATCACTTTATGGGATAATTTATTTAAAGGAAATAATATAAAATAATGTAATAATTTCATTAATTAATCTTTATCAAATTTTGTGTGATATTTTTTCCTTAAATTTACATCTTGGTCTTTTTTTTTGAGATAGCAATTTCCAATTACAAGACAATCGAGTTCAGTACCCATAAAACAATCGAAAGCATTTTCAACAGTATTTACTATCGGTTCTCCTCTAACATTAAATGACGTATTAACTAAAATTGGACAACCAGTCTTATCTTTAAAAGCTTTAATAAGTTTATAATATTTTTCATTTGTTGATTTATGAACAGTCTGAATTCTTGAAGAATAATCTACGTGTGTTACAGCAGGCACAGTTGATCTCTTTAAATTTAATTTCTCTATGCCAAATAAATTTTTTACTTTTTCTGACATTCTTATTTTTTTGTTATCATTAATCTCAGACACTAAAAGCATATAAGGACTATCAACATTTAATTTAAACCATGTATTTAAGTCTTCTCTTAGAATTGAGGGCGCAAATGGCCTAAAACTCTCTCTATATTTTATTTTTAAATTCAAATTTTTTTGCATATCTGTAACTCTAGGATCTCCTAAAATCGATCTACATCCTAGAGCTCTAGGTCCAAATTCCATTCTGCCTTGAAACCAGCCAATAGCTTTTGCTTCAGACAAATCTTGAGCTGTTTTATCAATTAACACCTCCTCTTTCATAACCTCAAAAATTCCACCTTTTTTTTCTAAAGCTTTTTCAATTTCATCTTGTGAATATTCTGGTCCAACAAAAGAGCCTCTCATTTGGTCAAAATTAAAAACAGTTCTTTTATTTTTCAATTCCAAGTGCCATAGAGATAATGCAGATCCTAAAGAACCACCAGCATCCCCTGCTGCTGGTTGAATCCAAATATTGTCAAAAATATTTCCTTTTAATATTTTTCCGTTTGCAACACAATTCAGTGCAACTCCTCCTGCTAAACATAAATTAGAAATTTTGTATTCAGATCTAACTGATGCCGCAATTTTTAACATGATTTCTTCAGTAATCTTTTGAATAGATGCAGCAATATCCATATGAAATTGAGTAATTTTTTCTTTCTCTGAAGACCTTGGTTTACTATTAAATAATTTATCAAATTTATTGTTTGTCATGGTCAAACCTGTTGAATAATTAAAATAATCTTGATTTAATCTAAAAGATCCATCCTCTTTTATATCCACTAATTTATTTTTTATTAAATCATAATAAGTTGGCTCACCGTAAGGAGCTAAGCCCATCAGTTTATATTCGCCACTGTTTACTTTAAAGCCAGTGTAATAAGTAAATGCAGAATATAATAACCCTAAAGAATGCGGAAAATGTATTTCTTTTACTATCTCTAGTTTATCTTTTTTACCAATTGATATTGTAGTAGTTGCCCATTCACCAACACCATCGGCTGTAATTATTATTGCATTTTCAAAAGGGGATGGAAAAAATGCACTCGCAGCATGACTAATATGATGTTCAGAAAAAAAAAGTTTATTGTCTAAACTCATATTTTTATCATGTCTCTTCAAATTATTTATAAGTAAGTTTTTTTGAAAAAGTTTATCTTTAAGCCAAATTGGCATAGACTTTGAAAATTGTTTAAAACCTTTTGGCGCAAAAGCCACGTAAGTTTCCAACAATCTCTCAAATTTAAGAAATGGTTTTTCGTAAAAAGTTATGTAATTTACATCTGCAATTTTTAAATTTGCAAATTTTAGTACAAATTCAATAGCATTAAATGGGTAACCTGAGTCGTGTTTTTTTCTGGTAAATCTCTCTTCTTGTGCTGCAGCAATTAATTTTCCATCAATTATTAATGCCGCTGCACTATCATGGTAAAAAGCTGAAATGCCTAATATTGATGTCACTAAAAAATTGTATAAATAAATGGAGCAACAGCAGAACCTTGGCTCAAGATAATTAATCCACCAAATATTGCTAAAACTATTATTATTGGTAAGAGCCAATATTTTTTTCTAACTTTTAAAAATTCCCAAAATTCTTTGATAAATTCCATATTAAAACTGTTTTTTCATATTACTGTTAGTATTATCCTTTTTTATCCAGTAACTTTTCTTTTTATTTATTTTTAGATTTAAGACATCTTTTTTAAATAGCTTCAAGAGTATTCCAATTGGAGTAATAATTAAAAAAAAGATTATAGCCATTACAACTGGTGAAACGATTTTTCCTAAGTATAAACCGAATCTAAACCATATTTTGTTAAGCGGATTTAAAATATTAGAATTTAATAATCCCAATACAAGAAAAATAAGCGATATTATTAAAGTCCAGTAATTAATATGATTTCCTTTTGATAGCGGGTAGAGAGAAATTATTACAAAAACAACAAAGAAAACTATTCCAAAATTCTTATTAGATGGGATTTTAACCTTGTTATCCATAAATTCTTTACAGTGAATTTAAATTCATAGTGATATTATCTAACTCTAGAAGATAAAATTTACTTCTGCAATATTTATTTAAAAATTTGTTTTATTGGGTGGTAAATTTTTTTCTATTGACATTATTAAATTTATAGTGATTGTGAGTTTAGTTACTGAAATGCATGGTGGGAAATCAGTGTGAAATTCATTGGCTGTTCCTGCAACCGTAAAGTCGGAGCGCCACCCAGTACAGACCGTTGTCGAATGAAGGCCAGGAAAAGTCTAGTTCTATAATGAAAAATTAACATCGGCATAAATATAACAGGGCTCAATTTTTGAGCTTAAACAAATGGAGAAATTATGCTTAAGAGAATGTTAATCTTTATTCTAATTTTAATTTACAGCTCAGTCTTTACAAAAATAGTTGCTGAGGAAATACCTATTATAGTTATTGCGCCTAGTAAAAAAGCACAATCTTTATCCACTGTAGGTACCTCTGTCACAATACTTGATGAAGATTTTTTTGAAAATACTAATGAGTTTTTTTTAGGAGACGTATTGTCTAGTAATAATACTAGCTCTAACTTTTTCCAAAACGGAGGACATGGAACATCGTCAGCAGTTCAATTAAGAGGATTACCAAAAAGATACTCCACAGTCTATATAGATGGTGTAAAGATGTCAGATCCATCCTCTGTTTCTAATGACTTTGAATTTAATCATATCTTAACTAGCCAAATTTCAAGAGTTGAAATTTTAAAAGGAAATCAAAGTTCAGTTTATGGAAGTGGGGCAATAGGTGGTACGATCAATATTTTTACTAAAGATCCTAAGGAAGGTTTTCATAAAAATTTTGCTTATAATACAGGCTCTTTTGGTACTCAAAATTTATCAGGTTCGATTTCAGGTGCAGACAAAAAGAATAGCTATTATTTAGGATTAGAAAGATTTCATACTAATGGTATTTCCCAAATGATGCACAATACTGAAAAAGATAGATACCGAAACAACTCAATAGTTGGCAAATACAACTATAATTTTACTGATAAATTAAAGTTTCAGAGTAATCTTAGGTTTACGGACACATATCTTCAGTATGATAAAGAAGTTGACACAGCAACAGCTACACATGATGAAGAAGTCGATGCGATAGAGTCTTCTTATAACATGAGTATGAATTACGATTTTAATAAAAAATTTAGTAATAAATTTACTTTAGCAAATACATATATAAAAAGAATCTATGGTGCTACAGTAACAAGTGGTAACCCTAAAAAAGATAATTATTATGGAGATAGATATTTATTATCTTACACTGGAAACTATAATTTTAATTTAGACAATAGTATCGTATTTGGTATTGAGAGAGAAGAAGATCAAATGGGATATAATAAAGATTTATCAGGAAGAGAAAATAAACATAATTATGTAACATCTAATTTTTTTGATCTACAAAGCAGGCTTACAAATAATATATTTTTTACATTTGGATCAAGATTTGATGAGCATTCGATAGCTGGAAACGAAGATTCACACAGATCAACTGTTGCATATTTATTTGATGATAAAACCTTAAAAATAAAGAGTTCTTATGGTACTGGTTATAGATATCCGTCCTTATATGAAATGTTTTTTGTATATGCTTCAAATTCAAAATCATTGGGATCTGTAAAAGCTGAAAACAGCAAAAGTTTTGATATTGGATTTGAAAAATTTTTCTCAAGTAAGAATCTAAATTTAGAGGCTAATTATTTTAACTTGAAATATGATGATGTATTAGAGGGTTGGGAAACAGGTACAAGCTCAGGATTAGCCTACACTACACAAAATATGCCAGGCACCGTAAAATCACAAGGCTTGGAAGTAATTTCTAAATGGGTTGTTAATGATTTTTTAAATTTAGGATTAAATTATACTTACTCTTCGACATATGACGGTGCAGAGCAAGATGATCCAAATAAGAATGTAAGTTATTATAATGCACAAATGGTTAGAGTTCCACGAAATATAATTAATATTAAAACTAATTTTAAATTACCAAATTATGAAAATATAGACTTCACACTAAACACTAAATGGTCAGATAGGGTAAGAGACTATGGAAATGGAAATAGAACATATAATGATGAAAGAACTGATGATTATTTAGTAAATGATCTTCAGATTAAATCTAAACTTTGGAATTCTTATGATGTTTTTTTAAATGTTACTAATTTATTAGACGAAAAATACGAAACAACTAGAGATTACTCCCAATTAGGTAGATCTTTTAATGTAGGAATTAAAAAAAAGTATTAATTTATAATTAAATTTATTATAAGATTAGTCTATATGACTTATTTAAGAATTTCATTTGGGATATTCTTAGTTCTAGCTGCTAGTAGATTTATTCCTCACCCTCCTAACTTTACAAGTTTAATTGCATTAAGTTTTTATGTGCCAGCGTTCTTGGGTAGAAAATATATACTAGCATTAATATCTAGTTTTTTTATTACGGATCTTATAATTGGACTTCATAGTAACATGTTATTTACTTGGGGCTCTGTTTTAATAATAGGATTATTCTCCAATTATTTTTTAAAAAACATTATATCAAGAATTTCTGGTGCTATACTTGGTGCTGTAACATTTTTCATAATCACAAATTTCGGAGTTTGGCTTACCTCAGGAATGTACACTTTTAATTTTAATGGATTGTTATCATCATATACATTAGGGTTACCTTTCTTCGCTTATTCTGCCATTTCAACTATAATATTTTCAGCTTTGTTTGAATTAGTGATTAATAAAAGTAAATTTTATTTACCAAAGACTAATTTTGGACAGTTTTAATTATTAAAATTTCAATAATTCGAATTAGATATTAATGGTGAAATTATCTTTAATAATAAGCACTAGAAATGATGATTTTTATGATGATAATTTAATTAGATTATCAAAGACTATAAATACAAATTTGTACTTTCTTAATGAGTTAGGATTTAGCTCAGATGTTGAATTTAATATTATAGATTGGGGCAGCGAGGAACCTCTCAGTGAAAATTTAGAAATATTAAAAAATTCTGCAAACAATGTGAATTTTTTTTACGTAGATAAAGTTACAGCAGACAAACACTCAGCTTTTTTTCCTAACAAATTTAATTTAGATATACCTCCAAATATTGGAGTAAGAGTCTCAAAGGGCGAATACATTATTCAAGGAACTTCAGATCAAATTTTTTCACGGACAAGTTGGTATAATCTATTAAATATTTTGAATAACAACAATAAATTTAAATTCAATTTAGATAATACTATTCTTTATATACCAAGAAAAAATATTGAGTATGATTTTTATAAAAAAAATCCTTCAGTTGAGACCCTAGAAGAGTTTTTAGATTATTCAAATTCATCCTATATGCGAGTAAAAAATTCAAATTTTTTTATAGGGGGTGGGTATTCGCTTTTGTGTAAAAGACAAATTCTTAATGATGTTGGAGGTATTAATAGTGAAAAAAATAAGGTCGGTACAGCAAACGATTGGGATTTAAATATCAGACTAAAAAAGTTAGGTATAAAACAAATAGATACGTCAACATTTGGTGTTGTTTTTTATAAATTTCCATCGTCAGCTAGCTCAATGAGAAGCAAAGTTTTAACAAGTGGGAACACAAGAAATTCCCCATCATTACCATTAGAAATTTTTCCAAATGATGAAAATTGGGGATTAAAAAATTACTCAATTGATATTAAAAAACCTCAGATTTTTCTGAAAGAAATAAACTCCCTTAACGCAAGAGATTTTTTTCTATCTAAAAAATACTTTAATAAATTTAATTTGTTGCAATTATTAGGAATATTATCGAAATTTAATACTATAAACTACAATTTAAAAGAATGGTTACTAATTTTTAACATAATTAAGATTATTAGTTCTACTAGGATATTCAGTTTAATTGAGTTTGGTTTTGATAATGCAAATAGATTAATTGCAATAGGAAAATATTTTAAATCAATAGAAATTTTATCATTTGATATAATAACTAAAAAGATATTCCAAAATTATATTAATAGACAGCCAGTAGTTCAAACAACGCTTTCCAGAGAAAGACATGGTAAATTTGTTCCATTGATTTCAGATAATTTTGAAGAATTTGATAATTATTTAAATAAAATGAGATTTGACAAATTTTCAAATTTATTTTTAATCAACTCAAACTTAATTGAAAATAATGAAATGAAAAAGAAATTGGAAAGTACAATTAATAGATTATCAAAAAATATATCATTTGTTGTTTTTAAAAATGATAGAAACAAAGATAAATTTGATTACTCAAAAATAAGTTCTAATTTTCTAAAGATAAAAGATGGTCATTCTTATAAAATATTTTTAAATCAAAATCTTTCTAACCAGACTAAAAATAAAGATAGTATATTATTTAAATTCAAGTATTTTCAATTCGTACTTTTAATAATATTTTACACATTTTTTTCAGCATATAGCACTATTGCCAAAGGCTTGAAATTTGTACACAAAAAAATATTTAAGTTTAAATACTGATATCAGATAGACCTAGCTGACCGATATTGTTTTTCCAATGACTTGAGTTACCAATTATATTTTTAAATCTATCAACATCAATTTTTTCGTAATATCCTTGATATTTTTTCTGCATCATCATTTTATAATAAATTGCTATTGGATCATTTTTTGCGACGATATCGCTTACATAATTCATCCACCTATAATTTTGATATATTTTATCATTTTGATTTATTTTTAATAATGGTTCAAAATTAAGGTAATAATTCATAAATGCCCAAATAATTTTAATATTTTTTGCATCTGGAACTTCATTTAATTTTTTATCATTAAATATGTTCAAAAAGCTTTCTTGAAGTGGATTATTGGATTTATTATTAGAACTAATTGTTGAGTAGGCACCCCCGACAAAATATTTGATATCTCCAAAAGCTTCTGTACCCGCAAGATTATCCTCTACCATGTCGTCAAATATTGGTGTATTTGGAAGCGGTTGAAGTGGAGTTATGTAATTCCAGTCCATATTCATCTGTCTAGAAACATTAATGGTATCTAATATTTGTTGATAAGTTTCATTTGGAAAACCAATCATAAGGAACACTCTAGAATTTATTTTAGGATATTTTTTTAACACTTCCGCTGCTCTAATAAAAATATCAACTGTTCCTGGTTTTCTAATTTCTCTCAGTATATTTGGATTTCCAGACTCCATCCCTATGACTACACCCAAACATCCACTTTCTTCAGCAGCACTCATTATTTCATCTTTAACTGAAGCAGCTATTACACCGTTTGATGCATCCCAAGTAATACCAACATCTTGTTTAACCATTTCATTAAAAAGTTCGATAGTTCTACCTGTATTATATAACAAATCGTCGTCCAACCACATCACATGTTTGATATTTTGATGATCTCTTAAAAACAACAATTCATCAACAATTGATTGTATTGACCTAGTTCTAATTTTCTTTCCATTAAAATTTCTAACACTGCAAAAAGTACACTGTGCTCTACATCCTCTATTCGAAAGAATTGTCGTTATTCTATCTTTTTTATTTACTAAAAAATTGAAATTTCCAACTTTTCCATAATTAGAAAGTTCACTTGACTCCATCACATCATGTTCAGGAATGATATTTAAATCTTCACCTTCAGGCCTTTTTCTTGAACTAAAAAAAATACTTTGATTATCATCTCTTATGATAAGTTGTTTATAATTTTCAATTCCATTAAAATCAGAATTTATAGAATTAATAAACTCACTAAAAGATAATTCTGCCTCAAAGAGAAAAAATAAATCTATGTGATTTAAGTCTTTAATTAACTGCTCTCTTGTATTTTCATTCCAAGTTGAATTACTTATATGGACCCCACCAACAGCTACAGGTACGTTTTTTATTTTTTTTATTACCTCTGACACTTTTTTTAATGATTTATGCGTCATACTAAACATACATGTTAAACCTACAAGATCTGGATTAAAATCATTGATTTCTTTTGAAATCGCATCATAAATAATTTTTTTGTAATCAAATTCATCTTCATTCAGTTCACTTACTTTTTTAAGAATAAGATGATTTAAGTTTAGTATTTTTGTTTCATAGCCCAATGATTTTAGATGTTTTGAAACTATTCCTAAACCATAAGGTGCAAAGTTAGTATATCTGCCTGTTTTGGCTGAATTGTAATTGAACATTTCTTGATCACCATCAGGTGGGTTGATAAATAAAATTTTATTACAATCTAGATAACCATTTTCCTTCAAAAAAATATTTGTCAATTTGCTATAAGCAAATTGTTTCATTTTGTCATCTAATTCTGTTAGGTTGCTTATAGTTTTAATTTTCACTTGAATATTTCAATAAATTGTTTTACTAAACGCACAGATTTACTATAGAAGTGCTTAGCGCACAATACGTAATATTAACAGTTTATGTGCAATTATGATATCTAAAAATCAGATCAATTTCTTCAATAAAAATGGATATTTAATTGTTGAGAATGTCATCGATGATAGCGTATGCGACAAATTTTTAAAAATTTGTAAAAATTATAGCGAAAATAATAACGAAAACTTTACAGAAATTTTACAAGCCCATGTAAAGATACCAGAAACGCTTAACTTTTTAAAAAATTCCCAGATCGTTGATACAATTCAAACGTTACTTAAAGGAGAAGCTGTTGGCTTACAAACAGTTTGTTCTTTTAAAAAGTATAATACTATATCTGCAGAGTATGCTTGGAATCCTCATCAGGATAATTCGTACATGCAGTCAGAGAGAAATTCATATATCAGTGGAGATGTTATCTTAGACGATCATTTAGAAGGAACAGGAAGATTATATGTATACCCTGGATCGCATGAGGAAGATCTTCTACCTTTTGAGGAGAATAGAAGTTTTGATTTAAAGAAGGGGGAGAATCCAGGTAATAGGGTGATACAGATTCCAGAAAAGTATAAAAAAGTAGAACTTAATTTAAAAAAGGGTAGTTTGCTTATTTTTCATTCACATTTAATCCATGGATCCACTAAGAATATAACTAAAGATAAATGGAGACCGATTTTGTTAATGGCATATGCACTAAAAGGTATAGATTTTAGGCAAGGAAGAAGTGCAAAAAGAATGCCGATTGATTTACAAAATTAAAATTAAAAATATAATAAGCTATATGGAAATAAATAAAAATAATGGAGACTTTAATAAAATAATTAAAAAGTACCAAAGCAATCCTTTTATGTATGTTGAGTATCCTCATAAAAGATTTTGGAATAAAAAATTTGAAAATCTTGACGATACAAAAGAATATTTTAAAGAGTCAATTATAAAAAACAAAGATAAGAAATTTTTATTTTATGTTCATATACCACACTGTCATACTCAATGTTTATATTGTACCTGCCATGTGGAAATAACAAAAGATTATTCGAGAGTTAAAAGGTTTTTAGATTATCTTTACAAAGAGCTAGATATGTTAAATTCTATTTTTGATGAAATAAAATTTAAGCCAAATTTTACGGATTTTCATTTAGGGGGAGGTTCTCCAACTTATCCAAAAATAGAAGATTTTGATATTTTAATTGATAAACTCTCGAAATTTGCTGACTTGAGGAGTCTAAATGAATTTTCTATAGAGATTGATCCTAGAAGAGTAAAAGAGGATAAAATTGAATATTATCATTCAAAAGGAATTAATAGAATATCGTTGGGTGTTCAGGAGTTTGATCCCGAAGTCCAAAAAATGATAAACAGAGTACAACCAGATAAATTAATTGAAAGGATACTTACACCCAAAATAAGAAAATTATTTAAGCATGGAATTAATTTCGATATCATATGTGGTTTACCAGGTCAAAATCTTAAAAATTTTGAGCAAACAGTAAAAAAAATAATTGATTTTCATCCTGATAGGATATGTCTAAATTATATGCACCTTTCTACAAAGTTTCATCCACACCAATTAAAAATGCCTAAAGACAAGATACCTGATGAGAATTTAAGAAAAGAATTATTCAGCTTAGCATCAAATTTACTAGAGAATAATCATTATGCTAGAGCAGGTTATGATCATTTTGTAAGTAAAGATGACAAGTTATACGATGAATTGAAAGATAATAAGTTAAAGTGGAATAGATTAGGTATAGTAACAGGAAATTATGAAAATATTATTGGTGCTGGTGTTAGCTCAGTTGGCAAAATAGAGGGCGATTTTTATTATCAAAATACATTTGAAAATGATGAGTATGAAAAACTTTTGTCTCAAAATAAACTCCCAATATCTAATTATCATGTAATGTCAAATGAAGACAAGATACGAGAGGAGATCATACAATCATTAAGAACTTATTTTTACCTAGATATTAAACTTATTGAAAAAAAATTTAATTTAAATTTTCATAATCATTTTAAGAATGAAGTGGAAAAAATTAAAATATATGAAAAGGAAAAAATGCTTGTTATTTCATCTAATGAGATTGAAATAATTAATAATGGTGCCCAGTTTGCAAATTTAATTGCTAGTGAGTTTGATACTTATATAAGTGGAAGTTGATTAATTCAGCTTATATTTAACTTTGATACTATTAAATCCTTTTCCTCTAAATTTAGCATTTTTATTTAAAAAAGCCATTGAGTATGTTGCTCTATCTTTTGTCTTAGATTTATTTGGAGTTGAAGAATGAACTAAATTACCATGCATAAAGCACAATGAACCAGATTTTCCATCAATTTTAATAGCCTTATATTTTTTTTTAACTTTTTTAATTTCGTTATTTTTTATTGTCCAGCCTGGTCTTGAAATTCCTTTTTTTGTTATTTTTTCTCTATGGCTTTTCCTAACATTAAAATCTAATATTCCTTCTTTATGAGAACCTGCCCAAAATACAAGACCACCATTTTTTGGTGTACTATCATCTAAAAATAGATGTGCGATAATGTATGAATTTTTAGGTGCTCTTATATAAGAGTTATCTTGATGAATTGTCCAAGATTGGCCTGCATAAGCAGTTTTTCTTTTCTTATAAATCATCTGG
>MDTB01016339.1_pt1 | contig 28613 bp, 26 predicted proteins | sample 811161 | NCBI WGS metagenome assembly MDTB01 (sample SAMN05326650, study PRJNA326480) | marine metagenome | isolation source: seawater | place: Mediterranean Sea | collected 2009
CAGTCCCATGAGCGTTAGATTCCCACGCCTTCGGCTCGGAATGACGCGTTGTCATCCTGAGGAGCGAAGCGACGTGAGGATCTCGGAATTTCAGTGTGCTGCGATATCAGTCACTGTGGTCCCATGAGCCCTAGACTTCCACGCCTTAGACCTCGCATGACGAAACGTCAGAACGCAGCAGTGTTACCGCAATACAGACGGCCAGTTGGTATCTGCCTTCACAATAAATCCGGGGATATCCTTCTGCCACCGCGTTTGAATACTCTTGGAGTAGTTCAGGTAGAGCTTGCCGTCCACAATCTTCCAATGGTCGGGGTCACCTTTCGCCAGATTCCCCTGGCTCACTGCCCACGCGCAGTAACCGCCGTACTGAGGCGCATAGGCCGCCGGATTCGCAAGGAATGCCTCAAGGTTCTGCGCGCTGCTGAAACGAAACTCTGCACCCATGTGCTCAGTCGAGAACTCTGAATCTCCCTCTACAGGACGACCCTCCTCGAAATAAGCCACCGGGTCATAGGCACCGACTGCAATATTGGAAAAGAAGCTGGTGTAGATCGGATCTTCGTCGGCGGCGACCGTTGTACTGAGGGACATTAGTATCAATGCGACCAATGCGGCGTGTAAGGAAAAAGTTTGCTGTCTGGTGGTTGTGTTCATCGGATATCTCACGGAATGTTCTGTAGCTCTGAGTCATTGGGTATCGAGTTGTTACAGGAACTGCCGGGGCTTCGGCTCGATGTGCCATCCGGTCAACTTGGGTATGATGGTGACCGGAAAAAACACCCGGTTGCAGTGCGCCATGGAACTACTCACTGATCCTCAGATATGGACCGCCTTTCTGACGCTGACGCTGTTGGAACTGGTACTTGGTATCGACAACATCGTGTTCATCTCCATCATGGTCGACCGGCTGCCGGCGGAACAACGAGCACTTGCACGACGCATCGGGTTGGGACTTGCCATGGGCATGCGCATCGGGTTGCTGCTGGTCCTCGCCTGGCTGGTAGGACTGACTGCGCCACTCTTTGCGATCCTGGAACACGCGTTTTCGGGTCGTGATCTGATCTTGATCATTGGTGGGATGTTTCTCATTTGGAAAGCGACTTCGGAGATTCACCAACTGCTTGAAGGGGAAGAGGGCGAGAAGTCAGCGTCCGGAGGCGCCACGTTCTCCAGTATCATAGTTCAGATTATCCTGATTGATGCGGTGTTCTCTCTCGATTCAATCATAACAGCCGTCGGGCTGGTGAAGGAGATCGAGGTGATGATTGCCGCCATCGTGGTGGCAGTGGTGCTGATGATGGTATTTGCAGGTGTGATCGGCGACTTTGTCAGTGAACACCCTACGGTGAAGATGCTGGCATTGTCATTCCTCTGCATGATCGGCATGGTGCTGATCGCTGACGGGTTTGGTCACCACGTACCGAAGGGCTATATCTATTCAGCGATGGTGTTCTCAATTCTGGTCGAGTTCCTGAATCTGCATTTGCGACGTAAGAAGAAAGCGCAGGCTGTTGTGCTGCACAGAAAATACATCAAGGACAACTACCACCAGTAGGCTGTCGAATTTTGGAGACAACGATGGTTGTTATCGACTGCGATTCCCACGTCATGGAACCTGCGGACCTCTGGCAGGAGTATCTTGAGCCCGAGTTTCGTGACCGCGCCATTCGTATCGAAAAGAAGGATGGTGTTGAGACCCTGGTCATCGGTGAACAACCGATGTTGTCCGGCGTCCTGGCAGGCCTGGGGGGTGCTCACGTGGAACGAAAGAAACTCTTTGGTCCGGGGCTCGGGTACGCCGATGGTTGCGAACCAGCGTCCTATGAACCCACCGCACGAGTCAAAATGCTGGATGACTGGCAGGTCGACAGTGGCGTGTTGTTCCCCACCATTGGCATTCTGCCGTTCCCAATCGACGACCTGGCATTGAACTCCGCGTATTGTCGAGCCTACAACCGGTGGCAACGTGAGTTTTATGAGTCTGCGGGTGATCGCGTGATACCAATCGCGGTGATCAACTGGCACCATCTTGAGGATGCGGTTGCTGAATTGAAGGCGTGCCTCGACGCCGGTTTCAAGGGTGTGTTTGTGCCACCAGAAGTGGTGTCGGGCGTGCGTCCGGGGCAGACGCATTTTGATCCGATCTGGGAACTCGTCAACGAGGCCAACCTGCCCGGTTGCCTGCATGTCATTGTGCGGTTTCAGGGTGGACCACTCAGCCAATGGCAGGCCGGACCGACCTTTACCTTTACGATGGGTGCAACGAGTCAGCTGATTCCTGCTATGGCATCACTGGTACTTGATGGCCTGTTTGAACGGTTCCCGAAGCTCAAGGTCGCCTCTGTGGAAGCAGGCTGCGGATATGCGGGCTACCTGATGGATAGACTGGATGGCAAGCACCGCTTCTTCGGTGATTTCTACCCGGAGCCGCTGCCCATGAAGCCAAGCGACTACGTCAAGCGCAACTGCTATTTCGTGGCAGAACCGGAAGAACATACCATCGACGCCATGCTGGGTCTGATCGGTGAAGACAAGATCCTGTGGGGCTCGGATTATCCGCATATCGATTCCACCCTCGAAGCACCGAACCTGATTCGTGAATCGGTTGCGGGTCTCAGCCAGGAACGACGTGAAGCGGTTCTCGGTGGCAACGCGGTTAAGCTGTTTAATCTTTAGTCGACCGGTTTGATGAGTCGATTTCTGCTGGTACCGGATCTCTGGTTTGCGCCCTCTATCTGGCAGCCGGTTGTGGCGCTGTTGCAGCGTCAACATGAAGTGATACTGGCTGATGTTTTTCCAGGGGATGCTGCCGAGGACTGGATCGACAATGTTGTCAGGGCGCTGGAGGAAGCGCAGCCGGATACGCTGGTGGTTCATGGAACCGCGACCGCCGCCATTTCCAATGCGCTTGCCCGTGTCTCCAATCTGCCGGAACGTATCGTGATGGTGGCCGGCCTAGGTGTCGCCGGGGGCCGACAGGCCATGCTGGATGAACTGCTTGCGGACAACCCGTCCAATGCGGTCAGGGGACACGTCAAAGATCGTGGCGAGCAGCGTCATCTTGCGGCATCGGTGCTCGTTGAAGCGTTTTACTCAGAGGTCGAGCCGGTCGTCTCGAATGCGGTGGGGGCGGTTACCGTTGATGCCACGCTGTTCACGACGCCGTTCGCTGCGTGGTCGGCCGATGTGACACTGCAGTACATCGAATGTGTCGAGGATCAGTACGTTCACATCACCGGGCAACGTCGTTTCCGTCACAGTCTTAGTATCATGTGGACCAATACGCTCCAGACAGGGCACTTACCAATGCTCACAGCCCCGGAAGCACTCACGGCCTGCATTGCCAAGGTGGGGATTAATGACTCCCGGTATAACCGGTAGTCTGAATTGCAGGTGATTAGAGCTGGAGACTCCCGCGCCTTCGGCTCGGAGTGACCAGGCTGTCACTCGTGGAAAACGACCGGCAGATCGCGAATCCCATGCACAAAGCTTGAGGGTACGTAGACCGGTTCACCGGTGACCTCAACACGACTGAAACGCTGCATGATCTCTTCCCACATCACACGCAACTGCATTTCAGCCAGACGATTGCCCACGCATCGGTGAATACCGTAACCAAACGCGGTGTGCATTCGGGGGTTGGCGCGATCAATGATGAACTGATCCGGGTTCTCTATGTAGCTTTCATCACGATTGCCCGAGATATACCACATGGCCACCCGATCACCTTCCTTGATCTTTTTGCCACCGACCTCGGTGTCCTGCATGCAAGTGCGGGCCATATGCGCCAGGGGTGTCTGCCACCGGATGATCTCCGGGACCATCTTTGGAATCAGCCCTGGATTCTGCAGTAGCTTTTCATACTGGTCCGGGTTTTGGTTCAGTGCCAGCACGCCACCTGAGATGGAGTTCCGCGTGGTGTCATTGCCGCCAACGATTAGTAGGATGATGTTCCCAAGCAGTTCCTGTGGGCCCATGTCCGATGTCGCTTTGTCGTGCGCCAGCATCGAAACGAGGTTGAACGCTGGCGGCTCTTTCTTGCGAGCTTCGTAATATTCTGTGAAGTAGGCAAGGCACTCGAACAGGATCTGGAAGCCTTCTTCCGGGGAATCAAAGTGATCCGGGTCCCCGAGATTGGCCACAGTATCGGACCAGTGGATCAGCTTCATGCGGTCCTCCTGCGGAACGTCAAACAGGGTTGCGAGCATCTGACCGGTCAGTTCGACAGAGACCTCCCTGACCAGGTTGATCTCTTCTTCCCGTGGCAGGTTATCCAGGATGTAACCCGCGCGTTCCCGAATCAGTGGCTCCAGCCCCTGAAGGTTCTTGGGAGTGAACATCGGCGAAACCACTTTGCGTTGTTCATCATGCTTGGGTGGATCGTCCTGGATGAACATGGGCAACGCGAACTCATCGTCCCGACCTGGGACACCATTTAAAGTAATGCCTCCAAGTGATTGCTTTGACGAAAAAATCTCATGGTTCTTGTCAACATGCATGATGTCTTCGTAACGCGTGATCGACCAGTAGGGTCCAAAGACCGATTCCTCTGTGAAGTGCACCGGGTCTTCCTTTCGGAGCCGCTCGAAGTGTCCCCAGAAAGTGTCGTTTTTGAACAGGGAAGGGTGCGCCGGGTTCATTTCATCGAGTGGAACGTCCCACGGATCCAGGTGGGCGTCTATACGGAAAGCATCGGCGACTTCCTTGTTGGAGACGGTCATGTCGCCGGCACGCATCCGGTTCATGATGTCGCGGCGTTCTTCTTTGGTGTAGACCCGGGGTTCGGCTTCGCTCATTTTGCCCACCATCCTTATCAACATGAATGTTGGCTATTCTACTGACAATTGCGACGGGCGCTAGCAGGGATCGATATCCGTAATGACTTGCAGAGTCACCTTGAGGAGCGATAGCAGAGCCTGGCCTCTAGAGCGTCGGCGACGTGAGGATCTCGGGGTGGCAGGATCCTGCGGTATCAGTCACTGCAGTCCGATAAGCCCGAGACTCCCACGCCTGCGGCTTGGAGTGACGGTTGTCATCCTGAGGAGCGTCAGCGACGTGAGGATCTCCGGATCCCCGCGTGCTGCGATCTTGTCTTAAACCGCCATCGCCGCCTTGATCGAGGGATGGGGATCGTAGTTCAGCAACTCGAAGTCACCCATGTCGAAGTCATCAATCTGCTGTTGCCCCCGATCCTCAATCTGAAGGGTTGGGAGGGGCCGTGGTTCCCGTGACAGCTGCTCATGACACTGATCCACCGCATCCAGGTAGACATGGGCATCTCCCAACGTGTGGATAAACTCATGCGGCAACAGTCCGGTGATCTTTGCGACCATATGCAGCAACAGCGCATAACTTGCGATGTTCAGTGGCACACCTAGGAACATATCTGCCGAACGCTGGTACATCTGCATTGAGAGTCGGCCGTCGGCCACATAGAACTGGAAGAAGGCATGGCAGGGTGGCAGGGCGACTGCCAGTGGGTCGATCTCGGCCGGGTTCCAGGCATTGACGATGATTCGACGGGACTCCGGATTGTCACGGATCAAGTCAATCGCTTCCTGAAGCTGATCGACGGTGCGACCGCCAGGGCTTTGCCAGCTTCGCCACTGGGTCCCATAGATGCGGCCCATGCTACCGTCGTTGTCTTCGATATCGTGGCGTTTCAGAAAGTCCTGGTAATTCAGGTCCCACAGTTTGTTGTGTTTGTAGACCGTCTTCAGGTCATTGATGTTGCCAGAGCCCGAGATGAACCACAGCAGTTCGGACAACATGGACTTCCACACCAGTTTCTTGGAGGTGACAGCTGGGAAGCCGTCCGCCATGTCGTAACGCGCCTGCAGGCCAAAACAGGACAGCGTGCCCACGCCGGTTCGATCACCGCGTTTGACCCCGGTTTCCAGAATCTGCCGGAGGTGTTCGTGATACTGCTTCATGATCAGTTCTGCCGACTCAATAGCGCAGGACCCACATAGACTACATGGCCCACATTACCCACATTTGGACTCGCCACAAGCGAGGCAGGTCATGCAGCCGTCCATCATGATGGCGGCCTTGGTATTGCACTTCTTACAGAGCTGCGCATTCGGCGGATAACTGTTGTCATCCTTACCCTCGAGGATTTCCTTGTTCTCAAACTCAGCACGCTTCTCTGCCAGCATTGCCTGGTGGGTGGCACTGAGTTCCTCATCCTCGATGAGGCCGATCTTCTTCATGTGGGTTTCCAGCACTTCACCGATCTCAGCGACCAGCGATGGCATGAATCGACCCCCTTTCTTGAAGTATCCACCCTGTGGATCAAACACCTGCTTCATCTCGTCGACGAGGAAGGTGGCATCACCTCCCTTGCGGAAGACTGCGGACAACACACGGGTCAATGCGAGGACCCATTGAAAGTGCTCCATGTTCTTGGAATTGATGAAGATCTCGAACGGGTATTCCTGTTCGTGTTCTGTTCCTAGGTTCAGCACGATGTTGTTGATCGTGATGTACAGCGCATGATCCGTCAGGGGTGTCTTGATCTTGTAGGTATAGCCGCGCAACTCCTCCGGGCGTTCGATGTCTTCATGCATCAGCTCCTTTTCAGGGGCCTTGGGTGCAGCGGCTGCCGCCGGTTCATCGTCTTTCTGGACCTTGTAGTCGACGATGCGTTTGCTGATTTTGATCGCCATGTTTTCTGCTTCGCTCACGTTGTCCTCTTTGTTCTATCTTAACCTGCTTACATTGTTTGCACTTCGCTCATTCAATTCTGCGCAAAGCGAAAGAATCTCGCGTTACTGGTATGCGTCCATCTGCACCGCAGTTCCATGTGCGCGAAATCCCTCCTTTGCTCGTCAGAACTTGCCGTAATAACCTTCCTTCAATGCGTCGAAAAGGTTCGCCGCAGTGTGGAACTCACCATCGTACTCAATGATCTCGTTGCCCTTCGCCTCGACCTCTGTGCCGTCATCCAGCGTGAAGTTGTAGATCGTGTTCTCCAGATCCGCTTCCTTTACAAGCACGCCCTGGAACGCTGCCGGGTTGAAGCGGAACGTCGTGCAACCTTTCAGGCCACTGTCGTAGGCATAGAGATAGATATCCTTGAAATCCTCGTACGGATAATCAGTGGGCACGTTCGCCGTCTTCGAAATCGATGAGTCGATCCATTTCTGTGCGGCTGCCTGGATATCCACGTGTTGCATCGGCGTGATGTCGTCTGCGGTCTTGAAGTACCCGGGCAGTGCAGACTCCGGATCCTCAGAGTAGGGCTGCGCATTCGGGTTGACCATCTCGCGGTAGGCGAGCAGTTCAAACGAAAACACATCCACTTTCTCTTTCGACTTCTTGCCTTCGCGGATCACGTTCCGTGAATAGTGGTGGGCAAAACTCGGTTCGATGCCATTACTGGCGTTGTTCGCGAGTGACAGGCTGATGGTGCCTGTCGGTGCGATCGACGTGTGGTGTGTAAAGCGGCAACCAACTTCAGCCAGATCATTGACGAGATCCTGGTCTTCCTCCGCTACCCGTTGCATGTACTTCGAATATCGAGCGTGCAGGGTGCGACCCTTGATCGAATCGCCGACTTCGTAACCGTCTTCCGCCATTTCCGGGCGTTTGTGCAGCATCTCGCTGGTGACCGTGAAGTCCTCGTTCATGATTGGGGCTGGGCCCTTCTCGTGAGCCAGTGCCAGACCGGTTTCCCAGCCCACCATGGCCAGTTCTTTTGTGACCTCTTCGGTGAATGCGACTGAGCGTTCATCACCGTAGCTCATCCCCATCATGGTGATGGTGGAACCAAGGCCCAGGTAGCCCATGCCATGGCGCCGCTTGCGATAGATCTCCTGTCGCTGTTCCGGCAGGGGCAGCCCGTTGATTTCGACAACGTTGTCGAGCATGCGGGTGAAGATAGACACTGCCAGACGGAATTCTTCCCAGTTGAAGTCTGCTTCGCCCGAGAATGGCTTCTCAACAAATCGCGTCAGGTTGATGGAACCGAGCAGACAGCTGCCGTACGGCGGCAAAGGCTGTTCGCCACAGGGATTGGTGGCGCGGACATTTTCATCAAACCAGTTGTTGTTCATCTCATTGACCTTGTCGATCAGGATGAAACCCGGTTCCGCAAAATCATAGGTTGAGGCCATGATCAGGTCCCACACACGCCGGGCACGGATGGTCTTGTTGATACGGCAGGCGACGAGTCCCGCGTCGTTGGTCACATATGGCGCCTTCACCGGAAAATCGCGCCAGACCACAACGTCGGTGTCGTACAGGTTGATGTTATCGACGTCGACTTCTTCCTGGGACAGCGGAAACGACAGGTGCCAGTCGGTATCGTTTCGGACCGCTTCCATGAACTCGGCGGTGATCAGAAGTGACAGGTTGAACTGTCGCAGCCGACCATCTTCCCGTTTGGCACGGATGAACTCGAGAACATCCGGGTGGGAGATATCGAAGGTCGCCATCTGTGCACCACGGCGTCCGCCGGCTGAGGAGACCGTAAAGCAGGTCTTGTCATAGATATCCATGAAGGATAGGGGGCCTGACGTGTAGGCGCCAGCGCCGGTGACGTAGGCACCTTTCGGGCGAAGCGTCGAGAATTCGTAGCCGATGCCGCAACCCGCTTTCAGCGTCAGTCCAGCTTCGACATTCTTGTGCAGAATGTCTTCCATGGAATCGCTGATGGTGGCAGACACCGTGCAGTTGATGGTGGAGGTGGCGGGCTTGTGTTCCTGTGCGCCAGCGTTGGAGATGATCCGACCGGCAGGAATCACGCCATGTCGCAGGGCCCAGAGAAAGTGTTCATACCAGTGTTCGCGTTGTTCCTTCTGTTCAACCTCAACCAACGCTCTTGCAACACGCTTGTAGGTTTCGTCGATGCTCTCGTCGACTTTCTCACCCTGTTTGGTTTTGAGACAGTATTTACTCTCCCAGATATCCAGCGAGGTCTCCTGGAACTTGATCTCACTGATACTGGCGGGTATTGCTTTCAACTCTGGCTTGGACGAATCCATGATCTCCCTTCTGCTTGTGCTCTGTTCTTGAGTGCGTTGCGGTCTTTTTCGATTTCTTGACGGTTTCCTGTTTTTCTTCCTGATGAGCCGTGCAGGGCCTTGTTTGACATCCCTTACCCGCCCTGGGCGGTGCTTGCAGGTCGCATGATCCAATCCTGGACGCGCGTTTCCGAGCGTCATTCATACGGCGAAAAATCGCCAAGTGGAAGCACGACTTGCCCACAGTCAAAGGACAGTTTGTCCACAACCTTTGCGGTACTTATCCACCGTCTACCCACAGTCTTTTCAAGAGCGCGCTGCTTTTCCTGAAACTGCTCAGACGGGGTTTAGTCCACCCTGTTAAATCTCACCACCGACAACCCCGTATAAATTGTCGCAAGTCTGTCGAATCGACGGGACGACTGCCGCGGAATACGCGGTATCTGCCACCCGATGTCCATTCCCTGCTCTTGACTCGCACTTTCGCTTATCGGTGTGCGTTGCCTTGAGCTGTCGGAAGTGCACTGATCCTGTGCAGATCCTATTGGAAGTCCTCTTTGGTTTCGTCCGTTAGATCTTCTCGTTTAAAGACCTGACCCCTAGACGAAAGACCTGACCCCTTTTGAGGGCGCAAACGACATATAGTGCCAAGGGTGCCTCTCGAACACAATATCTGGTGCCTGCCATTTGTCCATGAAAAATGGAATTTTGATGGAAATGGGGCCAGGTTTAGAATCTAACAGGTTTGATAGTGGGCGGGCGCGGTCGCACGGTGCGTGCGAAGCCCCGGGCTCAAGGGCCCTGAAGCAGGTTTGCCGGGGAATACTGGTCAGTGAGGATGCGGCGGTTGCGGCTTTGCCAGTCGATCTGCGTCGTGAGGAACTTTGGGTAGGTCGTCACGTTGACACCATAGGTCTTGAGGGCAGGCGCGAGGGATGCGGCGGCCTCCTTCAGAGCCTCGGGTGTGGGAAGTGCGCCACTTTTGGTCGCGATCACCACCCTGTTGGCTGTAATCGGCATCTTGAAGTTGAAAAACTCCCCGTAGACTGCCTCGTACGTCATGGATTCATAGTCGTACAGATCGCTGGTAGAGAAGGTATTGGCCACCAGCACGCCGTCCTCGGTCAGGATCTCCTTCATTTCCTCCAGGAACTCGAACGTCATCAAGTGTTCGGGAATGTAGTCGCCGGTAAAGGCATCCAGGAAAATCATGTCATAACTGGTCTTTCGCAACGCCGACCGCTTCACAAACACGCGACCGTCGGCCACATGGGTGCGCATGCGCATGGTGTCCTTGTAGTTGAAGAACTCGCGAGCCACACGTACCACGGCATCGTCGATTTCCACCACGTCAATATGGGCAGAGGGGACAAGCTCCGTGATCGCCGTCGGCATGGAGCCGCCGCCCAGGCCAATCATGAGCACGCGTTTGGGTTCAGGGTTGACCAGCAGTCCTGCCAGCGTCATCCTTACATAAGGGAAGACCAGCAGTTTCGGGTCCCGAATACTCATGCAGGTCTGGTGCTGGTCGCCACGTTTGACGGCAAACACCAGGCAGCGTCGGTCGCCATCCTGTTTGACCACGATGTTGCGGTACAGGGACTTCTCCCGGTGTAGCTCCTGCGCGCTGACGGTGATCGACGACAGCGCCAGCATTGTCACAGCGAGCGGGGCGATGAGTTTCTTCATGGGGATGACTCTTCTTCGGTCCTCGTTGCGGTATTGGACCCCGAATCTACCGGTCCGGTTCGCATCATCCGATGCCGGAGCTGGGCGACACCGCCGCAGCCGATGAGGACGAGCGCTGCGGTAATCAGAATCGTGTTCACCTCGAACCACAGGACGAGGTAGAAGGATGTCGCGAGCGTCCCGAGGGCACTACCGGCCGTGGAGACAAAATACAGGCGACCTGCAACGTGACCGCTGTGGTCGCGGTTTTCCACCAGCAGGCGGACTGAATAGGGCGAGACCATACCCAGGATCACGGTCGGGACAAAAAAGATGACGGCAGACGCGATCAGCGAGCCGTAACGGGGATCTTCCACGTGCAGGAAGATCTGATCCATGATCGGGTCTCCCCATAGAATGGTCGGTATCAGTGCAACCGCTGCCACCAGAAAGAACGTTGAGAACCGTGCAAGGCTGGGATGATTGAGCGACCATCGCCCCCCCAGCAGGTATCCGATTGACAGGGCCAGCATGAAGATCGTAATGACGCTGCCCCAGACATAAATGGAACTACCGAAATACGGGGACAGGATGCGCCCGCCCAGCAACTCGACACACATGATGATGAAGCCGGAGGTGAAGGCGAGGGCCATGACGATGTAGTTGGTCACTTGCGTTGATTGCATGCGCGCAGCTTGTCCGGTTTTGGTCTGAATCTAACCCAATAGGGTCCACGATGGTGCGAGAGTATAGGCGTTTGTGACACAATGCACAGTCGCTGTTATGACTAGGGTCAGGTTTGAAATCCCTTCTCCGCCTATTCCCATACTTCTATACCTACCGGTATTGGGTGCTGCTGGGCTTCGGTGGTTTTTTCTTCTCACGCTTATTCGAGATCTTCACGTCCTACTTCATTGCGATGGGGATCGATGAAATTGCCCTTCAGCTGCAGGGTGAGCAGGGTCCGTATTCGGTTGCCGCCATCGCGCTGATCTCCATGGCCTGCGTGGTCGGCCGTTTCGTCTTTGTCATCTACGCCCGGCGGATCATTCGTCGCGCCGGTATCGCGGTGTCCTACGACCTGCGACAGGCGGTCTACGGCGCAGTGCAGCATCAGAGTAGCGAGTTCTTTTCCCGGATCGGGGTCGGGGACATCATGACGAGGGCGATCCAGGACATCGCCCTGATTCAGCGACTGATCGGCAATGGGTCGGTGCACCTGGTCATCATCGTGTACGCGCCGTTGTTTGCGATCACGTTCATGAGCTACAAATCACCGTCACTGACGCTGTTAATCCTGCCCATCCTGCCTATTCTGTTCGGTTATGCTTGGTGGATCTCAAGGGAGATGGCGGCCACCTCGAAGGTGGTGCAGGAGCGATTATCGGCCTTGTCTGCACATGTGCAGGAGAACCTCTCGGGCATACGCACCGTGCAGGCCATGGCCCAGGAAGAAAACGAGATCGCACGGTTCTGGCAGACCAACGATGCCTACGGCAACGCGTTCTACCGTCAGGCACGGGTCCAGTCCCTGATGAGCGCCTGGATGCCGTTCTTTGCAGCGATCGCCCAACTAGTGATCCTGGTCTATGGCGGCAACCTGGTGCTGGATGGCGAGATGACGGTGGGCGACCTGGTGTTTTTCCTGTTCTGCCTGAACATGTTGCTGCAGCCCATCCGCATGGCGGGAATGTTTATTACCCTGGTACAGCGGGCTGTGGTGGCGTCCAGACGCCTGGGGGAGATCCTGGAGGCGGAACCCGAGATCACCGATGCACCGACTCGAAAGACGCCGGACATCATCACTGGTGCGTTTGCGCTGCGCGATCTCTCGTTCACCTACTCTGGAGCGCGTACACCCTCTCTGAGATCACTGAACCTTTCGATCGAACACGGCGAGTCCATCGGGATTGTCGGGCGCGTCGGCGCTGGTAAATCTACCTTGCTGAAGCTCTTCACACGCATGGTGGATACGCCGCGGGGCAGCCTGTTCGTGGACGGCAGTGACGTCTGCGATTACCCGCTGAATCAGCTACGCGCTCAGATCGCCCAGGTGCTGCAGGATCCGTTCCTGTTTGGCGAACCGCTGCGCAGCAATATCAGTTACGACGAGCCAGGTCGTCGCCTTGATCAGGTCTGGTCGTCTGCGGATGCGGCGGCGCTGCGGGATACGATTGAGTTATTCCCGGCGCAGATGGAAACGGTGGTCGGCGAACGGGGGGTCACGCTGTCCGGTGGCCAGAAGCAACGCACCACACTCGCACGCGGTCTTATCCGGGAAGCACCGGTCCTCATACTGGATGACTGTTTCAGCAGCGTGGATACGGAAACCGAAGAACACATCCTGGGCCGACTAAAACAGATGCGTGGTGACCGCACCACGATCCTGGTGTCACACAGGGTGTCCACACTGCGTCATTGCGATCGTATCGTGGTGCTGGATGAAGGCGAGATCGCTGAACTGGGAAGCCACGAGGAATTGCTGCGCGCTGACGGCATGTATGCGGAGCTCGAGCGGGTACAGACCCAGAGCGGGGACCGTACGCAGCTAGATGGCGACGCGGCCGATGCGGAGCTTCATCCCGCATGAGTGAGACTCCCCAGACACCCGATACGCGCCAGGCAGACAGGCAACGCCCCCATGACCACAGCATGTTTGAGGCAGAGCTTTCCGGCGCCGTCCTCAACGTACACCTGTTTGTACGTATCCTGCACTGGCTGACACCTTACCGTCTGATGCTCGCGCTAAGTGCACTGCTGGTCGTTATGGCGAGTACATTTACGGTGCTGATGGAGGTGGTGATCTCCCGCGTACTGGTGGATTACATCATCGTTGGATCGCAGTCGACGGAACCGCCGAGGGTGGACATGCCGGACCTGGGGATGATTGACCTGACCCAGTGGCTGGAGGCCTGGCTGGAGACGGAGCCAATCTATGCTGCCGGTTTTCTGTTCTTTGTGCTGATGGTGGGCTCAACGCTGTTTGGACACTGGCATCGACTGACCCTGATCAACGCGATTGTGCACGGCCTCAGAGATCTCAGACAGGATCTGTTCGCACACCTGGAAGCCAGGCCCAGTTCGTTCTATGACAATGTGGCCGTTGGCCGAGTGATGACCAGGGTGACCAACGACGTGGAATCCCTGTACGAAATGTTGCGCGGTATGGGCTCACTCGTGGGCGAGTTTGTGCCGTTCTTTGTCGCCCTTGGGATCATGCTCTCGACCAGTGTGGAGATGACGCTGGTGCTGCTCTGCCTGGTTCCGATTGTCGGCGTTGCGACCTATCTGTTTCGTCAGGCCAGCCGGGAGACCTTCCGACTGGTCCGCAACAGCGTGTCAGCATTGAACCAGAACCTGCAGGAGAACCTGTCCGGGATGCAGGTGGTCCAGCTGTCGGGTCGTGAGAAACGCAACCTGGAAGGTTATACCCGGATCAACAAGACGAACCGGCGTTACGAGTATCGATCGATCAATCTTGCGACGCTCTACGGTGCATTCAACGATTCACTGGCATCCATAGGGCTAGGCGTCATCATCTGGTATGGCGCAGGGGAAGCGATCCAGGAAGAGATGACACTCGGTGGTGTTATCTTGTTCACTCGTTTCATGGGAATGTTGTTCAACCCGGTGGTGGCTTTGGGTGAGCAGCTCAACATCCTGTTCCGCGCGATGGCGAGTGGCGAGCGTATTTTCCAGGCGCTGGACTGGGACGAGCAGATTCATGAGCCGGAGACGCCGGCTGAACTACCGGAGCGCCTCAAAGGCCAGGTCGAGTTCCGCAATGTGAATTTTGGCTACACCGCCGATGCTCAGATCCTGAAGGATGTGTCGGTGAGCGTCGAGCCCGGCAAGCGACTCGCAATCGTGGGGCCCACCGGTTCCGGAAAGAGCACCATGATCCGACTGTTGGGGCGCTTCTACGATTTTGAGCATGGCATGATTTTCGTCGATGGTGTGGATGTGCAGGACGTGCACAGCCAGGAGATACGTCGGCGGATTGGGGTGGTGTTGCAGGACTTCCATATCTTCTCTGGCACCATCCTTGACAACATCGTACTTGGTAATCCCGCTGTGACGCGTGAACGTGCCATTGAAGCCGCCAAGACGGTCAATGCGCATGCCTTCATCCTGCGCCAGGAAAACGGCTATGACACGGAACTGGTGGAGCGGGGCGCGAATCTGTCTCAGGGGCAGCGTCAGTTGTTGGCGTTCGCACGTGTGCTGGCGGCAGACCCTGAAGTGTTGATCCTCGATGAGGCCACTGCCAGCATCGATACCGAAACCGAGATCCTGATCCAGGATGGCTTGCGCAAACTGATGGCGGGGCGCACCTCGATCATCATTGCGCACCGACTGCAGACCATCCAGGAGTGCGATTACGTGCTGGTGCTGCACTACGGTGAGGTGAAGGAGTATGGCTCCCACGAGGAACTGCTCGCCATGAAAGGTCTGTATTACACGCTGCATGAACTGCAGTTCCAGGATGTGTCCATTGATGAGGACGGGCATCCGGTGCAGGACGATACCTGAGCCTTTGTCATCCTGAGGAGCGAAGCCACGTGAGGATCTCGGGCCACCAGTGCTCTGCAGTGTCGAACACCGTGCCACCCCAAAGCCGTAGACTCCCACCGCTTTGCTTGGAGTGACAGCGGTAGTCACCAATACAGTTCCTCCCACGCTACTATCGGAGTGACAAATCCTGAGGAGCGAAAGCAGAGCGTGCCCTGAGGAGTATAGCGACGTGAGGGTGATGATCTCCGGTTATCCGTGTTCTGTAATGCAGATCATCGCGTGTCCCCAAAGCCCGAGATTCCTTCACCTACGGCTCGGAGTGACGAAGGTTACATGACCAGGAAACAAAACCGTGTTAGGATCCGCGCGATCCTTAGGGGCGGCGAAAGCCTGAGATTTGACTAGCCGGTCATAAACCCTGGAACCTGATCCGGTTAATGCCGGCGTAGGAAAAGGAAGGTTTCTTCCCCCCCGATGCCCACCCTGCCGGGTCTCTTGCACCACTTGGAGAGTCTCATGCACCAACGTCTGTTTTGCTTACACTCAAGGCTGCTGCCGGTCATCCCGCTGCTGATTGCCAGCAGCTTCACCCTCGCGGAGTCCGGGCTGGATGAGATCATTGTTACCGCTGATTTCCGGGGTAAGAACGAAATGGAAACACCACACAGCGTCAGCGTCCTTGGCAATGAAGAGATCGATGAGCGCGGTGCACAACATATCGAGGACCTGGTCAACGTGGTGCCGAACATCAATTTCGCTGGTGGCACAGGCCGCGCGCGATTCTTCCAGATCCGAGGCATCGGTGAACGGAGTCAGTTCTCAGATCCACTGAACCATTCTGTGGGTGTATTGATCGACAATGTTGATTTCAGTGGTGCCGGCTCCGTTGCGACGCTGTTTGACGTGGCGCAGGTCGAAGTGCTGCGTGGACCGCAGGGTACTCGGTACGGTGCCAACGCCCTTGCAGGACTGATCAACATCAAGACCAACGACCCGGAAGATGAATTTGGCGGCCGCCTGCGAGCGACCGGCGGTGACTACGGCACGCGTGCCGTTGGCGCTGCTGTGACCGGCCCCCTGAGTAATCTGGTGAGTTACCGACTGACGGGCGAAGTCCACGAGAGTGATGGCTATACCGACAACTCGTTCCTGGATCGTGACGACGTCAATGCGCGTGATGAAACCACGGTGCGTGGTCGATTGCGGTTCGACTGGAACGATGAATCACGTACGGACCTGACGTTGGGCCGCATTGATATCGACAATGGCTACGATGCGTTCTCCCTCGATAATACGCGCACGACCCTTTCTGATGAGCCGGGACACGATCGGCAGACCTCTAGCTTCTTCTCGCTCCACCATGAGGAAGCCATGGACAGCCTGACGATCGCAGTGATTGGCACCACCTCCAGCTCAGACCTGGAATACGGTTATGACGAGGACTGGTCTTATACCGGGATTCATCCGTTTGGTTACACCTCCTTCGACAACTACATCCGCGAGCGGTCCAATTCCAGTGCCGAGGTTCGGATGCTATCAAACGAGTCGTCGACCCTTTTCAATGGCACGACCGATTGGGTGGTTGGTGCGTTCAGGCTCGATTCCAGCGTGGATCTGCTTCGCCAGTACACGTTTGCGGCGGGCGACTTCACCAGCACCTACGACTTCACCACCACAGCGTTGTTTTTCCAGCTTGATACGCGACTGTCTGACACGGTGGAACTGACCAGCGGGCTGCGTTGGGAAAACCGCGATACCAGCTACGTGGATTCAGACGGCGTCGCATTCTCACCCGACGAAGGCATGTGGGGTGGTCAGCTGGCGTTGCGCATTGCCACCTCTGACAACACGATGACGTATGTCAGCCTGGCGCGAGGCTACAAGGCGGGTGGCTTCAATACAGATGGCACCTTGGACGCGGACCTGCGCGAGTTCGACAGTGAGTTCCTCTGGGAGATTGAGGCAGGCATCAAAGGCGTAACCGCAGATGGTGGTATCCGCTATCGTGCGGCGGTGTTCTACGACCTGCGTCGTGACCAGCAGGTGAAGAGTTCATTGGTGCGACCACGCATGGACGGGAGTAGTGAGTTTATCGACTTTACTGGCAATGCGGCGGAGGGAACGAACCTCGGTATAGAATTAGAGGCGGATTTCTATCTATCTGACGCCTTCGCCGTGTATACCAACGTGGGTTTGCTCCAGGCGGAGTTTGACGAGTTCATCAATGAATTTGGCGAGGATCTCTCCGGCAGAGATCAGGCGCAGACACCGGGCTACATGTTCAGCGTGGGCATGCGCTTCGACAATGACACCTGGTTTGGTCAGCTGGGAGTGGACGCAAAAGACAGCTTCTTCTTCTCGGACCGGCATTCGGTGATGAGTGGATCCAACACGCTGGTTAACGGTCGCACCGGTTATCGCATGGACAACTGGACCGTGAGCCTGTGGGGCCGGAACCTGACTGACGAGGACACGTTCATTCGTGGTTTCGGCAGCTTTGGCAACGATCCGAGAAAGGACTATGTCACCGAACCGTATCTGCAGTTTGGTGAGCCTCGGGTGGTGGGATTGACCGCAGAGCTGGATCTTTAGTCAGAAACAGAGAGGAAGTTCCGGCATGGAAATGTCCGTCGATATCAGCCTGTATCCACTCAGCGATGATTATATTCCTGCCATCCAGGAGTTCATTGACAGGATTGCCAACGTGCCCGGTATTCTCATCAAACGAAACGATCTTGCAACGCAGCTCTTTGGCGACTACGACATCATCATGGACGTGCTGCGTGACGAAATCCGCCGGAGTTGGGAAACCCATGGCAAGGGGATCTTTGTCATCAAGTTCCTGATGGATGATCTGCGCGGACTGGCAGACACCTGATGGTCGAAACGTTATTCGCGCAGATGATGGCCAGTGGGGCGCTCGAACTCACCGCTGTCGTCTTCGCGATCGCGTACCTGCTGCTGGCGGTACGTGAACACATCGCGTGTTGGTATGCGGCGTTCGTGTCCACCGCGATCTTCCTGTTCATCTTTTTTGATGTGAAGTTGTACATGGAGTCCGGGCTGCAGATCTACTACCTGGCGATGGCCGGGTATGGCTGGCAACAATGGCGGAAGGGCGGCAACGAAGGGGCCACGCTTGCGATCAGTACCTGGAACGTCCAGCAGCATGTGATCGCCCTGGCGCTGATTGCCGTCGCGACGGCGTCGTCCACGTTCCTGTTGCACACCTACACTGATGCAGAGCTGCCGCTGCTGGATTCGCTGACGACCTGGGGTGCGATAGTCACGACCCTTATGGTGGCTAGAAAGATCCTGGAAAACTGGATTTATTGGTTGGTGATTGATGCCATCTCCATCTATCTGTATCTCGACAGGGAGCTCTACTTCACCGCACTGCTTTTTGCTGTCTACAGCGTAATCATCTTCTTCGGCTGGGCGACATGGCTTCGACGCTATCGCAGTCAGACCGCCTGAACGCATCGCTCGACACCTGGCCTGACTGGCAGGCTGAGGTGCGTTCACGACCGACAGTGGTCAGGTCACTGGATGGTTTCACCAACGACAACTTTCTTATTACCGCGGGAACACAGCAGTGGTCGCTTCGACTCAACACTAAGAGGCTGTTGCCAGGTATCGATCGACCACGTGAACGCCAGGTGATTGACGCGGTGTCGGCTGCCGGTGTGATGGATGCTCCGGTATACCAGTCAGAGACCTGTCTTGTGACCAGGTACTTCGGTGGGCGCTATCCGGACCTTGCCAACGAGATGTCGTTGGCTGCCGTAGGACGTTTGTTCAGGCATATCCATCGGATTGAAACAGCCGTCGATGATGTGCTGGAGCCGTTGCACTATGCGGAAGCGCTCGTTGATCGATGTGCCTACGAGCACGACACATTGGCGCGTTGTCTCTCCACCATCAGCGACGCTTATCACCCACCCGAACACGTTTGCCTGTGTCACAACGATCTGTCGCGGGAGAATCTCATTCAAACCCCAGACGGTCTAGTGGCCATCGATTGGGAATACGCGCGTCTGGGCGATCCGGCGTTTGATGTGGCGGTCCTGGTCGAGATGGGGGCGCTGAACGATAGCCACGTTAGCGCACTGCTTGCTGGTTACGAGGACGAGGGTGATCTGGAACACCGACTACCGGGCGCGCGTCTGCTGTACGCGCTGGTTGATGTGCTGTGGTGGTTGTCGGTGGGTGAAGAGGGCGCCGCCGTCGAAGCCAGGGTCGCTGCGCTTAAACAACGGTTATCTGACAGTTAAGGGCCCGGCTACCATCTGATGTCTGTGTGATCTCGAGCCTCTAGTACTCGGGGTTTCACAAGAGAGGTAGCTGGGTCCGTCCTGATTCGTGTCGTTCCGCTCCTCAGGGTGACCTATCGGTCATTCCGAGCCGAAGGCGTGGGAATCTCGGGCTTACCGTACCTGCGATCCGTGTTACATCGCAGGCTACTGAAAGCTGTAGACCCTCCCGTTGCTACGCTCCTCGGGGTGACAGATTGTGTCATCGCGTCGCTCCACTCAGGATGACGCGGATTATTTTCCGCCACCACTCAATCGACGTCCCAAACGCTGCAACCACGCAATCACAGGTACCAGCACGCGTGCTGTTCGCAACTGGCTCCGCATACCCAAGTCCTGCGCGACCGCATCTGCTCGATTGAGGAAGTCATTGATTTCATCGTCCGGCATCTCAACCAGCGCCTGGTAACAATAGATCTGTGTCACCATCTGGCTGGCCTGGGTCTTGTAGTCTGCCTTCAACTGTTCTTCAGAGTAGTCTGTGACACCTGCGGCCACCAGTGCCTTGTGATAGGCGGACAGCAACTGTGGCTGGAACTGTGGGCGGTCCGTGACGTCCACCGATGTCATGATCCAGTATGCGACGTCTGTGACGGCGCTGCCGCGCTGGCTGTTCTGCCAGTCGAAGATCATGAGCCGGTCACCTACCGTATGCACGTTGCGACAGTGGAAGTCACCATGAATGAGCGTGGAGTTACGGTCGTCAAAATTCTGCATGAGTCGTACAAGTCGTGGGGCCATCACCAGCACATACCCGATACACTCATCGAGATAGGGGTGCATCACCTCGCGTTGCTTCGATAGGGCAAGACTCTCTGTCAGAGTTCGGGAAAGCTCTTCGAGGTTGAACTCATTGGGGTGGAACTCCGGGGCATTGAGCAGATCCCCTTCCCAGAATCGTGCATGCACCTGGGCAATTGCCCGAACTGCGGCGAGTGAGGTGTCCAGATCCGCACGAAACGGCTTGTGCGGGATGTCACCAAGATCTTCCAGCAGCAACGTCAGGTGCCCCTGGTCCTTGTCCTCGGTGGTGACGTAGGCGCGGGGCACGACAGACATCAGATCCTCACCCAGGTGCCGATAGCAGGCCGCCTCTCGAAACACCTCGTTGTTGGTGGTGATGGCACCGCCCACCGGGTCGTCCGCCATCAGTTTCAGGATGAATGAATCAGGACTACCCTCGTTCTGTTCCTGCCATGCGACGTTCACCCGGTACAGGCGAGAGTTGTAGCCTTCACCTGACAGATCGTCGATGTTGAAGCTTTCGACTTTTCGTCCAACAGCTTCGCTGAGCCAGGCAGTATCCAGGTGGTCAACATCAGGCAGCGCGTTGAGTGTCATAGGCTGCGGTCCTTTCTCATACGCATTCAATACGTATCGTGTGAGTGTGTCGTGTTAAAAAACTTTCTCAACATGTCATCCTACACGTTCCAGCCACCGGGACGACACTACAAAGCCGCGGGAGATTTCGCCTTCATGGGTGACCTCTGCAAACTGGATGGCCTGTTGTGCGCGGGGCGCGTGCAACATCGTGGTGACATCACTCAGATCCAGCGTGTCTGCGACGTCATCAGCCGTCAGCGAGGACAACCATAGTCGTTTCGGCAGATAGATAAACCGGCTCGAGGCATCAAACGCGTCACGGAGACCATCCGACGGTAGCCACCAGCCCGTGTTGTGGTCATGGTGCACGTGGGCAGGGTGCACCTTGACCTGCGGGAGCGGAGCATCGTGAGTGGAAGCGGGGTTGTCCTTTAGCGGGTGTGGATTGCGTTGTGGATAGTGTGGGTGTGGATTTTGGCGGTGTGGATAGTACAGCCGTCCTTTCATGAAACAACGGACACGTTTGATGGACAGCTGTTCTGCCTCCAGTAGCGCGCTTGGTTCAGGTTGTGTCGACAACGTCAGCTGGTGCGTGACCAGTCTGTTTGTTTTCAGATCGAGCCGGTCGCTGGGGTTCGGGCCATACCAGTTGGGCCACGACAGGTCCCCGGTACCGAGGTAGAACTTTATTGCCAGTTCCCAGTGTTCAAGCTCGCCGGTCAGCTGGTCGCGTACGATCAAATCAAATTCGCCGATCGTGCGTTTGTTCGCGATCACCTGCCAGTTGTGTTTAACCAGGGTGTACTGGGAAGACATTGCCAGCCAGTGTCGAATCAGTGCTTCGAAGTGCAGGCCGAGTCGAAAGTGGTGAGGATCCGGTGGCGAAGGTGGCTCAGTCTCGGTGTCATTGCTAGTGTCGTCAGGTAACAGACCTTCGTACCACGCCTGTGTTGGCCAGATCACCTGTTCATCAGCCTCGGTCGTACGACGGGGATTGGTTGGATGGCCCTGCGGCGGTTCTGCAATCAGGGGGGCGCTGTGCAGGCACCAATGCAGGTCACGCACAGAGCGGGAGAGCTGTTTGTCTTGCGAACTGGGGGAACCGTCTGCCATCACATCATAGTATGATGGCGGCATTCGAGAACGGAAGCCCAGATGAGCCTGCGCGCCAGTATTGCCAACTTTGTGATCAGACACATGGTGAAGTGTCACATGGATCGTGTGACGGATATCGAGAGCCTGCGCCGCCGAATGGATGCGACGCCGGTCAACGACATGGTACCGGCAGGGTATGCCCTGGACCGGGAGACGCTCAGTGAAGTGCCCTGCGAATGGATCAGTGGTCCCGATACACGACCGGAGCGTGTACTGCTCTACCTGCATGGGGGTGGTTATATCGTTGGAACGCCCGCCCACTATCGCGATCTGGCGGCGCGCCTGTGCGGCGAAACGGGTATGCGCGTGCTGGTCCCCGACTACCGACTGGCGCCGACGCACCCTTTTCCCGTGGCCGTGGGTGATGCGTCCGCTGTTTACCGTCATTTGCTGGATTCAGGTATCGCACCAGAAGCCATCGCGGTGGCTGGTGATTCTGCGGGTGGCGGGTTGACCCTGGCGATGTTGTCGGCCATGCGTAGTGAAGGCCTACCCATGCCGGCGGCATGTGCACTGATCTCGCCCTGGACGGACCTGACATTATCGGGCCCCAGTATCGAAACAAATGCGAAGGCAGATCCCATGTTGACGCCTGGCGCGCTTCGGCTGGCTGCCTCGGCGTACGTTGGCAACCGGGACGCGAGTGCAACCCTTGCGTCGCCACTCTTTGCGGATCATCGAGGGTTTCCCGCAACCCTGATCCATGTGGGTACGACCGAGGTGCTGCGGTCTGACGCCACACGACTGCGCGATCGCCTGCAGGTGAGTAGTGTCGATGTGGCGCTGGAGGAGTGGCCGAAGATGGCCCACGTCTTCCATCTTATGGGCAAACGCGTCCCGGAAGCGCTGGTCGCCACTAACAAACTTGCGGCGTTCATCAAGCGACGCGTCGAAGCGGCCCTGCGCGACCGGGCACCCTCGCCACCAGTGGATGATGCACCCGCCGCTGAGGATCAGCGTCAGGCTGAATAGACCGTGCAGTCGCAGGCTCCCATCGCAAAAGACCTGGTGTTGCTGGGTGGCGGACACAGCCATGTGATCGTATTGCGCAAGTTTGGCATGACACCGTTGCCTGGGCTTCGGATCACGTTGATATCCCCGGACGTTCGCTCGCCCTACTCGGGCATGTTGCCCGGTGCAGTGGCCGGGCATTACACCCAGGACGACATGCATATTGAACTGCTGCCGCTCTGTCAGTTTGCTGGTGCCGGTTTTGTGCGTGGTGCCGCCCAGGCCATCGACACGGAGAACAAACTCGTCCATGTGCCAGGGCGTCCACCGATTCCCTTTGATGTGTTGTCCATCGATATTGGCATTACCCCATCGCTTGCAGTGAACGGTGCTGACCACGTTATTCCGGTGAAACCCATCAGCACGTTCCTGGATCGATTCGCCACGTTCGAGGAGGCGGTCCATGGCGGGTCCGTTCGCAGCATCGGTTTTGTGGGCGCGGGTGCCGGGGGTGTGGAGTTGGCTCTCGCGGTTCAGCATCGTCTGCGCAATACGTTTGATGGGGCTTACCATCTGTTTCTCGATGGCCAGCATTCACTACCGTCCTATCCGGGCGGCGTGCAGCGGCAGTTTGATCAGTTGCTGGTTGCCCGGGATTTTGAAGTGCACACGCACTTCCGAGTGACGGACGTTACAGCGGACGGTGACAGCAATGCACGGACGCTGTGTGCGGCAGACGGCAGGCGGCAGACCGTGGCTGCGGTGTTCTGGGTGACGGAAGCCGCGTCTCAATCCTGGTTGGCAGATACCGATCTCGCTCTGGATGATCGTGGGTTCATCAAAGTGAACAATGCGCTGCAGTCTGCCAGTCATCCCGATGTTTTTGCTGCCGGTGACATTGCCAGCCTGATCCACCCCAGACCCAAAGCAGGGGTCTATGCGGTGCGCGCCGGGCCGGTGCTGCATCAGAACCTGTCACGCCACCTGCAGGAAAAACCACTCAAGACATTCAAACCGCAGACTGATTTTCTGTCATTAATTTCCACAGGCGATCAACGTGCGGTGGCTTCGAGAAATGGCGTGAGTGTCTCCGGCGCTGTCATCTGGCGCTGGAAGGACTGGATCGATCGTCGTTTCATGGCACGGTTCAACGACCTGCCGGAGATGAAGGCGCCTGCACCGACAGGGTTGCTGACCGATTTTGATACGCAGATGCAGTGCGCCGGATGTGGCTCAAAAGTCAGCGGTGAACTACTGAAAGAGGTTCTGGATGAAATCGGCCTGAACACGGATAGCCTGGACGACGCTGCGATCTTGGATATGCCTCCGGGCCAGAAGCTACTACACACCGTGGACAGTTTTCGATCGTTCATCGACGACCCGTACCTGTTTGCACGGATCGCGGTGGTTCATGCACTCTCTGACATCTACGCCATGGGCGCAACGCCTCTTGATGCCCTCGCAATGGTGACGATTCCCTATGCACGACCACCGAAAACACGAGCGATCCTGAAACAGGTGCTGATGGGGATTACTGAGCAGCTGGCTGAGGAGGGCACACCACTTTCCGGTGGGCATTCCAACGAGGGAACTGAGCTGACCGTGGGGCTGGCCGTGAACGGTGCGATGGATGCGGCACACCTGAAAATCAAAGGCGGCATGCAACCGGGTGAATACCTCGTGCTGACCAAGGCGCTGGGCACGGGCGTGATCCTCGCGGCGCATATGCAGGGTAAGTCACCGGGGCGCTACGTCGATTGTGCACTACAGAACATGCTGGTCTCCAATCGACAGGCCGTGCCACTGATGAGTGAGCATGCGGTTGCCGCGGCGACGGATGTCACCGGCTTTGGCCTGGCAGGGCACCTGTCCGAGATGTTGCGTGCTTCAAAGGTGAGCGCCCGTCTGGATCTTGATGTTCTGCCACTGTTACCCGGGGCCCGTGAGCTGATGGAAAGTGGCCTCAAGAGTTCGTTGCATGAGGGCAATGATCGATCGGTGGCAGGCATGGATGAATCGGCTCATCCCAACTTCGAAATGTTGTTTGATCCGCAGACGGCAGGTGGGCTGTTGTTGTCGGTTGCGGCTGATCAAGCTGACGCGCTGTGCGCGCGACTGAGAGCGTCCGGTTATGTTGATTCAGTCGTCATCGGTGAGGTGATTCCGCGCAGCAACATGGCCATTACGTTCAAGGCGGCTGACCAGCGTGGTGGATAGCGGTCCACTGGCGATGTCGTTGTGAGGATTCTGCGCGTTCTCCGCAATACGGGGCTGGCGTTGCTTGCGCTCGTGGTTGTCATCAGCCTTGTGCTTGTCGCCGTCGTCCGCGTCAATGACGGCCCGATCGAAATCCTGGCCGGTGGACCGTTCACCAGTGGTGCGCATTATTCTGGTCCGGAGCCTGACTGGCGCTTTCTGCATGACCGGGCGGAGGTGGCGTTTCAGTCGTTGCAACCGGAACGATCGCGGGTGACATGGATTCTTGAAGTGGATGGCCGCATTTTCATCCCCTGCGGGTACATGGATACCACCTGGGGAAGACTATGGAAACAGTGGCCCATAGAAGTGGAGCACGATGGTCGAATCCTGCTGCGTGTTGATGATGTTATCTATTCCCGGTCGTTGGTGAGGCTGACGGATGATCCAGTGCTGGTCCCGGTGCTGGCGGAACTGTCAAGCAAGTATGTTGGCGGTACAGTGCCCCTGGACAGCGTTTCGAACGGCTCGCTCTGGATATTCGAAGTCGTGCCGCGAATCCAAGCGTTGTAGTTGGGCGTTTCTTCCTGTCGTGAACTCTGCGTGAATCCCCAACCCCTGCTCACTGACGACCCAGCGCGGACGCGTAGCGCAAGGGTGCTTGTTAGTTGATGTGTTGATATGGATGCAATAGACGCCTTTCTGAATCTCATTGCCCGTGTGTGGTAAGGCGGCCTGGGTGGTGTGGATCTGACCAACCTGCTGGTCGCGCTGCTCATCTTTCTGGCGTTCATCGTGTTGCGGCGTGCTGCCAGTTATGTGGTGCTGGGTACGATGAGACACCTGGCAAAAAAAACGCGTACCGAGTTGGATGACCAGGTGGTAGACACCATTGAGGCTCCGGCTCGGCTTGTGCCGGTGGTCATGGCGTTTTCTTTGCGATGCAATACCTGGCCCTTGAAGATGTGGCGGCGACGTTTTTACTGAACGTCTCCATCAGGCTCGTGATTTTCAACCTGTTCTGGTTCTTCTACCAGATGGTGGCGCCGCTCAGCGTGGTGCTGGGTAAGCTCGAAGGCGTGTTCAACGAAGAGATGCAGGCCTGGGTGGTCAAGGCCATCAAGACCCTGTTTGTGTTGGTGGGTGGCGCGACGATCCTGGAGGCCTTGGGTATCGAAGTGGGGCCGATCCTGGCTGGCTGGGGCCTGTTCGGCGTAGTCGTTGCCCTGGGTGCGCAGGACTTGTTCAAGAACCGCATAGCAGGTGTGCTGATCTTGGCCGAACAACGCTTCAAACGTGGAGACTGGACCCAGGTGGATGGTGTTGTTTAAGGTCACGTCGAGGAGATTGGCTTTCGTTCGACGCTGGTGCGCCGAATCGACAAAGCGCCGGTGTACCTGCCGAACACGATCCTGTCTGACACTGCCGTGACCAATCTCAGTGAGATGACGTTCAGGCGCCAACTGGATCGTTGGCGTGGAATATCGAAGGACAGTGGATCAGCTGAAACAGATCCGAGATGGCATCGAGGCGTGCATGGTCGATAACGAGGACTTCGTGAATCCTGAAGAGGCGACCACGTTCGTGTGCGTCGACAGCTTCAACGATTCCTCGGTCGACTTCCTGGTGTATTGTTTCACCCGTACGATCGTATGGGGTGAGTGGCTGCGTATCAAAGAGCAACTCTTCCTGGAGATCATGCACATCGTCGATGAGGCGGATGCATCATTCGCATTCCCGAGCCAGTCGCTGTACCTGGAGAGTCTGCCGGTTGCGGATCGTCCGGAGCCGTTTGTGCCGATCTCGCGGGAGTCTGCTTCCTCCTAGTTGCTCCGTCATCCTGAGGAACGGAGTGACGCGAGGATCTCGGGCTTTCAGTTCCTGCGATGTGAAACCGCAGTTCCATGAGCTTTAGATCCCCACGTATACAGCTCGGAATGCCACAACCCGTCGACTTCTACTCAACACCCACGAAAGCTAAGATGACCCAGCCCAGTCACCACACAACGTAAAGGAAGTCAGGCACATCGTGGCCCGTGAAGAATCCATCCGAGTTGAAGCCCTCAAACCCGATGGCCATTGTTACCGATACTGTTCGGGCGCGCTGATTCTTCAATCAAGTATTCGGTGGGTTGTGGAGACCCCGTCCGGTCCCGAGATCCGCGCGAACGGCGAGTTGGCCTGGACGCAGTGGCAATTCATCAGAATGTACTTTTCAGCGAGTCACCACGTCAACCTGCTAGAGGTCTCAGATCGCCAAGGCAAGCCGGTCGAAGTCTATGCCAACGTGGCTTCACCGACCTGGAGTGGTAGAGGCATGCTGCGCTATACCGACTACGAGCTCGATGTGCTGGATGTCTTCGCCGAAGCTGATCGACCGAGCGTAATTCATGTCGATGAGTTTGAGGATGCGATCAGGGACTATGGCTATTCCGACGAACTGGTGACAACGTGCAACGCTGCAAGTCGTGCGGTGATGGCTTTTGTTTCAGGGTAGGTGTTCAATGATGACCCTGTGCTCGCTTTGGAGCGGCTGAACAGGCACATGGCAGCGTTTGAGTCGACATTGGGAGAATAGTTTCCATCGAGCAATGTATCGTGATCGCCGCGGTGATACGGTTGATCAACGTTTGTTGATGTCTACAATAGGGAATCAGGATCATGTGGAGCAGGCTAACTTCGCGTATTTCGATCACGACAATTGATGCCGTGTTGGCGCGAGCCAGCGACCTCATTGCGTCATCACAGAGCGATAGTTCCATCACCTTCGGCAAAGATTTTTTTGAAGACGGTGGCTCCACAGATAATAACCTGCACCTGTTGCAACAACTGCATCAGTGCTTGTGGCCTCAGATCGCTGACATTGTGAATCTGGAAGTTCCGGTGGTTGATCATGCCAGTCTGTTGATCAAGGGGGCTGGTGCGCCTGGCACCGCGCTACACCAGGACAGGGCCTACTGGGTTGCCCGCGATCCGAAACCCACGATCTTTTCCGTATGGATTGCGCTCGACGATCTGTCGGAAGAAAACGGAGGACTGATGTTGCGTCGCGACCACGAAGTGAGTGTCGATGGGATGTCGTCGTTCAATACCGAAACCGTTCTCGATCATTTGTATGATAAAGATCAGGCGGGTGGGTTTCCTATTGTGATTCCGGATGACGTTGCGGAAGAAATGAAAAAGACAATGGTAGCCGTTGACCTTGCAAAAGGGGAGGCGGTGGCTTTCGATAGTTTTGAGGCGCATACGACTGGGCCCAACACAACTGATACGCCGCGTCTTGCCATGAAGATTGCGTATTCCGATGGGAAAGAGAAGAAGCGGTTTGTGATGCGCACGGATGAGCTGGAGGCGTATTCCCCGGCATTGTCATCCTGAGGAACCTAGTAGGGCCTGCCCTGAGGAGCGTTAGCGATGTGAGGGCCTCGGGCTTCCCGTTCCTGCGATGTGAAGAACTGCAGCACCACATGCTACCTTACGCCCATGCCCCCAAAACCCATCTCAATCGCCACACTGGGTAGAG
>MDTB01016713.1_pt1 | contig 28612 bp, 27 predicted proteins | sample 811161 | NCBI WGS metagenome assembly MDTB01 (sample SAMN05326650, study PRJNA326480) | marine metagenome | isolation source: seawater | place: Mediterranean Sea | collected 2009
AATAAATGTGATCTTTTACAATTAGAAAATTCTTTTGATGTAAATGTGATGTATGGAGAAAATTATGGCTATCTTTCATCTTTGAATCCTCACATGATTAAACACTTAAAAATAAAATCAGAGAAGTTAAAAAAAATTTCTAATTTAGCGAGCAATGACATTATTATAGATATTGGCAGTAACGATGGAACATTTCTATCAAATTTTAAAAAATCAAATAAATTGATTGGCGTCGATCCAACTATCAAAAAATTAAAAAAATTTTATCGCAAAGATATATTTACAATAGCTAATTTTTTTAATGCGCAAACAGTTTCTAACCACATCAAAAAAAGAAAAGCCAGAATAATTACCTCTATTTCTATGTTTTATGATTTACCTTCACCAATAAAATTTGCTCAAGACATTTATGAATGTTTGGATGATAATGGTATTTGGCATTTAGAACAGAGTTATATGCCATTAATGCTTAAGAATATTTCATATGATACAATTTGTCATGAACATCTAGAATATTACTCTCTAAAAACCATTAAATATATTTTCGATTATGTTGGTTTTAAAATAATTGATCTAGAATTCAATGACATTAATGGAGGGAGTTTTGCAATTTCTGTATCTAAAAAAAAATCAAAATATCCAGAATACTCAAGAATAGTTAATTGGTTGCTTTCTAAGGAAGAGAAGTTTAAATATAATTCTCCATCTACTCATTTGAAGTTCTTTAAAAGTGTGAAACAACACAAGGTGCTTCTTCAAAATTTATTATCAAATTTAATTGATATGAAAAAAAAAGTAATAGGCTACGGTGCTTCCACAAAAGGAAATGTAATTTTACAATATTGTAATTTAAATTCTAATAACATTAAATTTATTGTTGATGTCAACAAAGATAAAAACAATAAATTTACACCGGGTAGTTTGATAAAAATTACTAGTGAAAAAGAAATTAAAAAATATAAACCAGATTATATGCTTGTTTTACCTTGGCATTTTAAAAATTTTATTATTCAAAAAGAAAAAAATTATTTAAATAAGGGTGGTAAATTGATTTTTCCTTTGCCCGATATAGAAATAGTGTAAAGTGCTCTTTATTGTTATTTATTATTATCAATTTTTTTTATAAAAAGTATTTAAAAAATTACTAAAACCATATCCAAAAAATAATGACATATAGATTAAAACAGGTGTGAAATATCTATTATTTCCATGCCAAGACAAAATACCAAAAAAATAGATAGAAGAAATTAGCAAATAAATCATTAATTTATAATCTTTCCTTTTGTACAACTCAATTAGACCTAAAAAACAGATAAAATAAATTAGTAAACTATAAATAATTCTATAAGGTACAAATTTTTTACGTAGATCGCTCTCATAATACTTTTCGCCTGATAAAAATTTGTGATCAGAATATATGTGAAAAGGATTTAACAAACTAAAACTTAATGATCGTTTTGCTACATATTTTAAAAATTCTATTGGGTGTGAATATATTAATTTTTTTGACCTATCATGAAAGTATTCGCATATTTTCAAATATCCTAGATTCCCCTTTTCTTTGTTAGCATTTTCACAAAATATAAAAGAGTATCTTGCATAATTGATATTTTCTAATTCGTTTGAATCGACAGTAATATTTTCTTTTTCAATCATTTTAAAAAATTGTTCTTTTTCGAATTCTTTATCTTCTGCACTTAAAATATTAGGTATTAGATATGCGTGTAAGACTGACTTCGTTTCGAGAGGTATGATTAAAAATTCTCCAGATTTTTTGTAATTATGATAACCGACAAAAGATATAAATATTGAGAAACCCAGTAATAGAAAAAAAATTTTCTTTAGAAATCTTAAATCTTTATAAAAACAAAAATATAAAATTATTGGTATTAAGTAGTAAAAACCATTTGTTCTTTGTAAAGCTAAAAGTGATAAGATTATTCCAAGAACAAAAAAACGAATATTTGATAAATTGTTATTTAAAATTAATGCCATTATTAAAATTTGAAGTGAAAAAAATATAGACTCCGACCAAAATGAACCATGATATTGGAAAATTGTAGGTTCAAGACAAAGAAAAAATAAAGAAAAAAACAAACATTTATGATCAATTTTATGTCTTAGTTGAAAGTAAAGAAATAAAACACTTAGGTAGTACAAAAGAATTTGTAAGACTAAAAAATTTTTATGAACGCCTATTTTTACAACCTTGTTCTCAGAATTTTCAAATAAATCGTAATCAAAAATCAAATAATATAAGGCAATTATTCTAGGGAAAAGATATTTAGTAAAATTATTTCTGCCTGTTTCAAAGTAATTTGTGTTTTCTTTTAATTGATCTTTAATTTCGTTCCCATGAGAAAAATATCTAAATGCATCATTTTTTATCATCAAATGAATTGATTGATCACTCTCGTTTAAGATATTCTTATCAAAATTTTTAATATTAAAACTTGCATAAATTATAGATGTGATAAGAGATAAAATTATTACTACAAGGCAAGAATTTATTATATTTTGAAGTTTCATTTTTTTTGTCGATTTTCTAAATATAAAATAAATAAATTTTTTAGTGTCCTGAAAATTTCAATACCAGGTATTTTCGAATATCCATGTCGTCTATTTTTGAAATGAATAGGAATTTCATTAATATTTACTTGATGTTTATTCAGCCTATAAATTGTTTCCATAAAAAAACTGTATCCTTTAGAATTTATCATATTCAAATCAAAATCTCCTAACTTTGAAAGATTGAAGCCTCTGTAGGATGTTGTGAATTCATTACAATTTATTTTAAGAACCTTTTTAATAAATTTATTTCCTATTATACTAAGAGCCAATCTATGTCCTGACATTTCACATTTTCCACCTTTTACATACCTCGATCCAATTACAAATGAAGATGTCTTTAAAATATCCATCATTTTGGGTATCTCATTTGGATCATGAGAAAGATCTGCATCCATCGAGATAAATTTTTCATAATTATTACTTTTTGCATAATCGAAAGCAAGTTTATGCGCAGTGTCCAAACCTGATTTGTTTTCTCTTACAATTACTTTTAAATTTTGAATTTCTTTCTCTAACTTTTTTAAAATTTCCCAAGTTTTGTCTGGGCTGTTATCATCGATTACAAGAATATCTATATCTAAGCTAAGGTTATTTAAATTTTGTATTAAATTTTTAATATTTTCCTTTTCATTATAAGTTGCAGTAAATATTAATGTTTTACTCATAAAAAAATTGGTTTAATTAATATACTAAAAGTATTAAAAATAATTTCAAATTAACTATATGAAATATAAAAAAACTGCAATTATCTTTGGAGTTACTGGCCAAGATGGAGCTTATTTATCACATTTTTTATTACAAAAAGGTTATAAAGTAATTGGGACTACAAGAAATAAATCTAGCAGAAATTTATTCCGGTTGAGGAAACTAAACATTATAAAAAGAATTATTCTTTTAAAGGGTGTTGCAACAGAAATGAAATTTTGTGCAAAAATTTTGAGTTCAAAAATTAATGAAATTTATTATTTAGCTGGAGACTCCTCAGTCATAAAATCTTTTGAAACACCTGATATTTCCTTAAAAAGTAATACAGAAGGTATTTTGAACATCTTGCAAATTTTAAAGTCTAAAAGATATAAATCTAAATTATTCAATGCAGGTTCAGGACAATTTTATGGAAATAATAAGAAAAATTTCTACAATATAAATTCTAAGATAGAACCACAAAGTCCTTATGGAGTGTCTAAGGCAGCAGCTTATTGGCTAATAAAAATTTATAGAGAAAAATATAATATTTACTGTTGTACAGGAATTTTATTTAACCATGAGTCCCCCTTAAGATCAAAAGAATTCGTTACAAAAAAAATTGTTGATACAGCACTTAAAATTAAAAGAAAAAAAAGTGTTAAATTAAAATTAGGCAATGTAGATATATTTAGAGATTGGGGGTGGGCACCTGATTACGTTAAAGCAATTTGGCTAATGATGCAAAGAACAAAACCAAGAGACTTTATAATTGGATCTGGAAAAACACATTCTTTGAGGGATTTTGTTAATGAAGTATTTAGATATTTAAATATAAGTAAAAAAAATTTAAAGACAAACGTTTCACAATATAAAAGAAAAATTGATTTAAAAGGTTACAAAGCGAATATTAAGGACACACAAAAAATACTTAAATGGAAGCCAAATTTAAAATTTAAAACTATAATTCACAAAATGATTAATAATGAATTATTTTAATTTAATATTTTCCAACAAATCAATTTTAAGAATTTTTCAGTTGGAAATGTTCAAAAAAATTAAGATTTATGGAGAAATTATAGAATTTGGAGCATCTGAAAAAGCTGATAAAAATTTTTGTAGTAATGAATTAAAGAATTGTAAAATCACTTACTCAAATATCAATCCCTCAAATAAAGAATTTTTAAATATTGATCTCCAAAAAGAAATATATTTAGAGACTAAATATGATTATATTATTATTTTTAATGTTTTAGAGCATCTTCTTGACTCAAATTTAGCTTTAAAAAATTTGTCATCAATTTGTAAAAAAAATGGTAAAATTATTGGATCTACACCATTTCTTTTTAGAGTACATGGTGCACCAAAGGATTACTCAAGATTTACAAAAGATCATCTTATAGAACTGTTAAAGAATAATAACTTTAAAGATATTGAAATCATAGAGCTTGGCACTGGTCCATTCTTAGCTTGCATCTCTTTATTAAGAAGTTACTTAAAGTATTTACCAATTTTATATCAATTGTTAGTTTTTATAGCCTTAATTTTTGATAAATTGATAAAATTATTCATCAGAACCGACCCTAAAAAGATTTATCCCGTTGGATACGTTTTTTCGGCTACTAATAATTAAAATATGAAAAATAAAATACTTGTTACTGGCGGAACTGGTCTAATAGGTAAATATTTACAAAAAGAAATGCCTGAGGCAACCTATGTTGGATCCTCAGATTACAATTTAATTAAAAACGATCAAGTTATTAAGATGTTTCAAGATATCAAACCAAATATTGTAATTCATCTTGCTGCACTAGTTGGGGGTGTTCATCATAATATTGAGGAACCTGTAAAATATTTTGAAGAGAATATATTAATGAATACTTTTGTTCTAAAGGAAAGTTATAAATTTAATGTAAAACAATTTACCGGAATTTTGAGCTCGTGTATTTATACTGATAAGATCTCAAGTTATCCAATTAAAGAAGATCAATTAATTGAGGGTGCGCCTCATCAAGATTTATTTTCCTATTCATATGCCAAAAGATGTCTGGCTATTCAAGTTGATATGTATAATAAAAAGTACAACACAAATTATAATTATTTAATTCCATGTAATTTATACGGAGAATTTGATAAATTTGATCAAATACGTGGCCATTTTGTAGGTGCTCTTATTCATAAAATAATAACTGCAAAAAACTCTAAAGAAAATTCTATTGAGTTATTTGGGGATGGGACACCTTTAAGACAATTTATGCATGCAAGAGATGTAGCCAAAGTAATTTGTAATATGATAGAAGCAGACAGATATCCTAATATGAATATTGCTACGGATGAAAATTATTCAATAGATAAAATAGCAAAAATTGCTTTAAAAGTTTGTGATGCAGAGCATTTGAAAATAAAATACAATTCTAACAGACCAAATGGACAAATGAGAAAAGATATTGATACAGCTATATTTGAAAAAAATTTTCCAAATTTTGAACTAATTCGTTTGTCAGATGGTATTAGGGAAATATACGAAAAACTTAAAAAATGACCAAAACACTTTTATTTGGAGGTAGTGGTTTTTTTGGACCGATTATTTTATCTAAAGATAAAGATATCATTTCAGTAGGAAGAACCAAACCCCCTAAGCATTGTCAAAATCAACATATACAAATAAAGGATTTAGATGAATTATACAAATTAGACAAAATAGAATTCGATAAAGTAATTTTTTTGATTGGTAGCTCTAACCATCACGATATTAATATTAATATTGATATGGGTATTGACTTTAATGTTTACCCGTTAAATAAAGCTCTTGATTATTTTTCAAAAAGAAATTTAAAAAAATTTATTTGTTTTACTACAATACTTTTATATGATCAAAATAAGCTAGTCATTCCAGTTGATGAAAAACAAGAAATAAATCCTTATGCAAATAAATATATCTTTAGTAAATTCTTATCTGAACAAATAGTAAAGTTTTATCAAAGTAAGGTTCCATCTATAATTGTCAGATTAAGTAATATATACGGTTACACAGAATTAAGAAGACCAGATTTGATACCTACAATTATGCAAGATATTTTTGAAAAGGAAAGAATTGAAATATGGTCAAATAAACCGAAAAGAGATTTTATATTTACAGAGGATGCTGCAGATGCTGTTCTTAAATTATTAAATACTGATTTTACAGGTATAATTAATTTAGGATCAGGAAAGATGTCTTCATTAAAATTAATTTCTGAGATTATTGAAAATCTTTCTGGAAAAAAAATAATTTCAAAAAACCAACCAGTTAGTGGACCAATGGAATTTAACACAGATATTAAAAAAATTTCAGAAATTACAGATTGGGAGCCAAAATTTGATATTCAAAAGGGTTTAGAAAAAACTTTTGATATAATGAAATCATATTATTCAAAATAAATTTGATGAAAATATTTTATTGGTCACCTTTTCTATCTAATATAGCAACTGTAGATTCTGTTACAAATTCAATAAATTCACTCAAAAGATATAGTAATCAAAATAAATATGAAACTTTTATAATTGACTCAACAGGCGAGTGGCAAGAAAAATTAGAGAAAATATCAGGTATAGATATTGTAAAATTGTACAGTAAAAGCTATTATAAATTTTTACCTAAAGGTAATTTTTTAAAAAGTCGAATATCACAAATTTTAATTTTTGTATTAAATTTTAATCTACTAAGAAAATTATTAATCAGAGAAAAACCTGATTTTTTAATCGCACACTTGATTATCTCTTTACCATTAATGCTATTTTTTTTTTTAAATTTGATACTAAACTAATTATAAGAATTTCTGGAACACCAAAACTCAACAAGTTTAGAAGATTTTTTTGGGCTTTATTTTCCAAAAATGTTCATGCAGTAACTTGTCCAACTTTATCAACTCTAAACAAATTGGATGAATTAAAAATTTTTCCAAAAAAAAAATTAAAACTTCTTAATGATCCAATACTAAAGGTAAATTTAATAAATATTAAAAAAAAAGAAAAAATAGACAATAAATTCATTGGAGCTAATTATATTCTTAGTATTGGCAGATTAACCGAACAAAAAAATTTTGTTTTGTTGATAAAAGCCTTTCATGAAATATTCAAAGTTTACCCAAACTTAAAATTGATCATTTTAGGAGAAGGTGAAGAAAAAAGAAAAATTGAAAAATTAATAGAGGAATTAAATTTGAAAGATCATGTATTTTTAGAAGGATATAAAAAAAACATTTTTAACTATTTACACAATTGTGAGTGCTATATCTCCTCATCTTTATACGAAGATCCAGGATTTAGTTTAATAGAATCTGGATTTTTGAATAAATTTGTTATTGCTGCTGACTCTAATACTGGCCCATCTGAAATATTAGATAATTCTAATAATGGTCTATTGTTTAAAAATAATGATGAAATTTCTCTTGCAAATCAATTCTTTGAATTTAAAAAATTAAGTCCTGAAGAAGTGATGAAAAAAAAAATAAATCTTAAAAAATTTACTAAGAATTTCTCAGTCTTTAATCATTATAAAAGCTTAGATAAAATTTTATCTATTTAGAATAATAAAAAAAGGGATCAATTATCTTTTTCTTATCTAATAAATTTGCAATATTTTCAAATTTTCGTCCTCTAGAGAGAAATATAAAAAAATTATATTTTTTCAGTTCATAATTATCTAATTTATCTGAAGATTTAAGAAAAGGGTCAAAACCTTTTGTAAATTTAAATTTTTTCTTAAAATATTTCAAGATCTGGATCTTTTGTGAATTTCTTACATCAGCTACACCATATTTATATGTGAGACCAATTATACAAACTTTTATTTTGTTTTTTTTAATTTGACTTTTTTTAATAAAAAAATTAGCAAAATCAATCACATACTTTTTCATGTTATTATTAACATATCTACCAGACAAAGTTACTTTTGATTTGTAACCTCTTTTTTTAGCAATATAAGTCAAATAGTATGGATCTACAGGAAGACAATGGCCACCAACTAAACCAGGAGTAAAATTTATAAAGTTCCATTTAGTCGAAGCCAAGCGAATAACTTCATTAAAATTCAATTTCAATTTATTACAAATTATTAATATTTCATTGAATAATGCTATATTCAAGTCCCTTTGAATATTTTCTATACCTTTTGCCATTTCTGCTCCTCTAATATTTTTAGATAGTATCAATTTTTTGCAAATTTTTTTATATACACTCATTAATAAAGTTTTTACTTTCTTGTTATTACCCTCGTAGGCAAGAATTTTATTTATATTGTTAAGATTTCTCTCTTTATCGCCTGGGTTAATTCTCTCTGGACTATAACATGTAGTAAAATCTTGATTATTTATTAGTTTAGTTTTCTTTTCCAATTTATTTACAAATTCTTCTGTAACTCCAGGATAAACAGTAGACTCCAGGACAATTATATCGCCCTTTTTCAAAATTTTTGAGAGTAAAACAAAACTTTTATTAATATATCTTAAATCTGGTTGTTTGGAATTTGTTATAGGCGTTGGAACACAAATTATAAAAAAATTACATTCATTTATGTCTTGAATATTTTTTGTAAATACTAAGTTTTTTTTTTTTAATATCTTTTTTTTTGAATTCATCATTTAGATCAATTCCTTTTTTTAAAGAATTTACTCTTTCTGAATTGATATCGAAACCAACTATTTTATAATTTTTTGCTAATTTAAGACAAATAGGCAGACCTACGTAGCCAAGACCAATTACACATATTTTTAACATGAAATATTTATATCGTTTATGAATTAATATTGATATATCAATATTATTTTTATGCAAATATTAATTACAGGCTCAGCAGGTTTCATTGGATTTAATCTTGCTAAGTATTTACTAGAAAAATCTAATTTTAGAATAATTGGTATTGATAGTTTAAATAATTATTATTCTAAAAGATTAAAGAAAGATCGTGTTAAAGAACTTTTAAAATTTAAAAGATTTTCGTTTTTTCATGTAAATATTTTGAATAAAAAAAAAGTTGAAAAAATTTTTAAAATTAAAAAGATAGATTACGTGATAAATCTTGCTGCTCAAGCAGGTGTGCGCTATTCACTAGAGAAACCAAACGAGTTTGTAGACAATAATATACAAGGATTTTACAATTTAATTGATGTTGCCAAAAATTTTAAGATTAAAAAATTTATTTATGCCTCTTCCAGCTCTATTTATGGTGATACTAAAAAATTTCCATTAAAAGAAACTCAAAATGTAAAACCAAAAAATATTTATGCTTTATCAAAAAAAATAAATGAAGAGATGGCAGAGGTTTTTTCTAAACAATATAATATTCCTTTTATAGGTTTAAGATTTTTTACAGTCTATGGAGAATGGGGTAGGCCTGATATGTTTATGATGAAATATTTAACTTCAAGTTTTAAAAAAAAAATAAATTTTTATTTAAACAATTTTGGCAAACATACCAGAGACTTTACATATATTTTAGATGCATGCAGAATTATTGAAAAATTAGTTTATTCAAAAAAAAATGTTAAGCATGAGGTTTTTAATATTTGTTCGAATAATCCTAAGAAATTAACCGATATAATTAAAAGTATTAATTATCTAACATTAAAAAAACCAAAATTATTTAAAAGAAAATTACAGCAAGCTGATGTTGTTAAAACACATGGAAGTAATAAAAAGATAAAAAATTTTTTAGGAAATCTAAATTTTACACCAATTGATCAAGGCTTAAAAATTACAGTCAATTGGTTTAAAAAATATTATAACCTTTAAATTCTACCTATAATTTTCTCAAATCTAGTGACATGATTTTTCAAATTAAACTGTGAAGAATTTTTTTTTGCAATTATAGATTTTTTTAAAAATATTTTTGGATCATCTATAAATTTTTCGATTGATCTTTTTAATTCATGTTTATCTCTATAAATCGTACCCCCCCTGCCTTTTAATAAGATTTCATTGATACCCCCGTGACTTTGTGAGGCTATAACTGGTAAACCCACATGAGCTGCTTCAACTACTGAATTTGGAAAACCCTCAAAATAGGAGGAATTAATATAAAGGTCTGCTTTCAATAAATAATCATAAGGATTTTTTTTAAAACCAATCAACTTTACTTTTGATTCCAAATTGAGAGATTTTATAAATTTAGTTATACCACTTTTTTCTGAGCCAATACCAATAATATAAAAACTTATTCTTTTTTTAATTTTACTTATTGCTTTAATAATTTGATAAATATTTTTTTCTTTAGATAATCTACAAACTGTAATAATTTTAACTTTTGATTTTTTGAAACTATTCTTAATATTTTTTTTGTAAACATTTTTTGTATTTGAAATTGATGGTGGAAATAAGGTTTTTGATGAGATACCATATTTTCTTTTAAGATATTGTCCTAAATATTTTGAGTTACAAATGATTAAATCAAATTTCTTATAAAAATATCCTATTAAAAATCTCATCAATGTTTTTTTAATTTTATCAATCAAACCAAAGTAAATTTCTAATTCCTTAAAAGGCGTCCTTTCAATAGCAATAAATTTCAAATTTTTCTTTTTTTTTAGAAAAATTGAACATAATAAATTTGTATAATTTATATTTGAGATAAAATAGTTTTGATCATTATTAGCAGTTATTTTTGAAATTATCTTATCAAGAAAAAAAATTGCAAAAAAAGCTCGACTAGAATTTATTACTTTTACTTTGATACCTGCTTTTAAAAATTCTTTTTCATATGCGCAATAATTTATACAAATTATAAAAATATTATATTTTTTTTTATTTAATGAATTACAAAGTTTAAAAACTGAATTTCCAGCTCCACCTCTCCCAAATCTTGCTAAAAAAAAAATAAGATTTTTTTTCATTAATTTATTTCCTGACATTTATATTTATTTTTTTGTTTATATAGAAAGTAATTTTGACCTTTATACTCCAAACAATAATTAATTAAATTCAGCTCTCTCATTTCATAAAAGTTATCATTTACATTTAATATTAAAATATCTGGATTTGGATCTAAATTCATAAAATTTTCAAATTCATTTTTGAGTCTTTCAAGCTCTAATTTTGGAATAATTGATTGTTGATGAAGGATTGGCGAACTTCTTTTCAAAAACTTTAATTCTTCGTCAGTAAATTCTTTCATATTTTTAAATGTTATCATTGAGTTAGCTTGATATTTGTAAAAGAAAAAAGTTGAAATATTCAAATTCAAATACCTCCAGCTAGATTTATCATTCTCATTATTTAGAAATTTGTTAAAATTTTCAGTACTTAGATTAAGTACTTTAAAAGCTGAAAAAATATCTTCCTCAATCATTCTGTCTGTTTTTGAGCTAAAAAGACCATTTATTAAAGACAGATATTTTATGTCATTCATTATTGCCCAAATCATAAAATCTGTATCAAAAGTAAGAATTGATATATTTTCAATTTTATCGATACTTCTTATTTTTTTTGTAACATTATTGAATTCTTTTCTTGAAGTTTTATGATTAATATCCTCAAAATTATTTAAATTTGATGAATAAAAAGAAAAACATAAAAAAAGTATCAAACTTAAATTAATAATTTTATCAAATTTGATAAGTAATAATGAATTAAAAAATTTTTCCAAATAAATCATTACAAAAAAGATAAAAAATAATATCCCAGTAATTATTATTAAATTATTAAAATGATAAAAAACACATGCTTTGTTAGATATTAATATAAAAAACAAGGGGTTTAAGACTGATGCAATAAATAAAATACAAAATAGATTTAAAAATTTCTTATTTTTGTGATTTTTAAAATTTATCCAAATTGTAGTCAAAATCACACTAAAAAATACAATTATAAAATCTATTTCAGTAAATTGACTTAAATAAAATTTAAATAGAGTTTGCTTATATTCCAAAGTTAAACCATACACGCATTGTCTACTTGTAAAATCTTTTTCATGTAAATACAGATTAATCAAAAAAGGAAGAGAACTTATAAAAAATGTCAAGATAAGATATCTATAATACTTAAATTGAGTAATAATATTTTTAATAAAATTTTGTTTATATCTAAAAAAAAGAATTGATGCTAACGTTATACTCTCTAAGAAAAAATAGTAGTAAAAACTGGATAAACTGAGTCCCATTACTAAACCAATTAGTGCAAAATTTTTTATATTATATTGATTTTTAGAATACATTTTTAAAGTTAAATAGATAAAGGCCAATAAAAATAAATTTGAGATCATTGGCCTAGGGACTCTAAAATTATAAAGATTATCACCAAATATTTTCAAAAATTGAATTTCATTTAATAAACTTAAGTTAATTAAAGAGGGAGAAATAAGTATTAATAAAGAACAAAATAATGAAATTTTTTTTGAAAATATAAAACGATTTATTTTATAAAGTAATAATATAAAAATAGTTAATGATAAAAACTCCAATAAGATAAAAGAATAAAAATCAAATATCTTCAGAAAAATTGCATGTAAAAATAAACTTGAAATTGGAACAGGAATAGTTTTCAAACTCTCTATATTTGGATCAAAACTCGCAGTAAAATTTAGGTCTGAAAGATATTTAATTAATGGATAATAATATTTTCCATCTGTAACACTCTCAAATAAAATTTTTACATCAATTTCTTCTTGAAAGAAATAAAAAGATAATAGCCATTTAGTTAAAATTATAAAAAAAGAAATATATATAATGTAAAATTTTTTTAATTTATTAATCACTTATTTTTTCAAAATAGTAAATTTTTAAATCTTTCAAATCAACTTTGATGTTAATATTTTTAAGAAAATTTATTTTAGAAAGAATTTTTAATATAAATCTAAGTCTAGGAAAAATTAAATTTAATTTTTCAATTAGATAACCAAAACTAGTGTATCTAGGATCATTTATAATTTTTACTAATTTAAGATTGTTATTTTTTCCAAATATTTCTAGAGTTTTATTAGAAAAATAAACCATATGAAACGGTATTATCCAATGATAGTTCTTACCGGTAAACCTTGCATATAAAGAGTCAATGTTAAAAGTTGTCAAAATAAGTTTTCCATTTTGCTTAAGCAATTTATTTATTTGGGATAAAACTTTGTATGGATCACTAAAATGTTCCATCACATCTGCCATAATGATTAAATCGTATTTGATATTTTTTTTTAAATGATTTTCTATAGTTTCGTTATAAATATTTAATTTAAAATTATTTCTTGCATAATTTGAACCATGTGTAGAGAGTTCTAATCCTGAATAATTTTTTACCATATTTTTTAATACTGAGCCCAGAATCCCATAATAGGAGCCGATTTCAAGTACTTCCATTTCTTTAGAAATAAACTTGCCTATTTTATTGCATAGTTTTTCAAAATAATACTTTTTGAATTTTATTTGAGATATATATTTCTCATCTGCAACATCTTGATAATTTTTCTCAATTTCATTTTCGTCCATCTTAAAAATTAATTCTGAGAAAATAATTTTACACTTGGTACACTCATAAATTGACGGTTTGACGTAAGTATCTGTTGTACAATTAAAGTTAATTTTTTTATGGTTCAAATTTCCAAAAAAATATTTTATTTTAATTTCACCATCACATTTGTGGTTAGGACATTTATAGTTTTCTATTATTGTCATAGCTTATAAATTAGAAAAATTTACTTAAATTGTTTAATTTTATATTAAAAAAAAATATATTTTTTAAATTAAAAATATATAACATTTACAAGTATTTTAAAATAATAATGAAAAATAAAATCTTAAAAAATTTCAAGATTTATGTAGCTGGCCATAATGGCATGGTTGGCAGAGCTGTAACTAGGTATTTAAAAAAAGAAGGTGTTAAAAATATAATTTTTGCTAATAGAAAAAAACTTAATCTACTAAATAGTAAAGATTTAGAAAAATTTATTAAGTCAAAAAAACCAAACATAATTATAAATTGTGCTGGAAAAGTTGGTGGAATATTGGCAAACGCTAGCTATCCTGTTGAATTTATAAATGAAAACATTTTTATACAATTAAATTTAATTAATCTTGCTTATAAATTTAAGATAAAACATTTTATAAATTTAGGAAGTTCTTGTATATATCCAAAAAATTCAAAGCAACCTATTAGAGAACAATATCTATTATCTAGTGAGCTTGAAAAAACTAACGAGGCCTATGCACTTGCAAAAATTGTTGGATTGAAAGTTTGTGAATTTTACAATCTTCAATATAAAACAGATTTTTTTACTCTTATGCCATGTAATTTGTATGGTCCATATGATAATTTTCACTTAAAAAATAGTCATTTTATACCTGCATTAATAAAAAAATTTATTGAAGCAAAAAGAAGAAACAAAAATATAGTTGAAATTTGGGGTTCTGGATTACCCCGACGTGAAGTGATGCATGTAGATGATTTAGCAAATGCAATAGGATATTTGTTAAAATTAAAGATTAACAATAATAAAAAACTCTCACAAATCATTAAAACCAACTCATTGATAAATGTAGGATCTGGCCAAGAATATCAAATAAAGAAATTTGCTCAAATTATAAACAAATTAACTTTTTCTAACAAAAAACTAAAATTTAATAAAAATTTTCCAGACGGCACAAAAAGAAAAATTTTAGATATTTCAATTATAAAAAAGATTGGATGGAAATCTAAAATAAATCTTTATGATGGCCTAAGAAATACAATTAGTTGGTATAAAACGAATTACTAGTTAATTTAAATAAAATAAAAAAATAGATTATAATTTTGATAATAAAAAAATTTAAAAAAAAATTTAGTAACAACTCTATATTAGGTGGTTTGTGGTTAAAATCTCTTCAAAAGAAAGATAAAAAAAAACAACCTTTAATTTCAATCATTATGCCTAATTATAAATCAAAAAATTTAGAAAAATCTATAAAATCAGTTTTAAATCAAAGTTATAAGAATGTTGAACTAATTTTAATTGATGGGTTTTCTGGAAAGAAAACTATTCAAATATTAAAGGGTTATAATAATAAAATAGATTTTTGGATAAGTGAGAAGGATAAAGGCATGTGGGATGCATGGAATAAAGGTTTTAAATTAGCAAATGGAAGATTTGTTGGAATAGTAGATTCATCAAATAAACTTTATCCAGATGCAATGAAAATTCTCTCAAAATATATTTTAAAAGACAAAAATTTGGATTTTGTTTGTGGAACAGTAAAAAAAGATGGAAGGTTATATGGTGGTTTTGATCCAGAAAAAATAATGATTAAATTTAATATAATACCATCTTCAGTAGTTGGTTTTTTCATTAAAAGATCTTCATTAAGAAAAGTAGGGTATCTGAATATTAAATATAAGATACAAGCAGATTATGATTTATTATACAGAATGATTGTAAAGCATAATTTAAGAGGAATTAATTCGACAGGTAAAGAGGTTTTTGGTGACTTAGGAAAAAGTGGTTTTTCAAAAAAACACAATTTTTGGAAAACTTTATTAAATGAAATTATAATAAGAAACGATAACGGACAAAATAAGATTGTTTTGCTTTATTTAATTTTTGGCAGAAGTTTAAGAAAATTTATTAATATTTTATTTCGATTGTGAATAAAAAGATAGTTTTTTATATTCCTTCAATTGAGGGTGGCGGTGTTGAAAAAAATTTATATTTTTTAATTGAATATTTATCTAAAAAAATCGATAAAATTTATATTGTTACTGCTAATAAGAAAAATAATAATTCAAAAAAAGTAAAGTATATTTGCCCAAACACAAACTATTGGGATAAAAAAAATCGAACATTAAAGAATATAGTTTGCATTTATTTATTTATTATAAATTTTTGGTCTTCGAAAGGAGTAATTCTATCATTTCAATCTAATGTAACATCAATATTGATATCAAAAATTTTGAGATTTAAAGTTTTAATAAGACTAAACACTAGTATTAAAAAATATATTAAAAATTTTTTTAAAAAAATAATATTTAAATTTTTTTATTCGCTTTCTGATACAATAATTGTAAATTCAAAATTTTTTCAAAGAGAGTTAACTGAAATTAATCTTAAATCTCACTTAATCTTAAATCTGATTTCATCTGAAAAAAAAAAGGGAGAATTATATTTTTTTAAAAAGTTTAAAGGATTAAAAATATTAAATATAGGAAGATTAACTGATCAAAAAGATCAAATTACTATTATTAAAAGTTTAGCAATTTTAAAAAAAAAAAAGATAAATTTTAGATGTAGTATTATTGGCAGAGGGTCATGCCACTATATATTAATGAGCGAAATTAAAAGATTAAAATTAGCAAAAAATATTAAACTTATCGGTTTTAGAAAAAACGCTGAAAAATATATTTCACAAAGTGATATTTTTGTTTTGTCGTCAAAATTTGAAGGATTACCCAATGTTTTAATTGAGGCTCAAAAATACGGTGTTCCAATAATTTCAAGTAATTGTCCAACCGGTCCAAAGGAAATTTTAATGAATGGAAAATTTGGTGAATTATTTCCAGTGGGTAATTTTCAAATTCTAGCAAATAAATTATTGGATTTTTCAAAGAACAAAAAAAATTTAAAAAAAAAAGCTAGTTATGCAAAAAAAAATTTAAAAAGATTTGATTCAATCATCAACTCAAAAAAATATTTAGATTTAATTTTAAAAGACTATGAAAAAATTTAAAATATCTATCATTACTGTTACAAAAAATTCTGAAAAATTTTTGAAACAAAATATCTTAAGTGTCAAATCTCAAAAATATAAAAATTTTGAACATATAATTGTTGATGGAAATTCTTCAGATAAGACAATTAAAATAATTAAATCTTATAAAAGAAATATAAAATTAATTAAAAATAAAAATGATAAAGGTTTATATCATGCAATGAACGTTGGTATAAAAAACTCCACCGGGGATATTATTGGGATTTTAAACTCGGATGATATTTATTTCAAAAATACATTAAAAATAGTAAATAAGTATTTTAATAAATTTAATAATTTGGATTTTTTATTTGGAAGTGTCTATAAACATAAACTCTTATCAGGTTATAATCCCAATATAATTAACTGGAGCTTTGGTTTTTACACAACTCATTCTGTTGGATTTTTTATTAAAAAAAAATCTCAATTAAAAATTGGATTATATAATCTTAAATATAATTATTCCGCAGATTACGATTTATTTATGAGAATGATTAAGAAATATAAGTTAAAAGGTATGTCAACAAAAAAAAATGAGATATTTGGAAGATTTAGACCAGGAGGACTTTCCTCTAGAATAAATTTTTTAGATTATTTAAGAGAGTGCAACAAGATAAGATTAAATAATGGTCAAAATCTAATTAAAGTTTATTTGATTTTTTTATTAAGAATTTTAAAAAATCTAAGAAAAATTTTAAAATGAATATTTATATTTGTACTTTGGTAAGTAAAAAAAATCTTAAATTTTTAAGATCATTCTTAAAGTCTTTAGATGAAATAAAGTTGCCTGGTAATTTGAAGTTTAAAATGATTTTTATAATTAATCCAAAGATAAGATATTCAAAATTATTAATAAAAAGGTATTTGAATAGGTTAGATTATTTTATTCTTGAGAGTATTAAAGATAATATCCCATATTCAAGAAATGTTTTTCTTAAATTTATAAGAAAAAAAAATTATGTATATGCTGGATTTTTGGATGACGATTGTATTGTAGATAATAATTGGCTTGTAAATATGATTAATTTTATTAAACAAAATAATTGTGACATAGTGGGTGGACCACAAAAACATAAAATTAGAGATATCACTTATCAGAATTATTACGACGTTCTAGAGCCAAATAGAGAGCATGGTAAATTAGTTAAGTGGGTTGCAACAAATAATTGTTTTTTTTCAAAAAAAATTTTGATGAAATCAACATTCTTTTTTAATACTGAATTCGCTAAATATGGTGGAAGTGATCAACTATTTTTTTATAAATTTTATAAAAAGAAATTTATTTTAAAGTGGAATTTGACATCTTTTATAATTGAAAATTATAATTCAGATAGAGAAAAAAAAATTTGGTTTTTAAAAAGAAATTTAAGATATGGATATTCAGGAAACTTAATTGATAAAAAAATTTATGGCAAGATGAGTTTAATTATCATTTTTATGAAAATATTTTATTTACTAATAGGTGCATTATTTTTTAAGACAATTCCAACAAGCAAAAGTCAAATTAGAGCTTCATTTTTTTTGTTTAGAGCTTTTGGAAGATTTAAAGGTTTATTTAATTATAGACCTGAAAAATATATATAGCTGGAGGTTAAATAATAAATACAAAAATAAGCAACAATTATATAGTTACTTTTTTTAATTGATTGAAAAATTTTCTTTTTATCAAAAAAACTTAATAAAATTATATAAATCATTGGTTCAAAATACTTTTGAAACACAAAATATCCCGTATTAAAAGTTATTAACAATAAAATTGATAAAGTATAATTAGATACTGTGTTTTGACTAAAATATAAAAGAAAATAAATTCCAAAAAATGCTGCAGGAAAAATTAAGTAATGATTATCAAATAATAAATACGAAATTTTATAAATAATTCCACCACCAACGTTTCCATCATAATAAAAATTGATAATACACAAAACAGAAGTTATTAAACTAATTAAAAAAATTTTCTCATCAAAAAAATATGACAATGTAAACTTTTTTTCATAGGAATTATTTATAATTAATTGAATGATGAACGGTATTAAATAAAAAAAAATTATTGATGAGCTTATTAAAATTGCAGAATTAAAATTTGTTATGTTTTGTTTCATACCAAAAAATAGAAGAGGATTAAAAATTAAAAAATATATACCTGGTATGGCGCACAAAATTACAAATAGAGAAATGAAAATAAATCTTTTAAATTTAATTTTATTTATTAAATAAATTAGCAAAAAAATAAAAATAAAGCTGTAATATTGTTTTGTATAGCAAGCCAGTGAAAAAAATATAATTGAAATTATTAGTTTTTTATTTTTATTCGGATTAGTTTCAATAAAAGAATTTAGATATAGAATCCCCAAAGAAAAAAATATGAGCGCAATATTATGATTATTCCCCCAAATTGCAGAATATTGAAATGCCGGCATAATACAAACTAGAGAAGATAGTAAGATAATGTTTGAGTTATGGATATTTCTAAAACGATTTTTGATTATAAAATAAATTATTAATGGAAGAAAAAATGAAATTATTAAAACTGTAATCAGATAAGAATCTAATGAGTCTATAAAAAAAAATTGTGAAAAAATTAAATGATGTAGCGGGTAATTAATTAAATTTGTGTCTTCGCCTAATGTTAAATTTAGTAGATTATTTAAATCTTCTTTTAAGAAAATTATATAGTTCCAGTGTGTAGCCAAATCGCTAACAACTCCACCAACCTTAGTTTGAATACCAAAATTAAGTAAATATTCGTTATAAGAAAATGGACCTAAAATATTTGATAAATTGATTTTTAATAAAAAACTTAATAATAGTGTAATTATAAATAAAGTTGTAAGTATCCAAATAAAATATTTGTTTATTACAAATTTATCTAACATGTTTAAAAAAAACCTCATATCAATCATTATACCCTATCATAAAAAAAAATCTTTTTTTAAAGAAACCATGGTTTCTATAAATAAGCAATCTTACAAAAACTTTGAGGTAATAATTATTTACGATGATATTGATAGATCAGAATTAAGTTATGTAAAGAAAATTATAAAAAATCTTAAATTTAAAAAAAAGTTAATAATTAATGATAGAATCATTGGTGCAGGTTTATCTAGAAATAAAGGGATCAAAGTTTCGAGTGGTGAATATATTGCATTTTGTGATGCAGATGATCTATGGAAAAAAAATAAGTTAAAAATGCAATTGAAATTTATGAAAAAAAAAAATATTTTATTTTCTCACTCAAATTATTCTATAATTGACTCAAATTCAAAAAAAATAAGTGAATTTAAAGTTCCAAAAAATATTTCTTACAAACAATTAATTAAGAGTTGTGATATAGGGTTATCAACAGTAATGATATCTAAATCATTAATTAAAAATAACTTTTTTTCAGATTTAAAAACAAAAGAGGATTATTTGTTGTGGCTTAGATTAATTAAACATTTAAAAAATTTTCAAAGTATAAATAAAAATCTTGTTTATTGGAGGCATTTAGAAAATTCACTTTCATCTTCAAACACTCAGAAATTAAGTGATGCATTCAATTTATATAGAAATCACCTAAATTTAAATTTTTTCTTTTCGATTTTTTGTGTGTTTAGATTGAGTTTTTATGCTTTATTAAAAAAAATTATCATATACTTAAAAGTTTAATGGAAAATTTAACTTTAGTAATACCCGCCAAATATGAAGCAAGCGCAATTCCTATTGTTTTAAAGGAGATTAAAAAACTAGAACTTAACTGTAAAAAAATTGTTGTGGTGCCCAAATATGACCAAGAAACATTAAAAGCTATAGAGAAAACTGACTGTGAGATTATAATTCAAAAAGGGGAGGGTTTTGGAAATGCTCTTATTGAGGGCTTAAGTCATTCTAAGACTGAGTATTCGTGTATTTTTAATGCCGATGGCTCATTTGATCCAAAATACTTATCTGAAATGTTAAAGAATAACCAAGATAATTTTGAGTTTGTGTTTAGCACAAGATATAAAAAGCCAGGTGGAAGTGATGACGATACACTCTTAACATTTGTTGGAAACTATTTTTTTACTTTCTTATGTAAAATTTTGTTTAGCTTAAATATTTCAGATGTTCTTTATACTTATGTTATGGGAAAAACTGATGCATTTAAAAATTTAGCTTTAAATTCTAAGGACTTTACTTTTTGTGTGGAACTACCTATTAAGGCAAAATTTAACTCTCTAAGAATGTGTGATTTTCCATCTTATGAAAGACCAAGAATAAGTGGAAAAAAGAAAGTAAATGAGTTAAAGGATGGTTTTTTGATTTTAATTTCTATATTAAGATTATTTATATTTAAAAAATGAAAAAAATTGCATTGATAACTGGAATTACTGGACAAGATGGATCTTACCTTGCTGAGCTTTTGCTTAAGAAAAATTACATCGTTCATGGCTTAATAAGAAAATCTTCAACATTTAATACAAAAAGAATAGATCATATTTATATAGACCCTCATAATAAAACAAATTTTTTTTTACATTATGGGGATTTGACAGATACGAATAGTGTATACAACATTATTCATAAAATAAGGCCTAATGAAATATATAATTTAGGAGCGCAAAGTCATGTGGGCGTATCATTTGAAAACCCAGAATATACATCTGAAGTTTCTGGAATTGGGACATTAAGATTGCTAGAAGCAATAAGATTTCTTAAAATAAAGAATATAAAATTTTATCAAGCTAGCACATCTGAACTATTTGGTGAAACATATGGAAAAAATATATTTAGTGAAAAATCTAAATTTTATCCAAAGTCACCATATGGTGTAGCTAAATTATATTCATATTGGATTACATCTGTTTACAGAGAGTCTTATGGTATTTTTGCTAGTAATGGAATTTTATTTAATCATGAAAGTCCTAGAAGAGGTGAAACCTTCGTTACTCGAAAAATAACAAGATTTTTAGCAAAAAAAAAATTAGGTAGTAAGGAAATATTATACTTAGGTAATCTTAATGCAAAAAGAGATTGGGGTCACGCAAAAGATTATACGGAAATGCAATGGAGAATCTTACAACAAAAAAAACCAGATGATTTTGTAGTTGCTACAGGTCAAGCATACTCGGTAAGACAATTTGTTGAAATCGCATCAAATTATCTAGGTTTTAAAATATACTGGCAGGGAAAAGGATTGAATGAAGTTGGATATTTAAAAAAAGGATCTAAAAAAGAAATAATAGTTAAGATAGATAGAAATTATTTTAGACCTAACGAAGTTCAATACCTTAAGGGTGATGCTAGAAAAGCTTTCAAAATATTAAGATTTAAACCCAAATATACATTTAAAGATTTAGTTAAAGATATGATAGACAGTGACCTGATTGAGGCAAAAAAAAAATTTGAAGTTTAGTTTATGTCAGAGATTGATGTTTTTTTAATCTCGATTTTTTTATGTTTAATCACTAATTATATTTTATCAAAATATGATTTTTTATTAGATAAAAAGTTTTTCCCCCACAAATCACTTGTAATCAAAAATACTGTGCCAATTAGCGGTGGTATTATATTCATTTTGAGTACACTTTTATATTTAAAATTTGAGTATGTTTCTAGCTACATAATTTTTTTAATATTTATTGTAGGACTTTTATCAGATCTAAATATATTAAAATCACCATCAAAAAGATTTATTTTACAAATATTCACAATATTTATTTTAATATTTTTTAGCCAAAACTTCGTAACTTCAATTAGAATTCCTTTTTTTGACCAATTATTATCTAATACATTTTTTAAATATTTTTTTGTTATTTTTTGTTTATTAGTTTTAATTAATGGATCTAATTTTATTGATGGGGTTAATACATTATTAATAGGTTATTTTATCTCAGTAGTTTTTATGATTTTGCTTTTAATTAATAAATATAATTTGAATATTGAAATTAATAATCTTGAGATAATTTTTTCTGTGCTTTTAATTTTATTTATCTTCAATTTTTTTGAGAAGTTTTTTTGTGGAGATGGAGGGGCATATGTAATATCTTTAGTTATAGGCTTTTATTTGATAGAATTATCAAATTTAGACTTGCTTATCTCACCATATTTTATTGCGTGTTTATTATGGTACCCAGCTTACGAATGCCTATTTTCCATGATAAGAAAAAAATTTCAAAAATCAGAGGTCACCGGACCTGATAATTATCACCTTCATCAACTTTTATTTATTTTTTTTCACAAGAAAATTGAAGTTAAAAAAATGGATTATTAGTTCATTGACAGGTCTAACAATCAATTTTTTAAATTTAATTACTTTTTTTATTGCCTATCAAAATGTTTCCCTAACAAAGACGCTAATTTTAATAATTATCTTAAATATTATTTTGTATAATTTTATTTATTTTTTACTAAAAAAAAAAATTTCATAAATCTATTTTTTTAAGTTAGAAAGTCCCAAAAAAAACCAAAATAAAAGTCCATTAAAGGTAGAAAACAAACTACCACTTGGCAAAATTGGAATCAAAAAAATAATTAAATAAAAATTTGTCGTAATTTTAAATATATTTTTTTTTCTTAAATCTATAAAAAATTTTTCCTTAAAATAGCTAAAAAGAAAAAATATAAAAATAAGATATCCAATCAAACCTTGTTCTGATAATAATTCAAAATGTATTTGATGAGGATGTGTTGAACACCTGTGATGAGTAAATTTCGAATTTTCTTTAAAATATTTTTCTTTTAAACACTCAAATCTAAAATTTTTATTTCCAATACCATTAAGTTTATTATTTTTGAAGATTTCAATTGCAGTATCGTAGTGTTGAAAATATTTTATATTCTCAAATCTTTTAGAAATTGACTCTGGGTTTTCTACAATTAAAATTCTTTTAAAAAATTCTGTTTGTTTATAAATAATATTTGGAAATAGCATGACTAAAGGAACTGACAAAGAGATTGCTAAAATCAGTAAGTAAATTTTTTTTATGAAAATTTTTTGTTTATCTATAAAATAGAATATCAATAAAAAGAGTAAAGCCGATTTTAAAAAAGCTGATCTTTCTCCAGTGACAAGAATACTAAAAAGAGTAATGATAAATATAAAATTTAAAATTATCTTATATTTGTTACTAATATTATTTTGTAAGAAAAATGATATAGTTATAAAACCAATACCAAAAAGAAGAGTACCAACAACATTTTCATCATAAAAAAAACTTGTTATCCTTGTTTCATCTAAACTTTTGAAGCCAAGTAGGTTTGTACCATTGTATTTTTCAAAAAAAACATCAATTATGATTAAAAAAATAATAAATAACCAGAATTTGAAAATTTTATTCAATATTTCCTCTTTATCAATAAGTACAGGAATTGCTGGAAACAAAAATAAAAATTTTACAAAAAACAATGAACGTATTAGTCCATCATATCCAAATGATGGATATATATAATAATTATAAAATGAGTTTAAACAAATGTATATGTAAAAAAATAACAGTATCTTGAAGTATTTATTTTTAAGCCATATAAAATTTTTTGTTTTTAAGATATTTAAAATAAATAGCAAAAATATACTAAGTAAATAAAAATTTATTAAAAAATTTCCAATTATTATTGCTATAGGAAGAGTAGCTAAGATAAAAATAATTAACTTATTACTTATATTTAATTTTTTTGATATCATTATTAGATATTACAGATTATTCTTATATTGATTTTTAATTTTTACAACAAAGTTTATTTGTAGTAAAAGTCTACAAAAATTATTTGTTAATTATGAAGAATAAAAAAAACAATCTAATAAAAAAAAAATATATATATGAATTATTGGAGAATGGTTTCTCCAAAAAGGATATTGAGATTGGCAAAAAAGTATTATCATCTAAAAGAATAACAATGGCCTCACATACAAGAGAATTCGAAAAAGATTTTGCAAAGAAGATAGGGGCAAAATATGCTTTAATGGTTAACTCTGGATCTTCTGCAAATTTATTAGCAACTTTTGCTGCTGGAAATCCTTTAAGAAAAAAATCTTTCAAAAGAGGTGATGAAGTACTCATCCCAGCATTGTGTTGGTCTACTTCTTTATGGCCCTTAGTACAATTTGGACTAAGACCAGTTTTTGTTGATGTAGATATAAAAACTCTAAATATGAATATAAATGATTTAAAAAAAAAGATCTCTAAGAGAACAAAGGCATTAATGTTGATAAATGTTCTTGGAATAAGTTCTGACTTATTCTTAATTAAAAAAATTGCTCAAAAAAAAAACCTTATTATAATAGAAGATAATTGTGAGTCTCTTGGATCCAAATTAAGAAATAAACATCTGGGAACTTTTGGTGATTTCGGAACTTTCTCATTTTATTATTCACACCAAATCACATCAGGTGAGGGTGGGATGGTTGTCTGCTCAAATAAAGATGATTACAATATTTTATTTGCTTTGAGATCTCATGGTTGGTTGGGTGGAACAAGATTTTATAATAGAGATCTAAAATTATATAATGAGTACGCTAAAAAAAATCCAAATTTAGATCCTAGATATATATTCATAAATTCTGGGTTTAATTTACGACCTACAGATATTCAAGGAGCTATTGCTCACAATCAATTTAAAAGGCTTACAAAATTAAAATCTCAAAGAAATATAAATAGAAATTTAATTATAAATGAAATTAAGAGTTCAAAAAAATGGGATAACCAATTTAAATTCATCGAAATTCCAAAGAATATAGAACCAAGCTGGATGGGATTTCCAATTTTATTGTCAAAAAAATTCAAGAAAAAGAAAAAGAAATTTATGAATTATTTAGACTTAAAAGGTATTGAAACTAGACCCATAATTAGTGGAAATTTTTTAAATCACCCAGCTGCGAAACTTTATAATCTAAATAAAGATAAAAAAACTTTTAAAAATGCTCAAGAAATTCAAGACCTAGGTTTCTTTATCGGTCTTCATACTAGAAGAATTAATAAAATAAAACTTAAGCTAATTCACGACTCTTTTTTCAAGATTGATACAATCTAATTATATTTTTTAAATGATTAATCTACCGATACTTTATTTTGGTTATTTAATAATTGTTTTTGCGATAATTGGCTTTGGATATTTATCCTCTAAACTTTTATCTGTTAAACTTTCTCTTGGAGAATTAGGTTTAAGTGGTATTTTATTTATGACAATTTTGTCATATATAACAAATTTATTTGTACCTCACAGTTTTATACATAACTCGATTTTTTTATTAATAGGTTTATTAGCCTTTCTATTAATTTTAAAAAAAAGATTATTTAGAAAAAAAATAAAATTAATTTTATTTATTTCGTCAATTTTTTTCATTGGAATTTTAATGTATAAAACTCATGATGATTTTTTTTATTACCATTTTCCATATACAGTTTCATTAATAGAATTCAAAAAAATATTTGGTGTAGGTAATTTAGAGCATGGATTTCGCACACCATCGTCTATATTCTATTTTAATTCTTTATTTTATCTCCCTATCTTAGAAAAATCTTTAATAAATAGTGGTGCTATATTTTTTTTGGTTTTTACGAATATACTTTTGATACAAAAAATATTTAATAAATTGAAAAATAAAAGATATGACTTTATCCTTATATTATCTTTACTCTCATTATTATTTGTAAATACAATTTTTTACAGATTAGCCGAACATGGAACCGATAGATCCGCATTAATTCTCATTTTTATTTTAGCTATATATTATCTTGAGGCTACTAATAAAAAACTGAGTAAATTAAATTTTAAATATTACTATGACAAAATAATACTTCTAATACTTCTTATAATTTCATTAAAAAGTTTTTATCTTATTTATACAATCATCATTTTTATTCTATTATTTGAGTTTAGAAAAATTGTATTTAAAGAAAATTTTTATAGGAAAATTTTATTTCAACGAATGAGTTACTATTTTTTAATTGGTATCACAGTTTTTATTTTCACCATCTTCTCAAATACAGGTTGTTTGATTTATCCTGCCAGTTTTACTTGTATGGAATTATTTTCTTGGTCAATACCAAAAAAAGAGGTCATAGAAATGAAAACTTGGTATGAACTTTGGTCAAAAGCAGGTGCTAGTCCAACTTACCGAGTAGATGACGTAGAGTTTTATCTTTCTGGTCTTAATTGGTTGCCTAACTGGTTACAAAATCATTTTTTTAATAAAATTTCAGATTTTTTATTATCCTTATTTTTGATTGTAATAATCTGTTTAATTTTTTTGGTTAAACCAAAAAAGGCAAAATTTCAAAAAACAAACTTTTATTTATTTTATGCTATTGTTCTGATTTTATTTTTTGAGTGGTTTTTAAATCATCCAGCTTTAAGATATGGTGGTTTTACACTAATTGCATTAATTATTTTTATACCTTTAAGTATATTTATAGAAAGAAAACTTAATATAAATTCTATGTTAAAAAAAAAAATAACCAGTTTGATTTTTGTGTCTTTCACAATCTTTTTATTAAAAAATATTGATAGAATTTACAAAGAGTCTGATAAGTATAATTATAACCCTCTTATTAATGCTCATTACTTTATAAACAAAAATACCAATCATTTTAATGAATTATTTTTAAAAGCAGAGGAAAAAAGAAATATTAATGGAAAGAAATTTTATATTGTTTTAGATAGAGATTTAATTAAAAAGATTCAATTAAATAAATGAACAAAAAAATTATTGCAGTAACAGGCGGCGCTGGTTTTGTTGGTGCAAATTTGATAGAAAAACTTTTAAGAGATACAAAATATAAAATTATAAGTATTGATAATTATAGTTCTGGTTCAATTAAAAATCATATAAAGAATACTAGAGTCAGATATATTAAAGCTTCAACATCAAGTATATCAGAAACACTTAATAAATATAAATCTCAAATTCATACCGTCTTTCACTTTGGAGAATTTTCAAGAATATATCAAAGTTTTTTGAAAATGAATGAATGTATAGAGTCTAATTCAATAGGTACTCATGCTGTTTTTAATTTTTGTTTATCAAATAAAATTAAATTAGTTTATTCAGCTACTTCTGCAAGTATAGGAAATAAAGGAAAAGATAAAAATTTATCACCATATGCTTTTACAAAAGCTAAAAATTTAGAAATGCTTGAGAATTTAAAAAATTGGTTTAATTTTAAATATGAAATTTTATATTTTTATAATGTTTATGGACCCAAACAAATATCTGTTGGTCACATGGCAACAGTAATAGGTATTTTTGAAGAGCAATTCAGAAATAATAAGCCTCTTTCAGTTGTAAAACCTGGTAATCAATCTCGAAGATTTACTCACATTAAGGATACAATAAATGCATGTTTTTATGCTTGGAAAAAAAATAAGTGTCGACACTACAGTATTTCAAATAAAAAAAGTTATACAATTTTAGAGGTAGCTAAAATGTTCAATACAAAAATAAAGTTTTTACCTTCTAGAAAAGGTGAAAGATATGCGTCTGCTTTAACAAATATGAATCTATCCAACAAAGTTTACAAAATATTTGGTAAAATTAGCCTTAAAAATTACATTAAAATCATTATCAATAGTAAAAAAAAAAGACTTAAATAGTTTACTTTAAACTTATTTTATGTATAACCCAACTGCCGGTAATTATTGCGAAAGAGTTATACCCGATACCATTCCGAACTCGGAAGTCAAGCCTTTCTGCGCCGATGATACTTTGTCTTAAGACATGGGAG
>MDTB01196302.1_pt1 | contig 28602 bp, 29 predicted proteins | sample 811161 | NCBI WGS metagenome assembly MDTB01 (sample SAMN05326650, study PRJNA326480) | marine metagenome | isolation source: seawater | place: Mediterranean Sea | collected 2009
AATACTTTTTTTATTAGATTAATATTTATAGATTTTCCAGTAGATAAAGACAATTCGTCAACATCTTTGAGAAATTTAAACATTTTTTCATATGATCTTTCTACATTATTAATGATGTACTCAGATATTTTTGGATTAATGTTGATTTGCTTATCTGATAACGTTTTAGAAATTATAACTTTTAATAAATCATCTGAAGGTAATTCAATACCAAAATATAAGAAACTATTAATTCTCGATTTAAGATCTTCTAGTAGAAAAGGAATTTTTTTAATAGAAAATGTAGAATTTATTAGAACATAATTTTCTAATTGTTTTGATTGATTTAAAATTGAATAAAATAGCTTTTCATCAATATTGTTATTAAAGCTATCAATTATTAAACAATCTAAATCATTCAAATCATTTATTATTCCGTCATTAATGTTTTTTGCTTCGATTAATTTTATTTTACGTATTTTTTTTTCTAGTATTTTTGCAAGGTGTGTCTTTCCTGATCCAGTAGCTCCAAAAATATTAAGCCACTTACCAGGCCACGTTGGCCAACTTTCTATTAATTTATAAGCGGAGAAATTATTATTAGATATATAAAAATCTTGTTCAAAATACTTTTTGGAGAATGGAAATTTAAATATTAATTGATCCATTTTAAAATGTTTTTAAAATCCATTCATCATTAACTAAATGTAAATCGATTTTTTTTTTTTTCAATTGATTAATTATCTTCTCTAAATTTCCCAAGTATTTAATTCTTAATTTCATATAATCTTTATTGAACTCTTGCACATTGACATTTTCAATTGAGTCAATTTGCTTAATATTTGAATTTAATTCAACTAAATTATTTTTTTTATTAAGATTGAATTTTGCATTTAAAAAAAAGGGGGTTCTTACATCTATTAAATTTTTAGATTTAATTAAATTAATCAACTCTTTATTTGTTTTTATTATAATTTTTTCATAAAACTTAGTTGTAATTAATTCCTTTTTTAATTTTAAACTCTTTGAAAAATTTTTTCCTTGAATAATAGTTTTTATATAAATTTTTACATCGTCAATTTGATTATCTTCAATTAAAACTAAAGCAAAATTTTTATTCGAATATTCTTTAAATAAATTATTAATATTGGTGTCTATTAAATTATTTTTAGATTGATTGAATTTTCTAATTATCTCAATATTTTCTATGGGAAGTATAAATTCAATCAAATCACCTTTGTAAAATTCATTCCAATTTTTATAAAAAAAATTATTATTAAAAATAAATATTTCGTTATTTTTAATTAGCACGGGCAATATATATATTTCTTTATCTGTAATTTCTGAATATGATATTCCTCTTTTGTAAAATAAATTATGCATTTTTTCTTTATCAAAAGTTACGCTAAAGTTTACTTGTTCTTCATTTTTTTCTTTATCAGGGGTGCTCGCGACTCGGTAATATTTGACTAAACGCTTAATTGAAGAAAAGCTTAAATCTGAGAACTTATCATTATCTTTATTCAATAATATTCGAGATATTAGTTGATTAAATCCTTTTTTAATAGCTTGATCTGCAAGTTCTTTATTTGTTGTTTTATCTTTTTTTTCTAATTCAATATTATTAACACTAAATAAGCTATTTTCAGAAAAAAGAGTTTCAGTTTTAAAAAAAACAATTAAAATAAAAATTATTTGTTTGTACAGTTTCATAAAAATTTAATTATCAATTTATAAATGAAAAAAATTCAAAATAGTTATAAAAAAAGTGGTGTAAACATTTCATTGGCTAATAAATTAGTAGCGCATATATCCAAAATGTCTAAAAAAGGTGTCAAAAAAAAGAATAGTTTCAAAAATAATGATGTCATTGGGGGTTTTGGATCGTTATTTGATTTAAGCAAATTAAAGATTAAGGATCCAGTAATTGTTTCATGCACTGACGGTGTTGGGACAAAAATTGAGTTAACAAATAAATATAAAAAATTTGATACGATTGGGATTGATTTAGTCGCTATGTGTGTAAACGATTTAATAGTTCAAGGTGCTAAACCTTTATTTTTTTTAGATTATATTGCAGTTGGTAAATTAGATATAAATAAAACAAAAAAAATTTTAAAAGGTATTTTTAAAGGGTGTGAAATTTCTAATTGTAAATTGATTGGCGGAGAAACTGCAGAAATGCCAGGTATTTACTCTAAGGATAAATTTGATTTAGCTGGTTTCAGTGTCGGTATAGTTTCAAAAAAAAAAATACTCAGTAAATCTAATGTGAAAAAAGGAGATATTGTTTTAGCGTTACCTTCAAATGGGGTTCATTCAAATGGATATTCATTAATCAGGTCAATACTAAAAAAAAGCAAGCTACCTAACAACTTAAAAAAGGAAATCCTAAAACCTACTAAAATTTATTCCAATGAAATTTTGAAACTTGTAGAAAAAAATCTTATTAATGCGGCAGCTCACATTACTGGTGGTGGATTAATAGAAAACCTATTAAGATCTATACCTAAAAATTTAAGTTTAAATATTGATCTCTCAAAAATCAAAATTATTAAGATTTTTAAATGGCTTAAAACAAAAAATGTTACTGATCATGAGATGATGCGAACTTTTAATTGTGGAATAGGTTTTTGTTTAATTGTGCCGAAAAAAAACATTTCAAAAATAAAAAAAGTATTTTCAAAAAAATTTTTACCCTACGAAATAGGTTATATCTCAGAAAATAAAAGCAAAATCAATTTATCAAATTCACTGAAATGGTAAAAAAGAGAACCTGTATTTTTATATCAGGGCATGGATCTAACTTAAAAAACCTTATTTACCGTTCAAGAGATAATAATTTTCCTATCAAAATAAGTTTAATAATTTGCAATAATAAGAAAGCATATGGATTAAACTATGCGAAAAAATACCAAGTACCCTATGTTCTCGTAAATTCTAAATGTAGAAATTATGAAAATAAGATTATTTTAAATTTAAAAAAATATAAAATATCTTTTGTCTGCCTTGCTGGATATATGAAAATTATTTCAAAACGATTAATTAATAACTATCAAAATAAAATTTTGAACATTCATCCATCACTACTTCCAAAATTTAAAGGGTTAAATACTTTTTCAAGAATCTTAAAAAGCAATGAAATTAAAACAGGCTGTACCGTTCATTTCGTAACTGAAAAATTAGATAGTGGAAGTAAAATTATTCAGAAATATTTTTTTTTGAACAAAAATGATAATGAAAACACACTAAAGAAAAAAACTCAAAAACTTGAGCACAAAGCTTTTCCTGAAGCAATAATAAAAATTTTTAGAAATATTTAAACTAAAAAAAAAAGTCTATTTCCTTTTTAGCATTTTCAATTGAGTCGGATCCATGAACCGAGTTTTTATCAATAGATATTCCGTATAGTTTTCTAATTGTGTTATCCTCTGCATCTTTTGGATTAGTTGCTCCCATTAATTTTCTATTAGCTAAAACAGCGTTTTCACCCTCTAGAATCATTACTACTATTGGGCCAGATGATAAATAAGAACACAAATCATTGTAAAAAGGCTTTGATTGATGAACTCTATAAAACTCTGACGCCTCATCTTTGGTTATATGAATCTTCTTACTCTCTTTAACATTTAAATTATTTTTAGTAAAAATATTCATAATTTCTTTTGCCAAATTTCTTTCAACAGCATCTGGTTTTATAATTGATAATGTCTGTTCAATCTTATTCATAATTTTCTTCTATTAATTGGTTTAATAATCTTACTCCAAATCCTGTGGCGCCTCCTGAGTTTAAAGCACCTCCATATTTTGAAAAAGCCATACCAGCAATATCTAAATGAGCCCAAGGAGTTTTATTTAAAATAAATCTCTGTAAAAATTGAGCAGCAGTTGTTGATCCCGCACCTCCCACATAATTTATGTTTTGAATGTCAGCATTTTTTGAATTCATTAGTTTATCATAATTTTTGTGAAGAGGCATTCTCCATAATTTCTCTTCTACTTTTTCACCTGCATTTATTATTTCTTTTGATAATTTATCATCATTAGAAAATAGCCCTGCATACTCAGAACCTAAGCAAACTATAATAGCACCTGTCAAAGTAGCTAGGTCAACTATAAATTTAGGCTTAAATTTTCTTTCAGTAAAACTTAACGCATCTGCTAATACTAATCTTCCTTCAGCATCTGTATTTAATACTTCTATAGTTTTGCCACAGTAAGACTTAACAATATCACCAGGTCTTTGAGCAACACCACTGACCATGTTTTCTACAAGTCCTACAACACCAACTGCATTTATTTTTGCTTTCCTTAATGCTAAATTTTTCATCAAACCTACAACAGCTGCAGAGCCTGCCATATCATACGTCATGTCTTCCATAAATCTTGCAGGTTTTAATGAATAGCCACCTGTATCAAAAGTAACTCCTTTACCTACAAACGCTAAAGGTTTAGTTTTATTTTTAATACCATTCCACTCCATAGTAACCAGGTAAGAACCTCTTATGCTTCCCATGCCTACCCCAAGTAACGCATTCATTCCAAGTTTTTTTAATTTTTTTTTATCATAGATGGTTACTTTTAAACCATCTTTTCTTAGAGAATTTAATCTTTTAGCATATTCGTCAGGGTGAAGAATATTTCCTGGTTCAGAAACTAAATCTCGTGCATAAAAGGTTCCCTCTTCCAATGCTCTAAATTTTAATTGATTTTTTGTTGATGGTTTATTTTTATTTCCTAAAACATTTATATAAATATTTCTTGTATCCTTTTTTGTTTTATATTTTTTAAATTCATATGATTTTAATTTTAACCCGTGAAGGAAATGACTTATAAAATTCTTATTTTTGCTATCTAAACTATCAGTATAAATTAAAAATTGACTGTCCTTTCCATAATTTATACGACCGTAAAACTCAGCGCCTAAACTTTCAATGTCTACAGCTTTCGAATTATTTTTGATTGAAATTAGAACTATTTTTTTTTTTGAATTAACCTCATAAACAAAAATATTTTTTTTTAAATCACTAGTTTTTAATAAATCGTTTATGTAAGAATATTCGCTTGAAGAAATGAATTTTTTTAAGCCATTAGTATTAAATTTTTCATTTACAAATAAAACTGTATTAGATGTAAGTTTATTGCTTGCTTTATTTGAATAGTTAATTTTGACTGGCATAGGATTTCGAATTTTTATAATAAAATTTTAATGATTTATATGTTTATATACATCGAATTTCAAAGATAAATTTGCCACTATTCACTCTTAAGTTGAATTTATTTTATAGATGCTTTATCAATATCAAGATTTCTATGCTTCAAAACAAAATTTACTACAATTTTTTAATCGAAATTTCTAAAACATTTTTTATTGTTTTATTATGTTTTACATTAATAGCATTAACAGCAAGAGCTGTTAATTTTTTAGACCTTATAGTTGAGAGCGGTTATCCAGTAAGTATTTATTTAAAATATTCACTTTTAAATCTTTTTGGAATAGCTCCTAAGTTTATACCTATTTCTTTTCTTATCGCGCTGATAATATTTATAGTAAAAAGAATACAAGATAGTGAATTTATAATCTTATGGACATCTGGATTGAAAAAAATAACTATAATTAATTTATTCTTATTTTTTTCATTTTTAGTCTTAGTATTTTATTTAATATTTTCGGTGTTTCTAACACCTTACGCTTTAAAAAAATCAAGATATCTACTATCAGATAATAATTTTTCTTTTTTACCTACAATTAAAACAAAACAATTTACAGACTCTTTTAAAGGTTTTACTTTTTTTGTAGAAAAGAAAAATAATGAAGAACTAGAGTCAATATTTATTCATGACAAAGGAAATAATTTAAAAAATCTTTCTTCTAATACGTCAAAAGTTTTAGAGAATGTAATAGTAGCAGAAAAAGGAATTGTTAATAATAAAAGGATGATATTATTTAAAGGTCAAATAGTTTCATCTAAAAACAATAATGAAAATGAAATTATTTTATTTGAACAATTAAATATAGATTTAGGAAATTTATCTACAACAACCATAAAAAAACCAAAAATTCAGGAGACTTCTACAGTGCAATTATTAAATTGTCTCATCAATAAAGACTCAACCAGTTATGCCTGTAACGAAAATTTTATTAAAGAAACAGTTCCTGTATTAAATAGACGTATAATAGCACCTTTGTATATTCCTGTTTTATCTCTTATTTGCTCTTTACTTTTGATAAAATCAAAAAAAATTTTTTATAATAGAATTTTTGTATTTAGCTATGGTTTTTTAATTTTGATATTTACTGAAATAACGGTCAGATACACTGGATTAAATAATTTTGCTGCAACATCATTTTTATTATCTCCATTGTTGTTAATAATGTTAATTTATTCAATTTTAATATTCAATTTATCTAACGAGAACAAGACTAATGAATAAAATAATTATTAATTACATACTTAAGAATTTTTTGAAAACATTTTTGATGTTTGTTATTGTATTTTATTGTTTCGGAATGATACTTAACCTTTTTGAAGAAATAGAGTTTTTTAAAAATTCAAATGTAAGTATTTTTACACCATTAATTTTAACAGGTATTTTTATACCGAGCATGATAATTAAATTTTTACCTTTTATAATATTTTTATCTAGTATGTGGTATATGTTAAAAATTAGAAATAATAGAGATTTATTAACATTAAAAATTTTTGGTTATTCAAATTTAAAATTTTTTTACATACTAGCTCTTACCTCTTTTATTTTAGGTTGGTTTATTTTATTTTTCATTAATCCAATTTCATCAACTTTATCTAAATATTATGAAAAAACTAAATCTAATTATTCACGCGATATTGATCATCTAGTAACTTATAATAAAAATGGTTTATGGATTAAAGAAAATTTAAATACGAAAACAAGAATAATAACAGCAGCCAAACCAAAAGGATTAAGATTATTAGATGTCAAAATTTATCACTTGAATGAAAGATCAAATTTAATTGAGAAGATTTCTTCAGATGAGGCTTATATAAAAGAAAATACTTGGATATTGAATAATGTCAAAATTTTTAAGCTTGAAAATGGAGTATTCGTAAATACAAATTTAGATACTTTCAAAATAAATTCTATATATAACTACGAAAAAATTAATAGTTTATTTAAAAACTTTGATACCCTATCCTTTTTAGATCTTATTTTTAACGAGAAAGATTTACTTAATAATGGATATAATAAGACTTTTTTAAATCAAAGTTTACACTCGATGTTATCATTGCCATTTTTTTTACTTTTAATGACCGCTTTGGCATCAACCTTAACGTTAAATACACTTAAAAAATCAGATAACTTTAAATTTATTATCTTAGGAATGTTTATAACTATTATAATTTTTTATTTTAAAGATTTTTCTTTAGCTTTGGCGCAGACTGAAAGAATACCATTAATCCTAGGTATTTGGGCGCCTATAATTGCTTTAAGTCTTTTTACATTTATTGGAGTTTTGCAGATTAATGAAAAGTAAAATACTTATTATAATAGTTTATTTTATTTGTAGTAATATCTTATTTGCAGAAAATATATATATAGAGTCAAAAAATATTTTTTTAGATAAAGAAAAAGAAATATCAATTTTTAAAGAAAATATTTTTGTTAAAACTTCTAATAATACTGAAATTACAAGCAACTACGCAGAATATAAAAAAAAAACTGGCCTTTTAGTTTTAAAAGATAATGTTGAAGTTGTGGATCAAAATAACAACATATTGAGAACTAACCACGCAGAATTTGATGACAATAAAAAAATTTTAAAAAGTTTTGGCCCAACAGAAATTATTACTACTGAAAAATATAAAATTGTGGGAGAAAATATTATTCTAAATGATATATCGAAAGATGTAAGTTCAGACAGTAAATCTATAATTACGGATAACGATAACAATCAAATTTTTTTAGAAAATTTCCAATACAATACAAATAATAATATATTTAAATCTATAGGATTTATTAAAGTTAGGGATATTAAAAATAACGAGTATGAATTTTCACAAATTTATATAGATACTAAGAAAAAAGAAATTCTAGGAACAGATATTAAATCATATTTTAAAGATGAGTCTTTGAAAACAAATTCTAATAATAAACCTAGAATATTTGCTAATACATTACAAATTAAAGAAGGAAATAAAACTTTTAAAAAAGGTGTATTTACAACATGTGACTATAGAGATGGAAAGAAATGTCCTCCATGGACAATTCAAGCTAGTCAAATGATTCATAACGAAAGAACAAAAACTATCTATTACAATAATGCTGTAATTAAAATTTATAATATACCAATATTTTTTACGCCAAGACTGGCTCATCCAGATCCTTCAGTAAAAAGAAGATCGGGTTTTCTTCCACCAAAACTTTCTGATTCTAAAAATTTAGGAGCTGGAATTTCATTACCTTTTTTTTGGGCTGTTAATAAAGATAAAAATTTAACGCTTACTAGTGAATTATTTGTCAATGAACATCCGTTGATATCAAGTGAATACCAGCAAGCCTTTGCAAATTCAAATTTATATATAGATACAGGCTACACAAAAGGATACAAAAGAAGTAATAACGCTAAAGCCTCTGGAGATAAATCTCATTTTTTTACAAAATATATAAAAAACTTCAAAGGTAGAAATGCTTCTGAGAACTCACTAAGTATTGAAACACAGACAGTTTCTAATGATAAATATTTAAAATTGTACAAGATAAATTCAAATTTAGTTGATTACAACTCTGACGTTTTAAAAAATACAGTAAATTTTAATCATGAAAACGATAGTATTTTTTTGGGAATGAATGCAAATATCTTTGAAACTCTTAATGAAGATTATATTGATAAATATGAATATGTTCTTCCAGAAATAACTCTTGATAAAAATTTATTTCGAGATGAAAAACTTGGTATTTTAGATTTACAAACTAATTATAAAATACATAACTATGATAAAAATAAATATACTAATTTTTTAGTCAATGATTTCAATTGGGGGTTAAACGAGCATAGCTATGGTTCTGGTTTACAAGGAAAAATTTTAGGTCATTTTAGAAATATTAATTACGAAACAAAAAATGTAGATCTCTACAAAAAAGATTATACTACCGAAATTTACGGTGCAATCGGCTATCTGGCTAACTTTAATTTAGAAAAGAAAATCAATGAGACAATGTATAAATTAAAACCTAAAATGTTTTTTAGATATGCCCCGGGGAGCATGAGAAAAGAGACTAGTAGTGCAAAATTGAGCCCGGACTCAGCTTTTAATATCGATAGATTAAATAATATTCAGAATTTTGAGGCAGGAGTTTCAAGTACATTTGGTTTTGATTATGAAGTGAAAAAAAATAACTCAAATTTTAATTTTTCTGTAGCACAAGTGCTGAATCAAAAAGAAAATAAAAAAATGGCTTCAAAATCAAGTATGGACGAGAAACTGTCGGATTTAGTTGGCTCTTCTAAATATAAAATAAATGATAAGATAGAATTAACTCATAATTTTTCATTAGATCAAAACTATAATGATATTAACAGCAATGAGATTGGAACAGCATTAAATTTTAATCCTTTAAAAATCAATTTTGACTATTTACAAGAAAGTAAACATATCGGAGACAAAGAGTACATATCCTCAAAATTGGAATATTCTTTAGATGAAAATGGTTTATTCGCTTTTGAGGCAAAAAGAAATTTAATAACGCAATCAGCAGAATTTTATAATTTGTCATATGAATATATGAATGATTGTCTTAGAGCTGGTTTGGTTTATAGAAGAGAGTTTTACAAAGACTCAGAATTAGAACCTGAGGACTCTCTAATGTTCAAAATAACTTTGATACCTTTTGGCAATGTAAATTCTCCTTCTTTTAAACAATGAAAAAAATTAAAATAATTTTAATAATTTTATTTTTTTTTACTAATAACGCTAAAACGAACATAAATAGTAAGATACTAATAAAAATTGAAAATAAGATAGTGACAAACTTTGAGGTTAAAAATAAGATTTTAAGTTCTTTAATATTAGGTAAACAAGAAATAAACCAATTAAACATAGACAAAATAAAAAAACAAACAATTGATTTATTGGTACTAATAAAATTAAAAGAAATTGAAATTGAAAAATATAAAATGAAGGAACAAGAAATTTCTTCAAGACTTACGAAGTATCTAAATGAAGTATCTTCCAATAATCTTGAAGAATTGAAAAGAGTGTTTAAAATTAATGGTGTAGATTATGAATTGTTTAAAAAAGAAATTATAACAGAGCTTTTGTGGCAAAAACTAATTTATAATATCTACTCAAAAAAATTAGTCATAGATGAATTGGCAATAAACAAGGAAATTGAGAAATTGAAGCAAGAAAATAAACAAATTGAAGAGTTTAAATTATCTGAAATAGAAATATTATTAAATAATGACGAAGATGATAAAAAAAATATTTTATTAATAAAAGATGAAATTAAAAATAATGGCTTTGAGAATACTGCGATGAAATTTAGTATTTCTAGATCCGCAAAAGATAAAGGTGATATCGGCTGGGTTAATAGTAAATCGTTATCAAAAACAATTTATAAAAATATAAAAGATTTGAAAATTGGTGAATATTCAAAACCTATAATAAAACCAAATAGTTTAATGTTTTTAATGATTAAAGATAAGAGAGCTTCTGATAATGTTAAATTTGATAAAGTTGAATTTAAAAAAAGAATAATAAATCAACGAACAAACGAACTTTTAAACTTATATTCACAGAGCCATTTATCTAAACTTAAAAACACAAGTTTAATTGAATTTTGATGAAAAAAATTATTATTGTAGGTGGTGATCCTAATAGTATTAATTCTGAGATAATCTTTAAAAGTTGGAAAAAGATTAATAAGTCATTAAAAAAAAGAATTTATATTATTTCAAGTTTTAGTTTACTCAAAAATCAATTCAAAAAATTAGGATATAAAGTTCAAGTTGTAAGAGTTAAAAATATTTATGATAAAGAAAATAATTCTAGTTTAAAGGTAATTGATGTAAAACTTAATTTTAAAAACTCATTTAAAGTTCCCAAAAAATTAAGTTCTGATTTTATAATAAAATCGCTAAACCTTGCTCACAAGCTCTCTATAACTAAAAATATCTCAGGTATTATTAATTGTTCAATTAATAAAAGTCTTTTAAAAAAGAGCAAAATAGGTGTAACCGAATTTTTTGCCTCTAAATGTGGTATTACTGATAACTCTGAGGCAATGCTAATATGGAATAAAAGTCTCTCTGTTTCTCCAGTTACCACTCATTTAGATATTCAAGATGTTTCTAAAAATCTTAAAAAAAAAATAATAATAAATAAAGTTAAAACTATTAATTTTTGGTTAAGAAAAAAATTAAAAAGAAAACCAAAAATAGCATTATTAGGTCTTAACCCACATAATGCTGAATTTAGAAAAAACTCCGAAGAAAATAAAATAATAATTCCTGCTATCAATGAATTAAAAAAATCAAAAATTTATGTGAAAGGACCCCTTGTAGCTGATACAATTTTTATTAAAGATTACAAAAATTTTGATGTAATCGTAGGAATGTATCATGATCAAGTTATTGCACCATTTAAAAGTATTTATAAATTTGATGCTATTAATATAACTTTAGGTTTAAAATATTTACGTGTCTCTCCTGATCATGGAACTGCTATTGATCTAATTGGAAAAAATAAGGCAAATATTGAAAGTTTTTTACAGTGCATAAAGGTAATAAAAAAATTTGGATAATGAGAATTTTAAAAAAATCTCTTGGACAAAATTTTCTTATTGATAAAAATGTCATAAATAAAATTATTGATTTAATCGAAATTAAAAACAAAAATATAATAGAGATAGGTCCAGGTAATGGTGCTCTATCAGACCGTATATTAAAAAAAAAACCTAGCTCTTTAATTCTAATTGAAAAAGATATTTTTTTTGCAAATGAACTTAAAGATAAATACTCTGAAAATAAATCTGTAAAAATTCTTAATAATGATATTTTAAAATTTGAATTAGAAAAAATTATAAAAAAAGAGACAATAATTTTTGGAAATTTACCCTATAATATTTCCTCTCAGATACTAGTGAAAATACTTAAACTAGATAGAAAAAAATCTAAATATAGTGATTTGATATTTATGTTTCAAAAAGAACTAGGAGAGAAGATAATTGGAAGATATCCATCTAAAGATTATGGAAGATTGGCAATATTATCTAATTATAAATTAGATATCTATAAAAAATTTTTTGTTTCTTCTAATTGTTTTTTTCCAAAGCCAAAAGTAACATCAATTGTTATACATTTTAGACCAAAAAAAAAATATTTTACTAAAATCAAAAATATTAATAATTTAGAAAAAATAACAAATGTTTTTTTTTCTAATAAAAGAAAAATGATTAATAAAAATATTAAGAAATTACTAAATAAAAAAAAGTTAAGCCTTTTATCTAATTTAAACTTAAGATTAAGGCCATCCGATATTAGTCCTGAAATGTACTATAAAATTACTGAATTATATGAGAGAGATTAATTTTTTTTTATTATTTAAAATTATTTTTTCAATTTGATTAAAACAAGTCTCAAGATTCTCATTAATAACTATATAATCGTAATCATTCCAGTGTTTTATATCTTCATTGAATGAGTTAAGTCTTTTTTCAATTTCTTCATTTGAATTTTGATCTCTTTTTAATAATCGTTTTTTAAGTTCACTTTTACTATCTGTTATTAGGTATACTTTAATTAAATTTAAATTTTCAAATTTTGACAGTTGTTTTGTTCCCTGCCAATCAATATCAAATATAATATCATTGTTTTTAATAGTATTATCTACTTGTTTTTTTAATGTTCCATAATAATTATCAAAAATTTTTGCATGCTCATAGAATTCACCATTTTTAATTAATTCCTCAAATGTTTTTTTCGAGACAAAATTATAATCAATACCATCTATCTCATTCGACCTTGGGGATCTTGTTGTGTGAGAAACTGAAATTTTAAAGTTTTCGTATTTTTGCTGCAGTTTCTTAGTTATTGTTGTTTTACCTACACCTGAAGCAGAGGATAAAACAACCATAATGTGGTCTCCAGTTGGAGTCATAAGAACTAGTAAATAATATATTTAAACTTAACTTGCCTTACTCTCTATGAATTTAATTGCATCGCCAACTGTTAAAATCTTTTCAGCCTCACTATCAGATATTTCTGAACCAAATTCTTCCTCAAAAGCCATAACTAGCTCAACAGTATCCAAACTATCAGCGCCTAAGTCATCTATAAAACTCGCTTCTTCGGTAACTTTTTCTTCCTCAATTCCTAAGTGATCTGCAACTATTTTCTTAATCTTATTTTTTATATCGTCTGCCATGAAATCCTTTCTACAATGTTTAATTCTTAATAAATTATTAATTGAAATTGTCAAGCCATATACATTCCACCATTAACATGTATGGTTTCGCCATTAATATACTTTGCCATGTCTGATGCTAAAAAAGCCACACAGTTAGAAACATCCTCTCCAGTCCCAAGATCGCCAGATGGTATCTTATTAATCAAAATTTTTTTAAATTCTTCATTAATTTGATCGGTCATTTCTGTTTTGATAAATCCAGGTGAAACGCAATTTATATTAATATTTTTTTTTTGCATATTCGATTGCCAAACTTTTCGAAAATGCAACTATTCCTGCTTTAGATGCTGCATAATTAGCCTGGCCTAAATTTCCTGTATGTCCTACAATAGAAGTAATATTAATAATTTTTCCATATTTATTTTTTAGCATTTTTTTTATTGCGTATTTGCACATTAAAAAACTTGAAGTTAAATTTATATCTAAAACTTTCTTCCAGTTTTCTTCGGTCAATCTTATGGAGAGATTATCCAAAGTAATCCCAGCGTTGTTTACTAGTATATCTAAACCATCTAATTTTTTACAAACAGTCTCAACAAAGTTTTCAATCTTATCATGTTCGTCTAATCTGAACTTTTCTATATTTATATTAGGATAATCTTTTTTTAACTTGTTAAGTTTATCTTCGTTAGTTCCAGTAGCAATTATCGAAGTTTCCAAATCATTAAATTTCCTAACAAGAGAATTTCCAATTCCACCAGTAGCACCAGTGATTAAAATTTTTTTATTTTTTAAATTCATCTATAAAATTTTTAATATCAGCAATTGAGTTAATTGAAAAGCAATTTGAGTCTTTTACTGTTCTTTTTACCATACCAGTTAATGTTTTTCCTGGACCTATTTCAATAAAATCTTTTACACCTTCATTAGACATATTGATGATGCTTTCACGCCATTTAACAGTTGAAAAAATTTGTTTTATTAATAATTTTTTAATAATATCAGGATCTTCTTCTGAAACTGCTGTTACATTATTTACAATCTTAAATGAGGGCTTATTAAAATTTATGTTATTTATTTTTTCCTCCATAATCTTAGCAGCTGGTCTCATTAGTGAACAATGAAAAGGAGCACTCACTTTTAATGGAATAGATTTAATTTTTTTTTCTTTCAAGATTTTTTGAAAGGAGTCTACACTATCTTTATTTCCACTAACTATGATCTGTCCAACTGCATTGTCATTCGCAATTTCACAAACACCTTTATTTTCTTCTTTCAGATTAATTAGGTTGGTAACTTCATCAATTTTAGAACCTAATACTGCAAGCATACTTCCTTTACCAACTGGCACTGCTTCCTGCATTGCCTTACCTCTTTCATGAAGCAAATATAGCGCATCCTCAAATCCTAACGAACTTGAGCAAACTAAAGCGCTGTATTCTCCCAGTGAATGGCCTGCAAAATATTTTAATTTGTTTAAGTCAAAATCAAATTCATCTTTTAAAACACTAAAAATTGAATAGCTTACTGTAAGAATTGCTGGTTGGGTGTTTTTGGTTAATTGTAGTTCATTTTCTGGACCTTCTAGAATTAATTTTGAAATTGAATAATTTAATTTTTCGTCAGCTTTATTAAATATTTTTTTTACAAGTTCAAAATTTTTATAAAATTCTAAACCCATACCTATGACTTGAGAACCTTGTCCTGGAAATATTAAAGAGCCCATTTATATAAGTTTATTTAACAATTATTAGTGTTGATATAACTATTTATTATAGTATAAACCATTTTTTATAAATAATTAACTAAACTTATTTAACTGTATAAATTATGGCTTTTTACGAAAATACTATTGTTGCCAAACAAGATTTGGCTGAAAAAGATTTAAAGACTATTAAAGAAAAATATAACGAGATTATCAATAACTCATCAGGCAAAGTCATAAAAATTGAAGAATGGGGCTTACTAAATCTAGCTACTAAAATCAAAAATTATAAAAAAGGATTTTATATTCATTATAAATTTGAAGGAAGCAATAAAACTCTAAGTGAAATAGAAAAAAAAGTAAAAATTGATGAAACTATAATCAGACATCTTACTGTTAAATACAAAACCTTAGATACAAAAAACGAATTTTTTAAAAAAGATAAATAAAAATGAAAAGAAGAAATAAAAAATTTCAAAAAAAAAGCTCCAACTCGCTTAGTAAGTTAAGTCTTTTTCAAAAAAATGATGGTAAATTCTCAAAAAAATGTCCTCTATCTATAAAAAATGCTCCTGTGATAGATTATAAAAACATTAGTTTACTCAAAAAATATATAACTGATAATGGCAAAATTCTATCTTCAAAAATAACATCAGTCTCATTTAGTAAACAAAAAAAACTTACTAAAGAGATAAAAAAAGCTAAAATTTTAGGCTTACTTTAAATATGGAAATTATTTTATTAGAAAACATATCTAATTTGGGAAATATTGGTGACAAAGTAAAAGTTAAAAATGGTTACGGAAGAAATTATCTTTTAAAAAATGGTAAAGCCCTAAGATTTAATAAGGAGAATTTAGAATACGTTAACAAAAAAAAGGATGAACTAAATAAAAAAAATACAGAGGTTAAAAACAAATTTAAAGAAATAGCAAAATTAGTAAACAATAAAACTTTTACCTTTAACAAAGAGAGTAAAGATAATGGTGAGTTATATGGTACGATAAAACCAAAAGAAATATCTAGCCTTATTAAAGAAAAAGTATCAGCAGAAGTAGTTCCCTCCCAGATAATTTTAAAAAATGAATTGAATAAAATTGGTTTATTTAAAGCTGAAATAAACTTTCATTCTGAGGTAAAAGCTATAATATCCATTAAGATAGATAAAATACAATCTAATTAACTTCTCCACAGAAGAAAAAATAAAGTGTGTAACTTTTTTCTTTAAAGCCTAGTTATATAAATTAATATACAAATGTGAAAGAAGTCAAATCTGTACATAATAATTTTGAAAACAAACAACCTTCAAATTTAGAGGCTGAACAAGCGCTTCTTGGGTCAATATTGGTAAATAATGATATTATAGATGAAGTATCTACAATAATAAACTCCACTATTTTTTATGATCCAGCTCATGTTAAAATTTATGAAGTTATTGAAAATTTAAATAATAAAGGGATGGTAGCAAATCCAATTACTTTAAAAAATTTTTTTGAAAAAGACAATATGCTTAATGACGTTGGGGGTACAGAATATTTAGTAAAACTCACTAGGTTTTCAGGGTCTTCAAAGCAAGCTATTGACTACGCAAAAGTTATTCACGAAATGTATTTAAGAAGAGAGTTGGTTCTAATTTCTGATAATTTATCTAATGAAACCCTTAATGCAAATTCTGAAGAAAGAAATGCAGAAAATATAATTGAAAACACCGAAAAATCTCTTTTTGATTTAGCGGAAAGAGGTAGTTTCTCTCAATCATTTTTAAAGTTTAATCGAGCCTTAGATCAAACTATTGAGATGGCAACTTTAGCTATGCAAAATGACCAGGGTATTGTTGGTGTGCCAACAGGACTTACGGATTTAGATGAAAAATTAGGTGGCTTGCATAAATCAGATCTAGTTATTTTGGCTGGTAGACCTTCTATGGGTAAAACTGCTTTGGCAACAAATATTGCTTACAACGCAGCTCAAAATATTTTAAAAAGACAGGAAAAGACTTCAGTAGCCTTTTTTTCTTTAGAAATGTCTTCAGAACAATTATCAACTAGGATTTTATCAGAGCAAGCGAGAATAAAGTCTGATGACATAAGACGAGGAAAAGTTACTGAAGAAGAAATCAATAGATATATTGAAACATCCAGAAATATTTATAATTTACCTTTATATATAGATGAAACTCCTGCAATTACAATTGCAACTTTATGTAACAGAGCTAGGAGAATTAAAAGATTATTTGGATTAAGTTTAATTGTCGTTGACTATATACAGCTAATGAGATCAAGCTCAAATAAAAATGACGGAAGGGTTCAAGAAATTTCTGAAATCACTCAAGGCTTAAAAGCGTTAGCAAAAGAATTATCAGTTCCAGTTTTAGCATTATCTCAGTTATCTAGAGCTGTAGAGCAAAGAGATGATAAACAACCACAGCTAGCAGATTTAAGAGAGTCGGGATCAATTGAACAAGACGCTGACGTTGTTATGTTTGTATATAGAGAAGCTTATTACCTGGAGCGAAAACAACCAAAACTAGGTTCGATAGAGCACGCTGAATGGCAATCGAAAATGAACGATGTAAATGGCCTTGCTGATATTATTTTAGGCAAACAGAGACATGGGCCTACAGGCACAGTAAAAGTTGAGTTTGAGGGAATTTATACAAAATTTAAAGATTTAAGCAAAAATTAGATACAGTTTTTTCTTTAGTTATAAAAAAATTAGGATATATCTGAAATGCTCTCATGTTTGCCTATATTTATAAAAAAATAGTATTAGATTTTTCAAAAATTACTCTTCTGTTTTTATCAATTATAATTATTTTTTCAATATACCAGTCTAAAAATTTTAATTTGGATGCCTCCTCAGATGCGCTTCTATTAGAGGGAGACCCAGATCTTAAATATTTAAGAGAAGTGAACGAAACATATGGTTCTAAAGATTTTTTAGTTTTAACTTATACGCCAGTTTCAAGTTTTACAGAAAAGGAAACAATTCTCAATCTTCAATTACTTAAATCAAAAATTGAAAAGCTTACCTGGGTAGATAGTGTAATTACAGTTATAGATGTTCCTCTACTTAAGAGCACTGATGAAGGATTAATGGAAAGGCTCAAAAATTATAAAACTTTAGCTTATCCAGAAATTGACAGAAAAAGGGGCTTTGATGAAATAATTAATAGCCCTATTTATAGAAACTATGTCATTAGCGAGGACGGTAAAACATCAGGAATTATTGTTTATCTAAAAAAAGATGAGAGATTAGCAGAGTATATAAAAGTCAAAGATAAATATTTTATTCAATCAAAAGAAAATGGATTATCTAAAGATGATAAAATAAATTATAAAAAATTTATCAAAGAATACGAAAATTATAAAAATTTATATAATGTTAGAAACCATCAAAATATAACTGAAATTAGAGATGTAATAAGTAAATATGGTCAAAGTGCTAAAATACATCTTGGCGGCATTCCAATGATTGCTGATGATATGATGAGTTTTATCAAAAGCGATATAGTTGTTTTTGGTATAGGAGTTTTTATCTTTATCGTATTGACACTTTGGTTCATTTTTAGAAATATAAAATGGGTTTTAATGCCTTTATTAGGATGTGCAACTTCAGTTATTATAATGATTGGTCTTTTAGGTCTAATTGGTTGGAAGGTAACAGTAATTTCATCAAATTTTATTGCTTTAATGCTTATATTAAATATGGCAATGAATATTCATCTAACTGTTAGATTCTTACAGTTAAAAAAAGAATTTCCTCATCTCACAAAAGATGAAGCTGTATATGAAGCAAGTAAAAAAATGATGCTTCCAATACTCTATACAGTTCTTACAACAATATGCGCATTCCTGTCCTTAGTATTTAGCGGGATCAAACCTATAATTGATTTTGGTTGGATGATGACTTTAGGATTAATAGTTTCTTTTTTAGTCACATTTTTATTGTTACCATCTTTAATAAGTCTTCTTTCATCAGATAACGAGATTGGTCTTAAAGATACTGAAAAATCTTTAATCACATCTGCTTTAGGTTCTTTCACAAAAAATAACAAAATTATTATTTTTGGCACTTCTCTAATAATAATTACATTTAGTATAATTGGGATACTTAAACTTGAAGTAGAGAACAGTTTTATAAACTACTTTAATAAAGATACTGAAATTTATAAAGGAATGAAAAAAATTGATGATGATTTAGGTGGCACAACTCCTTTAAATATAATTTTAAAATTTCCTATAAAATCTGAAGTAAATACAAAAGAATCTGACGAGTTTGATGAATGGGAAGAAGAAATTGAGACCGATGAAGACAAAGCTAAATATTGGTTTACTAGAGACAAAATGGATAAAATAATCAAAGTCCATGACTATTTAGACTCTTTGCCTGAAATTGGAAAAGTTATTTCTTTTGGATCTATTTTAAGAGTTGCGGAAGATTTAAATAAAAAAGAATTACAAAGTTTAGAAATAGCGGTTTTATATAGCAAAATACCCGACGCTATTAAATCTGAAATAATTTCACCTTATATCTCAGTTGATAAAGACGAAGCAAGAGTGAGTGTGAGAATAAAAGACTCTTTAAAAGACCTTAGAAGAAATGATTTAATAAAAAAAATAAACTTAGAACTAAATACTAAACTTGGTTTTGAAAAAGATGAATATAATTTGACTGGTGTTCTTATTCTTTTTAACAATTTATTACAAAGTTTATTTAAATCTCAAATTCTTACATTGGGAATAGTAATACTTGGAATTTTTTTTATGTTTTTAATCTTATTTAGAAATGTTGTAATTTCCTTTATAGGAATTGTCCCTAATTTTATTGCAGCTTTTTTCATTCTTGGAATAATAGGATTGCTTGAAATTCCTCTAGATATGATGACTATTACGATTGCAGCAATTACAATAGGTATAGCAGTAGATAATAGTATTCATTATATTTACAGATTTAAAGAAGAGTTTGAAAAGATAAATGACTACAACAAAACTTTAGATAGATGCCACAGCACTGTAGGTGTAGCAATATTTAATACTTCAATTACGATAGTATTTGGTTTTTCTATTTTAATTTTATCTAATTTCATACCAACTATTTATTTTGGAGTTTTTACTGGTTTAGCAATGTTATTGGCGATGTTGTCAGTTTTAACTTTATTACCAAAATTAATACTTACTTTTAGACCATTCGACAGAGAAATAAATAAATTTTAGTTATGGCTGATTTATTTGTAAATTTAATTAATAAAATTAATTTATTTGATGTTTTTTTTCTAATAGTTTTAGTTTACTGCGTAATTCAGTGTTTCTTAAAAGGTTTTTCTCTAAGTTTGATTTCTTTTATGAAGTGGGTTTTATCAACTATAATAACAATTATTTTAGTGCCAAAGTTTCAACCTGTAGTAAGTGAATATATTCAATCTGAATTTATTAACAACATTGGGTTAGGAGTAGCTATCTTTATAATTACTCTTTTTATAATAATACTTATAGGTAAAACTTTGAGTAAAGCGGTAACATGGACTGGAGTAGGTTCGATAGATAAAGCATTTGGTTTAATATTTGGTTTTTTTAAGGGATATATTGTATCTGTTTGTTTATTCTCCATTTTTAATTGGTTTTACCCTTATCAAAATTGGGGTATATCAACAGATGAAGCGATATCGTTTAACCTAATTAGTAAGGGTAGTGAAATATTAATAAAGGAGTTTCCTTCTAGTAAAGATTTTATAGATACGAAAGAAAAAATTGAAAAAATTTAATTGTGATAAACTAAGGGAAGAATGTGGTATCTTTGGTGTGTCTAACCATGCTGATGCTTCTGCATTAGTAGCTCTAGGATTACATGCTTTACAACACAGAGGTCAAGAGGGCTGTGGTATTGTTTCATACGATAGTAAAAATTATCACTCTGAAAAAAGGCATGGATTAGTTGGTGATCATTTTACTGACCCAGAGATCCTTAAAAAACTTCCTGGAAATTTTGCAATAGGGCATAATCGTTACTCTACAACTGGAGAGACTTCTTTAAGAAATATTCAACCCTTTTTTGCGGACTTACATATGGGGGGATTAACTTTATCTCATAATGGAAATTTAACTAATGCATTGTTACTAAGAGAGAGTTTAGTGAAAGAGGGAGCAATTTTTAGAACAACTAGTGATACTGAGACAATTGTTCAATTAATTGCAAAATCAAGAAGAGAAAAGTTTCTGGATAAATTAATTGATGCTTTATTTCAAATTCAAGGAGGATATTCCTTGGTTTTAATGACTAATAAAAAATTGATAGGTGTAAGAGACCCTTTTGGTATCAGACCGTTAGTTATAGGTAAGATTAAAAATTCATATATTTTAGCCTCAGAAACATGTGCGCTTGATATAGTTGGTGCTAAATTTATTAGAGAAGTAGAAAATGGTGAAATAGTAAAAATAGAGAATGATAAGTTGGAGTCAATAAAACCTTTTCCAAAGCAAAAACAAAGACCTTGTGTCTTTGAGTATATTTATTTTGCAAGACCAGATAGTTTAATAAATAACAAATGTGCATATGAATATAGAAAAGATTTAGGATCAGAGTTAGCAAAAGAGTCAGATATTAACGCTGATATGATTGTTCCAGTGCCTGACTCTGGTGTTCCTGCGGCTTTAGGATTTGCAGAAAAAGCTAATAAAAAATTTGAATTAGGTTTAATTAGAAATCACTATGTTGGCAGAACTTTTATTGAACCTACGCAAAGCATCCGAAGTCTTGGAGTTAAATTAAAGTTAAGTCCAACTAAAACTATAGTAAAAAATAAATCAATTATATTGATTGATGACTCCTTAGTTAGAGGCACAACTTGTCATAAGATTGTAAAAATGCTTTATGAAAGTGGGGCAAAAGAAGTACACGTAAGAATTGCTTGCCCAGAAATAAAATATCCAGATTTTTATGGTGTCGATATGCCTAATGAAAAAGAATTATTGGCGCATAACAAAAACATAGATGAAATGTGTAATTATATTCAAGCCAAAAGTTTAAAATTTTTAAGTCTTGAAGGATTATATGAAGCTCTCATCAAAGAAAAAAGAAATTCACACTACCCTCAATTTAGTGATCATTATTTTACTGGAGACTACCCAATTAAACCAGCCGATAAATTAAGGGGTTTTAAAGTAAAACAACTATCTCTATTAAGTGGAAAGTCTAATACCTAGTTAACAATTGATAACTTATTATTTTTATTTAAATACAAAATTGTTTCATTAACAATTATAGGATTAGATTGAATTTTAGATGGAAGTTTTTTTACATCTTCCAAGTTGCCATCGATATTAAAAATTAATACATATGAGTTACTTAAAAAAATTAAAATTTTATTATTTGCTATTAATAACTTTTTAAATTTTACCCTTTTTTCTTTGATATTTAAATATTCAGAAATTTTCTGATTTATATTATACGAATAAAGAATTTTTCCAGAATTAATATCCATAGAAATAAGTAAATCATTTTTTGTAATTAGAAATAAATAGTTATTTAAAAGAATAGGATTAATTTTATAAGAAAAGTTTTTTTTTGTTAGTATAACACCATTCATATTGACTATATATGTGCTATTATTTGACGTTAAAATAATTTTCTCTTCATTATTTATGAGTAAATTTCCTTTAAATAAATTACTAGGGTTTATAGATAAAGATTGATTAAAATTTGAAAACCAATTCATTTGCATGGACTTACCGTCTATTGAATAAAGTGATCCATAAGTATTTATCAAAAATACATTATTTTTATTTAAGGATAATATGTTTTTAAATTTATTTTTTATAATATTATCCTCTGTCGGTAGAGATTTTAAAATTTCTCCGTTTTTTTTGTTGAAAAATTTAAATTCATTATTCTGATTCACAGCAATTAATTTTTCATTTTGTATTTTTAAATTTGAACGGAAAGGGATTTTGTAATTTTTTGCCCATTTAACTGATTTGTTTTCAAGATCAAGGGCATACAAAAACCCAATATTATCAGAGACATAAATTATGTTATTTTCTAAAATTATATTTAATAATTTATTAATTTTTTTATATCTATTTTTATAAAAATTGAATTTATAATTTATTTTATTTTCTTTAATTGAATAAATTATGATATTTCCTTTGCTATCACTAAAAATAGTGTTTCCATTTATATATAAAATTGAGTCGTTAATTTTAAATTTACTAATTTTTTTACTTTGAAAAATTAGTTTATTTATATTTTCGTATTCAAAATTTTTTAAATTATTATCGTAATTATAAAATTTATCATACCAACTTAAATTTTTGAAAGTGTTTGGTAACAGGTATTTAAAATTTTTTTCTAAATTAATAATTTTATTAAAAGACCTTTCATCTGATATTAAGGTTTTAAAATCCTTAAAGATTATATTCTCATCCATAGAGTCAGATGAGTTATGATCATTGCTCCATATTCCAGATTTATTATCAAAAGAACAATGTTGAGTAATTATGAATAATACAAATAAAAAAAGTAATTTCATTTATTTTTTATTTTGAAATTGCTAATTCTGCTAGTTCTTTATATTTAGATTCTTTTTCAATTAGATCTTTCAACAAAGTTTCTCCTCTTTGTTTATCTGACATCTTAATCAAAAATAAAGCTTTTTTAAAAATAATAAGATCTTTTTGATCTCTTAAATTTACTTTTTTTTCTATTGACTCAAAATACTTTAAAATTTTTTCTTCATTTTTAATTAAATCTTTTTCTAAAACAGTATTTAAAGCTAGTATTGAGTAAAATTCATTTTGATCAAAAATAATTTCATTGTACAAATTTAAAGCTTGCTCACTCTTATCTTGTGACAAAAAAATTCCAGCAAGAATATACTTTTCTGATATTAGTTTATTATTTTTTCTTTCTTTAACTTCAATGAAAAAAAGGAATGCTAAAGTTAAAAAGAACAAAAATATAAATAAATAAATTTTTAATTTATTCTCTTTGTAGAAATTTATAATTCTATCTTTTAATTCAGTTTTTTTTTCTAAGCTTTGATCCATTTAATAAATTGGCTGTTGATGGAAAACTTTTTAATTTTACTTCTCTAGTATATTTTTTTACAGCTTTTTCAATTATTCTATTTAAATTAACATATTTTTTCACAAATTTTGGGTAAAAACCGCTTATACCAAGCATATCGTCTGTAACTATTATTTGACCGTCGCAATTGTGTGAAGAACCAATTCCAATTGTTGGAATCTTTAATCTATTTGTTATGATCTTAGCAGCTTCTTGTGAAAGACACTCTAAAACAATAGAAAAAGCTCCGGCTCGTTCTATTGCTAATGCCTCTTTAAGTAATTTATCTGCTGTAGTTTTTGTTTGTCCTTGTACTTTAAATTTCTTTTTAAATTGCGGGGTGTATCCAATGTGACCCATTACTGGTATTTTCTTTTTAACCAATTTTTGAATTATTTTATAATTTTTCTTATTACTTTCTATTTTGACAGCATCACATTTCGTTTTTGAAATAATTAATTTTGCATTTTTTTCAGCTAACTTGAAATTATTGTATGAGCCCTTCGGCATATCTACAACTATTAAGGATTTTTGAACTCCCATTTTTACACTCAATGAATGCTGTATCATTGTATCAATATTAATTTTATGTGTATTTTTATGACCATATAAAACATTAGCCATGGAATCGCCCACCAATATAATATCACAATATTTATCTAATATTTTTGCAATGCTTTTAGAGTAAGCTGTGAGACTTACAATTTTAGATTTATTTTTTTTGTTGATTATTTTTTGAATTTTTTTATTCATTATTCTAATTCAATTGTGCTAGGTGGTTTTGATGTTATATCATAAACAACTCTATTAATGCCCTTAACATTATTAATAATTTTATTTGATATTTTGTCTATAAAATTCTTAGGAAAACTAAAATAATCGGCTGTCATGCCGTCTTCTGATGTCACTGCTCTTAATAAACAAATATTTTCATATGTTCTTGAGTCTCCCATTACACCAACAGTCTTTATTGGAAGTAAAGCAGCATAAGCCTGCCATATTTCATCGTAATGACCACTTTTAATTAATTCATTTATAAAAATATAATCAGCCTCTTGAAGAGTCTTTACTCTTTCCCGAGTAATATTTCCTATTATTCTAATTCCTAAACCTGGACCCGGGAATGGGTGTTTTAAATTAATATTTTTTATTAAGCCTAGAGATTTACCTAAAATTCTAACCTCATCTTTAAAAAACTCTTTTAAAGGTTCTACTAACTTTAAATTCATTTTTTTAGGTAAACCCCCAACATTATGATGAGATTTAATTTTAGAGGTTTTACTGCCTGTTGACGACCTGCTTTCAATAATGTCTGGGTAAAGTGTTCCTTGAGCTAAAAATTTAATGTTTTTATATTTTTTGGACTCTTTTTCAAATATTTTTATAAATAACTTTCCTATAATTTTCCTTTTTTTTTCTGGATTTGAAATATTTTTCAATTTATTAAGGAAAAGATTTGAAGCATTAATCAATTTTACATTTAAATTATATTTTTTTTTAAATATGTTGTAAGTGAAAAGAAATTCATTTTTTCTCATTAAACCTGTGTCAACCATCACACAAATTAAATTTTTTTTAATAGCCTTATTTATCAGTAAGGCAACTACACTACTATCCACACCACCAGATAATGCACATATAACTTTATCTTTTTTTACTGTATTTTTTATTTCATTAATCAATCTTTGCTTTTGAGATTTTATATTCCAACTTTTTCTAATTTTACAAATTGAAAATAAAAAATTCCTAAAAATTTGTAATCCATTATTTGTATGTGTTACTTCTGGGTGAAATTGAACTCCATAGATTTTATTTTCTTTATTTTCAATAATAGTCAGTTTTGAATTTTTTGTAGAGGCAATCACTTTAAAGTTTTTAGGTAATTTTACTACAGCATCTTCGTGACTCATCCAAACTATTGTTTTATTATTTAGAAATTTTTTAGTTAACAATGAAGATTTTTTTTTGAATAATAAAGCTCTTCCAAATTCTCTTTTTTTTTTTGATTGCTTAATTTTGCCTCCAAATAATTTAGCTATAAGCTGTAAGCCATAACATATGCCTAATATTGGAATTTTTTTTTCAAATATTTCTTTCGGTACGCTCTGAAACTTATTATTCGTAACCGTTGACGGTCCGCCTGAAAGAATTAATCCTTTAATATTGGAGTAGATTTTGAGCGTTTTTAACTCTTTAGGTGTGATTATTTCAGAGTAAACTCCGAGATCTCTTACTCTTCTTGCTATTAACTTTGTTACCTGAGATCCAAAATCAATAATTAAAACTTTGTCTTTCTTTGAATGAAATTGCATTTATTTTTTAGATAAATTTTCAATTTCAATTTTTAACTCATTACTTTGATCACAAAAATTATTGCAGATTGACTTTAATCTTATATTTAATTCTTTGCTTTTCTTAAAGTCAGAAGAGTATAGTTTTAGTTTTGCAAGATTGTAAATTGCCTCTTCATTTTTTGGATTTAAGAGCATCACTGTATTCAAATTTTGTTCTTCTAATATTTTTTTATCTTGTTTATTAAATATTTTTGATAAATATAAATAAGACATTTCACTTTTAGGATTAAAAACTATATCTTTTTCAAATTTAAATTTTGCATCTTCAAGTTTTTTTTTATTGAATAAATTTACTCCTTCTTCAAAATATTTTGATTTAGCCGATAATGCATTACCCGTGAGAAATAAAATTATTATAGTAATAAAAAATTTTTTTATCATAATTTGTAATTTATTGTCTTTTGTGTCATCTCGACACTATGTACCATACTTTCATAAAATCCAGCTTTTGTAATTTTAATAAATTTTGCTTTTTTATTAATTTGAGCTAAATTTTTTGCTCCAATATATCCCATTGAAGATCTCAATCCACCTTGGAGTTGATATATAATTTTTGATACTTTTCCTTTATATTCTACACGTCCCTCAACTCCTTCCGGGACAAATTTAGATTTATCTTTAAAATTTTTTTGAAAATATCTATTTGCTGAACCTGCCGACATTGCTCCAATAGAACCCATGCCCCTATAATGTTTATAAATTTTTCCCATGCTCTTAAATTTTTTTCCCGGACTTTCGTCAGTTCCAGCAAAGATTGACCCCATCATAATAGCATCTGCACCAGCAGCTAATGCTTTAGCAATATCTCCTGAAAATTTTATTCCACCATCTGAAATTATTTTGATTTTTTTTTTATTAAGTGCTTTTTTGACTTCCATAACAGCTGATATCTGTGGCACACCAATTCCCGCTACCATTCTAGTTGTGCAAATCGATCCAGGTCCAATGCCCACTTTTATTATATCTGCGCCTGAATTATAAAGTTTTATTGCCGCTTCCCCAGTTGCAATATTACCGACACAAACAGGAGTATTTTTAATAATTTTTTTTATTTTTGATAAAGTTTTTAAAACTTTTTCACTGTGCCCATGAGCCGTATCTATTACAATTAAGTCAACACCATTAAAAGTTAAAGACTTGGCTCTATCCAAGTCTTCTTTGTTAGTGCCAATTGCTGCCCCTACAAGTAAATTTTTTTTTTTTACTTTTTTGACTTCTATTGATTGATTTTTAATATCTAGATTTCGATGAATAATCCCCATCCCTCCCTCTTTAGCAATTGCCGTGGCCATTTTAGACTCGGTAACTGTATCCATTGCTGAAGTAAGAAACGGAACCTTTAAAAAAATTTTTTTTGATAATTCTAATGAAATATTCGTACTTGATGGCAATACGTTTGAGTATTTTGGTAACAACAAAACGTCATCGAAAGTTAATGCTTCATTTATTGTGCCCATATATACTTATATACAATTATTTAAATTTATAAAGAATTTAAAATTTCACAATGTAAATAAGTTTCTTTTGACTCTTTTCTGCTGGACTCTGGTTTAAAAAAATTTACTTTCTTAAATACAGATTTTGCAAGGTGTTTTACTTCTAAAAAATCCTCGCCCATAAATAGTTTAGAAACCAATACACCTTTAGGTTTAAGTATATCTTTTGAAAATTGTATTACATCAGTGCATAATTGGTTGGTTCTAATCGAATCTAAAGATTTATTCCCAGTTGTGTCGGCAGCCATGTCAGACAGAATTACATCTAAACTATCTTTAAAGTAACTCATAATCTCTATTTTAGTTGTTTCATCGAATATATCTCGCTTCAAAAATTTAACATTTTTAATAGGCGTCATATCCTTTATATCTAAAGACATTATCTTGCCTGTTTTAATTATTTGACTAGCTACTTGGGTCCACCCTCCAGGACAAGATCCTAGATCTAATAGATTGGTATTTCCTTTAATGAATTTATATTTTTTATTAAGCTCAATTAATTTAAATGATGCTCTAGAACGATAACCTAAAGTTTTTGATTTTTTAAAAAATTGATCTCTGTGTTGTTTGATTTTCCAAGAATTACTTTTTTTAATTCTTTTTGATTTTTTCATTATA
>MDTB01059409.1_pt1 | contig 28574 bp, 26 predicted proteins | sample 811161 | NCBI WGS metagenome assembly MDTB01 (sample SAMN05326650, study PRJNA326480) | marine metagenome | isolation source: seawater | place: Mediterranean Sea | collected 2009
AGATATGGAGACCTGTTATAAAATGTTTCGAAGGGACATACTTGAATTATTTGAATTAAAATCAAATCGATTTGGCTTTGAACCTGAATTCACAGCAAAAATTGCAAAAGAAAACCTAGTAATATATGAGTTGCCAATTTCATACTATGGGCGAACATATGATGATGGAAAAAAGATTACTTGGAGAGATGGTTTTGCAGCTATCTTTCATATTTTAAGATATAATCTGACACCAAAATCTTCCTTCTGTATCTTATTCATTTTATCATTCATCACATATTTTATTGTAGGGTTTTTATAATAAAATGGATGGTATCAATTCATCTGCGTACAGCATGCCTTTTTGTGTAAAAGTTATGTTATTACTTTTTGTATTGATGCAGTAAGGATATTTTTCTTGAGCATTCTCAATATTATCCTTTAATAATTTCTGATACTGTTTTGGAATATCTTTTATTTCAAAACCTTTTTTCATTCTCAATCCAAAACCTACTTTTTCGTTTATGTATTCTATTGCGGATATTTTTTCCCTCATTGAAATAGCTGATTTTCCTGCTAAAATACAACTGGTGTATTGATCTAATGACCTAGAATTATTCCAGCGATATTGGCCATCAAATCCATGCGCAGATGGTCCAAAAGCTAGGTATGGTTCAATATTCCAGTAATGAAGATTATGGTTGCATTCATAACCAGGTTTTGAAAAATTGGAGACTTCATAAGCCTGATAACCATTCCGAGAAAGAATCTCATGAGTTTTAAGAAACCACTTACCTTCTTGTTCCTTTTTTGGCATTTTTAATTTACCGTTTGAAACCATTGAAAATAGTTCAGTTCCCCTTTCTGCTGTTAGTGTATACGCAGAAATATGTTCAGGGCTCATAGCGCTAATGGTATCAAGATCATCGCTCCAATTAGACCATGTTTGGCCTGGGATCGAGTATATTAAATCACAATTAATGTTATCAAAACCAGCGTTTCTAGCATTATCATATGTTTCAAAAATTTGATCTCTGTTATGAATTCTTGTTAAGAATTGTAATAAGTTGGGTTGAAAAGATTGTGCACCAATAGATATCCTATTTATACCCATTTCGTAAAACGATTTCAGACGACCCTTTGGAGCCTCGCCAGGATTGGCCTCTATTGTTATTTCTATAATATTTGACAGATCATATTTTTTATGTAATTGAGATAATATAGATTCAATCATGTTTTCACTTAAAAGACTTGGAGTGCCGCCCCCAATGAAAATGGTATCAATAATCCAATCTGAAGCATCAATCTTACATTCTTTGATTTCCTGCACAATTGCTTTAATAAATGTAGGTATTGAATTTTCACGATCTGTAATTGAATAAAAATCACAGTACATACATTTTACTGCACAAAATGGAATGTGTAAGTATATTCCTGCAGACTTCATTGATTAATTTACTTTTTATTAATTTTTAATTTCTTAAAAATCTTTTTATATGATTTTTTGTTCTGATAACTGAAATTTAGATTATGGGAATAAAAGTAAAGTACGTAGATAACGAAGAAGAATTAGATATTTGTTTTTCCATAAGGAGAAAAGTGTTTATTGAAGAACAGAATATACCAGAAGCTATTGAAATGGATGATATATCAGTTAATGCAAAAAGTATTTGTGCGATTTTAGATGGGGACTACGTAGGAACGGCCAGATACCGTGAAACACCATTTGGTATCAAATTAGAGAGATTTGCTGTACTAAAAGAGCATAGATTTTGCGGAGTGGGTAAGGCGCTTGTGAACTTTATTTTTAACAATTTTGAACAACATAAAAATATTTATCTACATGCTCAAGAACCTGTTGTTGACTTTTATAATTCATTAGGTTTTAAAAAAGTAGAGGATAAGTTTCATGAGGCAGGAATACCACATTGGAAAATGATAAAAGATGAACAGAAAGAAAATAAATTTTAGAAGAATAATTGAATTTATAAAACCAGAATGGGTTTTCATGACAATCTCATTGGTAAATGGGCTTCTTTATGTCATTTTCAACAGCATATCAATCTGGCTAACCGCGTCATTGGTCAATAATGTTCTTATAGATTTTGACCAGTTGGTGTTGGATCAAGAGAACCTTTTAAAGAATCATGATCCCAGTATTAACGAGCGATTAAAAATAATGGTCAATGACTTCATTCTTCGTGAAACAAATATAGAAACCTTGAAGGTTCTTTGTATCACAATTATAATGATATTTATAATGAAGAATATCTTTTTATATTTAAAAAACCTAACAATGTCATACGTCCAATTAAGGATTGTTACTCATTTAAGAAATCGTGTATATGGACATCTGCAAACGCTATCATTATCATTCTTTCATCGTAGGAAGTCGGGAGATTTATCTTCAATAGTTACTCACGATGTCAACCAATTGAATCAGTCAATAGGCACCACATTCCAAAAAATTATTGTTGAACCAATTAATATTCTAGTATTTACAATTCTATTGTTCATCATTAGTTCAAAGTTGATGCTTGTTGCTTTGGTCATAATACCATTTTCCCAATTTGTCATACAGACAATTGGGAAGAGTATCAGAAGGAAGGCTAGGAGAAACACCAAGCAGATTGGGGGTATATTAAGTATCATCACTGAAAATCTTTCTACTGTGAGAATAGTAAAAGCATTCTCAATGGAAAAAAATGAAATAAGTCGCTTTAATGAAGAGTCTTGGAAATACTTTGCATTACTGTTCCGGTCATCAAAATTACGCTTAATGTCATCACCTATAATTGAAACCATAGGTGTATCAATGGCTGTCATATTGCTCTGGCTTGGAGGATCAGAGGTAATGGTTGGTTCCTCTTTATCATCTGAGGACTTTTTAAGATTCATGTTTTTATTATTTTCAATGTTAGGCCCTGTTCGTTCTTTAAGTAATGTACACATTACACTTCAAAATGGATATGCTTCAGCTGAACGTATTTTTGAGGTACTTGATGAAAAAACTGAGGTGGTAGACTCAGGAGAAAACGAGCTTGTATATCTTGAAAGCGAGTTAAAATTTGAAAACGTATCATTTAATTACGGAGAGGGGGCCTTTCAATTAAGTAATATCAACTTTCAAATGAAAAAAGGTGAAACGATTGCGGTCGTTGGCGCAAGCGGGGCAGGCAAATCTACAATAGCTGATTTGATACCAAGATTTTATGAAGTAAGCAAAGGGAAAATAATTATTGATGGTAAAGACATAAGAGAATATAAAATTGATTCATTAAGGAAGATGATGGGTATCGTTACCCAAGAGACCATACTGTTAAATACATCCATTCGAGATAACATAACCTATGGTTCTAATGAAGTTGATGAAAAAAAGATGCTCGAGGCTGCAAATGGTGCAAATGCTTGTGAATTCATTGATAATTTAGAGTTTAAATATGATACCATTATTGGTGAGCGAGGAGTCAAGTTGTCTGGTGGACAACAACAACGAATGGCAATTGCCCGCGCGATTTATAAAAACCCATCTCTTCTAATTTTGGATGAGGCGACATCCGCCTTAGATACAAAGTCTGAGCGTTTAGTACAAAATGCAATAGATAATTTGATGAGAAACAGGACCGTACTCGTAATTGCTCATCGTCTTTCAACTATAAAAAATGCTGACAAGATAATCGTGATTGATTCAGGGGAGATCATAGAAACAGGCACACATGATGAGTTATATGATAACAGTGGGATGTATCATAGGCTTTACAAAATACAATTTGAATCCTGATAAAAGAGCATTTATTTTAAGCCAACAAAAATAAATTTATGGGTAAGAAATACTCAATTCTTTTCGACAGTTTTCATTTATACCATTTGCCACAGTTCGAACCATTGATTGATCTATTAGCGGATGATGAAAGGTTTCGTATTTATCACTCTACATCAAGGGAGATACAACATGATGAATATGAGCTATGTAAGTCAATTTTAACAAAAAAACCTGGAGAATTCATTTTCGCAGTCAGTGAAGCTGAAAGGAAAGAAAAAATTCGAAAACTTAATTTAGACGCCTTTGTTTGTGGGTGGTCAAGATACGATATTGAACAATATGTCAGTGAAAAAACACTTGTGTGCATGGCATACCATGGAATAGGAATTAAACCCTCATATTGGCGAGATAATCATGAAAGACTTGATATTCGATTTGTTGAAGGTCCTTTCAGGATGACTCAATTAAGACAGAATGGAATAAAAACAGAACTAGCACTAACTGGTTTTATGAAGTTGGATAATTTTTTTAGAAAAAATAAAAACAAAACGGATTTAATGAAAAAGGAATTCAATCTTGATAAGACTAAGAAAACAATTTTGTTTGCACCAACTTTTTACCCAAGCTCTTTCGAGCTTCTTGGTAAAAAATTAGGGAAGTATACAAAAGATTATAATCTCATTATCAAGCCTCATCTTTGGACGATGTATAAAAGTAATTTTGGGGGTATAAGCCATAAAAAGCAGAGACTACTTTTTTATGAATTAACAGATGAATTTGACCACGTGCACCTTGTTCCCCCTGAAATATATAATATTTCCCCACTTTATTATATTTCAGATATGCTTATTACCGATGCAAGCAGTACTATCTATGAAATGATGGCATTCGAAAAACCTGTTCTTGTTAATCGATTTTACAAATTGAGATTATCCCACCGCCTCTTCAAAAATAGACTATATAGGTCAAGATTAAATAAGGGAATGGAAAAGGATATTTCAGACTTTTGTTTTGAGGTAAAAGAACCCAAGGATTTACCGCGGGAAATAGAATTCGCATTTAACAACCTGCAACCTAAGTTACCTGCGATGAAAACATATAAAGAGAAGATGTTCTATAAGCTTGATGGTAGAGCATCAGAAAGAGCTAGAGATAAAATATTGGAAAGATTGCAGTAAGATGAAAAAAGTATTATATGAGACCCACCATCTTTACTATTGGCCTAATTTTGTTCCAGTAGTAGATGAAATGTTAAGAAGGGGTACTTATGATATATATGTTTCAATGCCTATTCGATCTTCGCTAATACAAGAAAACATATTGTCCAATGCTTGTGAATCCGCTGAAATATCATTCCTTTCAGCCGATACGGAGGAGAAGCGTATCAAGAAATTGAATGATGAGAATTTTGATATTATTATCGTTGGAAATGTCGGGCAATTAAATAAAATCTCATCATCAAGAGCATTGGTAGTTATGGTTTATCATGGTATAGGATTAAAGCAGTCATACTATACAGACATAGACCCACGCGTGGATATCAGATCTGTAGAGTCAGTTGCTAGATTCAATGAACTTAAAAGCCACGGCCATGATAACATTGTTTTAACGGGTTACACAAAGCTAGATAGGTTGGTGAATTTTTCAAACCCTGAAATCAAATTTACAAACCAAAAGATTGAACTAGATCCAGATAAAAAAACTATTTTATATGCGCCTAGTTTTTATCCCACATCCATTGATAAGCTACATCCTTATCTTATTGAACTCAGTCAGGATCATAATATTATCATTAAGTTGCACGGTTTTGGTTGGGAACAAAAAAAATATCAGTACCAAAATATTTTATGCACTGAGTTGTCAAAGAAAAGTAACAGTATTCATTTATTACAAAATGAAGACTATGACATCGTGCCCTACTATCTACATGCAGACATGCTAATAAGTGATATATCATCTACCTTGTTTGAGTATCTACCAATGGACAAGCCAATTATACAAGCACTATGCTATAATTTGAAATTAAAGCACAGGATCTTTAAAAAACGTTTTTGGAAAAAGTTGGATATCGATCGACAAGACAATGTTGATTTTGCATACCAGATAGTAGATTCAGACGATATTCTAGGTATGGTTTATTATGCGATAGATAATCATGATGAAATGTCAACTAAAAGGAAGGAGGCAACTGAACATTACCTCTATAAGATTGATGGGAATGCGTCTTCTAGATTGATTGATGCCATTGAGGCTTATTAAGATGAGAATTGGAATATATAGCCCAAACTGGATTGGAGACTCTGTCATCGCACTTACCTTTGTCCAATCAATCAGAGAATTAGAATCAGATGCAGAAATTTTTATCGTATGTAAGGAGTGGGTCGCTGGAGTTTATCAAGAACACCCCGCAATAGATGGTGTGTTATCATTTTCATCAATACAATTAAGTGGCCTAGTAAACATTTATAAAATGGGTTCGTCTTTAAAAAAATATAATTTTGACAAGTTTTTTACTTTGACTGATTCTTTTAGGAGTGCTTTTATATTGTGGCTATCCAGTGCGCAAAAAAGATATGGTTATAGTACACAATTTCGTTCCATCTTTCTGACAAACCCAATAATGATTTCTAAAGAGAATATTCATAGATCAGAAAAGTACTTCAGATTGATTAAAACAAACTTAATATCTCCAGAAGGTCCTCAAATACATCTTTCAGAAAAAGAATTTGAGTGGGCTCAAAAAGAAATGAAAAAACTTGGGTTTAATAAACCCATTGCTTTATTCCCATTTAGCGTTGCTTCCAACAGGACTCTTCCCAATCAAATTTTGAAAAACTGGGTAAAAACCACAAGTGATCAGTACCTTGTTTTTGGATCAGAAAATGATACTATAAATGCAGAAAAATTAATGAGTGAATGTGGAGGTGTAACTATTAAATCAATTTGCGGTAATTATGATCTAAGAAAATCTATTGCATTGATTTCAGCTTGTAAATATTCTCTTGCAACTGACAGCGGTCTTGGTCATGTTTCAACTGCATTAGGAATTCCTACAGTTTCCTTTTTTGGGATTGGAGTAGAATCTCATACAGCACCAAAAGGTAAAAACAATGTTGTTATCAAACACTGCAGTCCTTGTTTTGGTGACTCTTGTACTAACCAAAATAAAAATAGATCCTGCATAAAAGAAATTTCAAGATCTGAAATAGATTTTGCTGTCAATAGCATAACAAATCTGTAATTTTATTTCATAATGAAAGCATTAATACTTGCAGCAGGCGTGTCGAGAAGGCTCTATCCCCAAACATATAATACCCCTAAATGTCTTTTGGAAGTTGGAGGCAAGCCAATAATAAATTACCAATTAGAGGCTTTAAGTGAGCTAGGTATAAATGATATTACAATGATTGTAGGATATCATCGTGAAATGCTAGTGGAAAGTGTTGAGAAAAATTTTCCAGAAATAAATTTTAAATTTATAGTAAACCACCATTATTTTGAGACCAATACTGCCTACTCAGTTTATGTTGGTAAGGAAGCGCTTAGGGATCAACATTTGTTAATGAATGCAGATGTGGTTTACCCAAAAGAATTGTTATCGAAATTATATCATTCAATCTTTGAAAATGTATTAGCAGTTGACATTAAATCATGTGGCAGAGAAGAAGTAAAAGTCATTGATGGAGGCCAAAATAAGATCTCAGCTATTGGAAAAGATCTGATTGAAGATCAGTGCCTAGGCGAGTTCATAGGAGTGGCTAAGTTTTCGTCAGAATTTATGAATGACTTTGTAAAGGCACTGGGTCGTCTTATTGAGGCTGGTGGGAAAAATGATTATTTTGAGGCTGGCATAGAACAGCTTTTGGAAAAACAGCCGGTACATTATGTTGATGTTTCAGAATATCCATGCCTAGAAATAGATTTTATGGAAGATTTAGAATTGGCTCGTAAATTATTTTAAAACTATTTAACCTTGGCAAAAATACTACCCTTTAAAGGACTCCTCCCTCCAAAATCAATGGCAGAACTGGTTTCTTCTCCACCGTATGATACTTTATCATCTGATGAAGCTAGATTGATGATTAAGAATAATGATAAATCGTTTCTAAGAGTGATTAAGCCTGAGGTTGATTTTAAAAATGGAATGGAGCCATCAGCCCAAGAATTACATGAGCACGCTGCAAAAAACCTTGATCACTACATTGTAAATGGGAACCTCATAGAAGATAAAGATAAATCTTTTTACCTTTACCAAATTACAATGAGTGGTCATGTCCAAACTGGGATCATTGCTGCTGTATCAATAAAAGAGTACGATAGTGGTATAATTAAAAAACATGAGTATACTCGTCCTGAAAAAGAAGATGATAGGACTTTAAATATTACGAAAACTAGAGCAAATACAGGTCCGGTTTTCCTTACTTTCAAAAATGAGGGAGATTTTAAGAATCAAGTTTCAGATTTGATATGCAAAGAAAAAGACATGAGTTTTAAAGCTGAGGATGGTACAACCCATTCAATATGGAAGATTAAGAATCCAAAAGTTGTCAATGAAATAGGTACATATTTTAAACAAATAAATTATCTCTACATTGCTGATGGACATCATCGAGCTGCGTCAGCATCAAGAGTCCAAAAGAAAATGGCTCAAAGTAATCCCAAACATAATGGTAATGAGTCTTACAATTATTTTTTAGCGACAATCTTTCCGCATGATGAAGTTCAGATAATGGGATATAATAGAGTTGTCAAAGATCTCTGTGGACTCAATGATGAACAATTTCTTAGTAAGCTTGGGGAAAACTTTGATATCCAAAAATTATCGACTAAAGGAGGTCCTAAAGAAAGATTCAGTTTCACTATGTTCCTTGAAAATAGTTGGTACTATTTGACTGCAAAGCAACAAATAATCAAAGAAGATTCTGTGCTTGGACTTGATGCCTCAATTCTTCAGGATCACGTTTTTGAACCCATTCTAAAAATTGATGATCCCCGCACTGATAAACGAATTGACTTTGTGGGAGGCATTAGAGGTCTTGACGAATTAGAGCGTAGGTGCGTGCTAGATTCAAAGGTTGCTTTTGCACTTTATCCAGTCTTGATTGATGATCTGTTGAAAGTTTCAGATGATAATAAGGTCATGCCTCCAAAATCAACCTGGTTTGAACCTAAATTAAGATCGGGATTAATTGTTCGCCTTTTAGATTAATTAAAGAGGCTTGGTGAGTATTGATTAAGTTTATATACATTTTAGATATATAATTTCAGGGATTAGCTCATGAATCTATTAAAAGAAGAATTGAAAAATCGTATCCCCATCGTTCAAGATGAGATAAAGCAGCTTATTAAAGATAAGGGTGATGAAAAAATTAGTGATGTGACAGTTGCTCAGGCATATTCAGGACTGCGAGGTATAAAAGCATTTGTATGTGATACCTCATCAGTCTCTGCTGAGAAAGGATTGATCATACGAGGAAAGCCTCTTTTAGACATAACCCATATTTTACCTGAGGAAGTATTTTTTCTTCTTTTGACTGGAAGGCTTCCGAACGAAGCTGAACTTAGTGAACTGAATAATGAGTTTTCATCTCACTTGAATATTCCTGAATATGTTTGGAACGTCCTAAGCGAGATGCCTAATGATTCGCACCCCATGACGATGTTTAACACAGGTATTCTTACGATGCAAGGAGAGAGTATCTTTAGAAAACGTTATGATGAAGGAATGCCGAAAAAAGAATTTTGGGAGGCAATACTTGAGGACGGAATAAGATTACTTGCTAAGTTACCTGCTCTCGGTGCTGGTATCTACAGAATGAGATTTGAAAAAGGTGACAGAATAGAACCTGATCCACAAAAAGATTGGTCTGGGAATTTTGTGCACATGACAGGTCTTCCAGATGATAGTGGAGATTTTCATAAATTAATGCAGTTATATTTTATGTTGCACTGTGATCATGAGGGTGGGAACGTAAGCGCATTTGCCTCGCACACGGTAGCCTCTGCATTATCTGATCCTTATTATTCTGTTTGCGCAGGACTAAATGGACTAGCAGGTCCTTTACATGGTTTAGCAAATCAAGAGTGTCTCAAATTTGTCTTAAGTGTAAGAGATGAGTTCAATGGTCTTCCAACTGAAGATAGATTAAGAGATTATTGCTGGGTACGTTTAAACAACGGTCGGGTAATTCCTGGTTATGGTCATGCAGTCCTTAGATGTCCTGATCCAAGATTCTCTGCGTTTGTAAAGTTCGGCCAGGAACACATAAGAGATGATGACGTGTTTGGAATAGTGGATTTACTTTTTAAGGTTGTCCCAGACGTGCTCCAAGAGCATGGCAAAGCAAAAAACCCTTGGCCTAATGTTGATGCAGCGTCTGGGTCACTGCTATATTACTATGGGCTTAAGGAGTTCAACTTCTACACGGTTTTATTTAGCATATCAAGAACTATGGGCATGATATCGCAGATGGTCTGGGAGCGAGCACTAGGGATTCCAATAACAAGACCTAAGTCTGTTACCACTGACTGGATAAAATCAAATACGTGATAAAATGAAAAAAAAAATGCCACTACTTTGCGTTTTGGCTCTATTGAATTCATTCCTAGTTGCCAAAGAAGTTTACCAATCAATTAGAGTTTATCATCCTAATTTAAAAACGATTAAAACAATAGGTAGTTTAGGCATCCCTCTTGATCATGTTAGCGGTAAGGAGGGAGTATTTTTAGATCTTACGGTTACAGAGAGTGAGACAATTGAATTGATTTCAAGAGATATCGAGCTTGAGGTGCTGATTGAAGACCTCACATCATATTATAAAGCGAGGAATCGTCCTGCTACAAACCATGATTTTCCACTTGGGTCAATGCAGGGTAATTATACAATTGATGAGTTAAATGAAAGATTTGATGAACTTCAGGCACAATATCCTAATATTATTTCTAATCGAGTGATTATTGGACAATCAGTAGAGGGTCGTGACATCTGGGCCTTTAAGGTTTCAGACAATCCAAATATCGATGAGGATGAGCCAGAGGTTCTTTATACTGCCTTAACGCATTCAAGAGAGCCTTTAGGCATGATGAATCTAATATATTTTGTTCAATTATTAGCAGAAGAACAAAATTCAAATACAGAGTTGGAGTATTTGATTAGCAATCGTGAAATGTGGTTTATTCCAATAGTAAACCCAGATGGCTATGCTTATAATGAATTTATTGAGCCAAATGGTGGAGGAATGCATAGGAAAAATCGTCTAAATACGAATTGTGGTAATGGAAGTAATCGTGGTGTTGATTTAAATAGAAATTATGGGTTTGGCTGGGGGTCAAATGATACTGGCTCATCTCCTAATCCATGTTCAGCAACTTATAGAGGAGACGCAGAATTTTCTGAGCCTGAGACGCAGGCTGTTCGTGATTTTATCATCAATCACGAGTTCAATAACGTTTTGCATTACCACTGCTATTCTAATGTTTATATTCATCCTTGGGGCAATGGTTCATTTCCTGAAGAACCTGACAGCTCTACTTTGGTTGATATCGGCCGGGAGATGGCCAGATATAACGGCTATCCTGTTGGAACTGGGTTATCTACAATTGGGTATACTGTAAATGGCGATGCAGTTGATTGGACCTATGGAGACCAAAGTATAATTTCTTATGTTCCGGAAGTCGGGTCAACATCTCAGGGATTTTGGCCTCCAGAAAGTGATGTACTTGAACTTTGTTTGGATCAGGTACATTCGAATAAGATTTTTGCATTTGTTGCAGGATCTGACATTATCATACATTCATATGAATTATCGCATGAAGATATGGTTCCAGGAGAGATAGCGGAACTTGATGTCGTTATCCAGAATCGTGGGCTAAGTGACTCTGATGCATATATAGATATTAATATAAATACATTGAATGAATTTATATCATTAGACACAGAATCGTATACAATGAGTGAGATGGATGCTAGAGATTCAGATGATTTTTCAATTTCAATTGAGATTGCAGATAATGCACCTGTAGGGAGCACATCAGGGGTCGTTCTAAGCTTGGAGTCTAATAATAGTATTAATCGAATTGACACCATTGAATTTGTCATTGGTCAAAGACAGATAGTTTATTTTGAAGGATTTGAAAATGAATTAACCAACTGGATGTTGGATGGTGATTGGGGTCTAACTGGGGATGCCGCATCAGGAGAATTTGCACTGTCTGATAGCCCGTACGGTGATTACCAAGAGCAGCAGGAATCGTCAGCAGAGTTAGATTTATTTTTTCACTTTGACTATTTAATTAGTCCAATAATTAAGTTTAAGGCAAAATGGGATATTGAGCTAAGTTGGGACTTTGTTCAATTTCAAGCTCATGTTGAAAACATTGGATGGATAAGTCTTAGAGGTGAGTATACTAACCTTGGTTCAGGCAATATTGCACAACCTGTCGGTGAACCTGGATATGATGGTGTTCAATTAGATTGGATTAATGAGATAATTGCTTTAGATCAATTAAATGGTGAGGTAATTACAGGATTTCGTTTCGTACAATCATCAGATAATTTTGTAGAGGGCGATGGGTTTACAATTGATGATTTTTCAATTTCAGGTTTCCCAAATGGTATAATGGGTGATTATAATTTAGATGCATCGGTAGACATATACGATTTACTAGGTATTGCGGATATTCTTATCTTTGGCGGTGAGCCATCTGAATCTCAATTATTTTTTTGTGACCTAGATAGGAGTGGTGACTTGGATGTAATGGACTTGGTGGCTTTATCAAACCTTATTCTAGGAATGTAATGATAAAATGGCTTAGTCTTTTCATTGCCTTCCAAAGCGTAATTCTATGCCAAAAATATAATCTCGCAGAACTAGATATTGGCAAAAGAGGCACTGATAGTTACAGGGTTTGGATTTACTTTTCTGATAAAAATAGTTCTGTTCCTATTGAATTAAGTGAAAAAACAGTATTTAGAAGAGCAAAAAATGGAATTCAAAACGAAAATCTTTGGTATGATTTTACTGTCTCTTCCAAATATATTGATCAACTATCATCACTTGGAATCAAAGTCATTAATAAGAGCAGATGGCTAAACGCAGTATCTGCTTTATGTTCAAAATCAGATCTTATAAAAATAGCAAATCTCCCATTTGTCGATCAAATAAAACCAGTAGTGGGGTATAAAAGGACTATAAGCTTAGAATATTCTGACATTGACCCTAGCTCTAGAGATTTCGATTATGGTAACGCACTTGAGCAGATTGAGCAAATCAATGTTCGCGAATTACATGAACAGGGTTATACAGGGAATGGAGTCAGAATTTTAGTGATGGATACAGGATTTAGTCTCACCCATAATTCATTGTTAGGTATAAATGTAATTGAACAATGGGATGTATTAAAAAATGATCAAGAAACAGCCGATGAAACCGAAGAGGAAGTTGCTGTTAATCAAGACTATCATGGTACCGCGGTATTATCTACAATTGCATCTAATGCTCCCGGAGAGTTTATGGGTATTGCATTTAATGCAGAATTCCTTCTTGCAAAAACAGAAGATGTCGCACAGGAGGTGCAACTTGAGGAGGATAACTATGTAGCTGGGCTTGAGTGGGGAGAAGAAAATGGTGCGGATATCGTTTCTACTTCACTTGGATATTTGGACTGGTACGAATATTCAGACATGGATGGGAATACTGCGGTGACAACAATTGGCGTTGATATAGCAGCAAGTCTTGGTGTGGTATGTGTTACTGCAGCAGGTAACTCTGGAAGCAGTAGCTGGTACTATATTATTGCGCCCGCTGACGCGGACTCTGTTATATCTGTGGGTGCTGTCGATGATAACGATATCATTGCAACTTTTAGCTCACATGGTCCCACTTCAGATGGCCGTATAAAGCCTGAGGTATGTGCAAGAGGTCGGCAAACTTGGTGTGTCAATCCCAATAGTAATACAAACTACTCCAGATTAAGTGGAACATCACTTGCATGCCCTTTGGTTGCTGGTGCTGCAGCTTTAATTATTCAAGCAAGACCCGACTGGAGTGCGATGGATGTCAGAGATGCAATCATGATGACTGCTTCAATGTCAGACAACCCTGATAATACGTATGGATATGGTATTTTAAATGCTGGAGAGGCTATCAACTATGGCACAACCACTAAGAATGATAATGCAGATTATTCGCCAAGTGATTATAATCTAATTAGGGCATATCCTAATCCATTTAACCCTTCAATGAATATTGAAATTAATGTCAATCCTTCAACTGAACTCAAGGTCGATATTTTTTCTTATAATGGCAATCATGCAGCTAATATTTTTGATGGCATAACCATCAATCAATTATACCAGTTTCGGTGGGAACCAAAAAACATATCTAGTGCGGTTTATTTTGTAAGGCTGATTATAAATGGAAGGACTAAATATAAAAAAGTGACCTTCATCAAGTAACATAGTTTTTAAATGTATTTCTTGCCTTCAAAATAAAATTTTTAGAAATTAGTTCTCGCCTTAAGGTCACTTATATGGTTCAATCAATCAAAAACGTACTAGTCTTTGGGATTCTGCAATTCTTCTTGTTTGCATTAGATAATGATCCTCTTATTGAAATAAAAAAATCCACAATTGAAATGGATCTAGTCGTCTATGACGGACAAGGATCTATCCTTATCTCTTGGTCAATTCCTGATTCAATAGTTGTTGATGAGGTAAGAGTTTTTTCAAAAGAATTTAGTGGTGAAAAATTTGAACTATTATCTATTGTTCCAAACGATCAGCCCAATTATCTTGATCTGGATTGTACTCCTGGGAAGAGATATTTTTATCAAGTTGAGATAACAGATATCTATGGGAGAATCTATGGCAGCAGCTCAGATACTCCTGCATTTGGAACATGTAGATATATACAAGAATCAAAATCATTTGATGAAACTATCACATCAATTCATCAACTAGTTATTGCGCATATACAACGAGAATTAAACCTTATTTATCCATTTACGGACTTTAGGCCTGCTCTTGAACTTTTGAGCCCAATGATAACATCAAATTATAAGTGGATTGAAGTTTTTCCATTGAATCAGCTAAATGCTTTTGAACCGGCTATCCCATTTCTGGACGATGCCATTCAAGATAGTAGACTCCTTGAAACTATCGCCTCATACGGAGATATGTACAGAAATCTAATATATATAAAACCAAGTGAATGGAAAATCTTAATAGATGAAACTATTTCCTCTATAAGAGAGGAATGGAGCAATTTAATTAGGCAGTATGATGAAGCTCTTAATCTCTTTCATGTCATAGCACCCGTACGTATTGTTGGGTGTAAACCAGTAAAAAATGGTTATAATCTGAAAATATACTTTTTCCATCCTGAGCAAATTGAAAATAAAGATGTTTATTTGATCTCGAATAAAGAATTTGTTAATGTTGATATCAATAAAAAAAGTAATTCAAACTTGGTTACAGTGCATGTGCCAGATTCTTGGGATAATGCTGATCTTATGGTGGATGATGTGTTTATACAGAACTTCCCATTAATTATTGGTGATGCGATTGTCTGCACAATTGAAGGCGATTTAATTCCGATGGATTCAACATCACATGGTATTATAAAGGTGGGAAGAAAAAAGTTTTCTTTAGGTTTTAATGAAATTACGTGGAATCCTTTTTCAAGAAAGCTTGGTCTTGAATTGATGGGTGAGGCAGATATGGACGAAGTTTATACCATTAAAAAGAATGAGATGATTTTATGGGAAATCTCCAACCCTATTGGTTTTTACAAAGAATACGTTGATTCAACTTTGATTTTAAACGAAAAAGTATCTTTTCCAATGATCATCACATTAGAATCCATGCTTGAAAATATTTCTAAACCTATTGAGTATATAGTTTTGGATAGTCTTCCCTTTGCAATTAGTAGATTGCCTGATGGCCAAAGCTGGCACTATTCAAATTCTCAGACACTTGGATCATCCAATCATCTAAATGATAGTAGAATCAACGAAGAATTTGTCCCTGAATTATTTATTCTGTATCAAAATTATCCCAATCCATTCAACGGGCAGACTAAAATTTCATTTGACCTACTTGAAGATGCTATTATAAATCTTTATATAACAGATGCGACTGGTAGAATTCATGACAAACTTGTTGAAGAAGAGTATAAGGGTTCTGGTATCCATAATTATATTTGGGATGGTAATGGGCGATCAACAGGAATCTATTTCGTTACATTGGTCGCGAAAGTGAATGATGCTCCTCCTGCCATATTTAGTCGCAAAATGATATACCTAAAATAACTCCTTCATTTTAGGTTTTAATCTCACAGAGTTTTCTGTATTTTTATTACTAGTATGTCAAAACAGAATTTCTACCTCATATTTATTATTTTAATCCTATTTAACTTAGGCTGCTCATCTCATCCACCTGTGTTACCCCAGATTCCGGTAAAGGGTGAAACAAATACTGGCTTTTCATTTTCTGCAGAAAACCTTATTCCAGTAATTTGGTGGAGACATGGTCTAAATAAGTATACCGATGTTGGACTTAAGATTGGAATTCCATGGTCTGGTACAGGAATTGACATTAATCGAGTACTTAAAAAAAGAGATCGTCGTTGGGAAGTCCTAAATCTAGCATATAGTGTTTCTCCAAATTCAAGTTTTGACCTGACTTACTATATGTTCAAAGGCAGCCTAAGAGATGGAAAAGCAAGTCCATTTAATATTGGTTGGACAGGGTTTAGAGTGATGATAGTACCCGATGGAAATTATGAGAATCCTGGTCCGGGGAATGATCAAAGTATTCGATTTGGTCCTCTGTTCGGGAGGAGATTTGGTGCCCGCTGGGGTATTGAATTGGGTTATTTCCATGATTTTAGAGCTGGGTTTGAAAATGAAAATCTAGATTTCCCTCATATAAATCCAGATAGTAAATGGCCAACGCAATTCTCAAAAAGCACAGGAATCTCAATGCAATTATTTATGTATCTGGGGCCCACAAATAGAAAAAAGTAAATAAAAATGGCTGATCACCTACTTCGATCTGCCTTACTAAAGAAAGACAGGCAAGGATGCCATAACATTGTTTCATCTGATTTAATTGGCCAATCTTTGATTGATGTTATCTATGAGATGCTGTTTTCAGGTGCATCTGTTAAATATGCTGGAGAGCAAATTCTACATCCTTTGTGTGTCATTAATTCCATAAAAAACTTCATTGGGGATGAAAGGGAGAATCCTCCTAAGCCATTGATGATTTTTGGCGTGGATTATTTATTAGAATTTGAACTTAGGGTTAATGATTGTGAGAATTTAGATAAAGTTATGAAAAATGGTGTTGGGGAGACAGTGTTCGTTGGCGAATTAGAAGATGCCTGCCAAAACAGCGATTGGCAAAATGCAGATTTAATAATGTCCAAAACATATTTAGCATCAGACGGGTCAAGGGCCACATTAGATACTCTCTCAGAACTTGCGCTGCAAAATTCGCCGACCAACGCTATCTTCGTTTATCATTTGCTCAGGAGCTATCAATTTCAAGAGAAAAAAAATGATAATTGGACATTCATTAAATGTATTTTTGAACAAATAAAGTTGAGAGGTCTTGAACCTGTTCACAGTCCATCCAGAGTAACTCCAAAAACCATTAAGGATGAAGTTATAAAAAGTGGAGATATTGTTTATTTTTCTGCGATTGAAAATTTATGGAACGGTAGCTATGTAAGGTCTAGGGGTTACAGGCGTGAGCTAAGTTATTGGCTAAGTAAAATAGGCCTTGAACAAACTATAAAGGGCAAACAAATTCCTAGACAATTATTAAAAAATAAAAACGAAACATCATTTACAAAGTTTGCCAAAGAAATAATAAGTAACGATAGTAAAACAAAAAATCAAAAGGCTCAAGAATTGGTAAGTTTGGAGGCTGTACGTTCAATTTTAAAAACAATTGATGATTAAGATAATAGTTTAGATAAATGTATAATTATGGTGATTCAACAATAATATGAAAATTGGTAAATATGATCTTTATAGTGTAGAGACTTCTGAGTTTGGTTTGGATGGCGGTGCTATGTTTGGTATCATCCCAAAGCCTGTTTGGGAAAAAAAAGCTCCAGCAGATGAACTTAATAGAGTTAACATGGTTACTCGCTCCCTTCTCCTTGTCAGTGATGAAAAGAAAATATTAATTGATACAGGTAATGGCACCAAGTGGGAAGAAAAGTACAAACAGATTTATGATATTAATACGGATCGATATAACATTGAAAAATCTCTTGGGAAGTATGGCTTTAATTCAGAACACATCACCGATGTTATATGCACACATATGCATTTTGATCATATTGGTGGTAACACAAAAATAAAATCTGGGGAGGTAGTACCAACATTTCCAAATGCCAAATACTGGATGTCAAAGGAAAATTGGGAGCTTGCAAATCATCCGAGTCAAAAAGATGCTGGAAGTTTTATAGAGCACGATTGGACAGTGCTAGCAGAAAATCAAATGATAGAAATTATTGATGGTAAAGAACCATTTATTGAGGGTATAGAAACTTTTGTTACTTATGGACATACTCCAGGTCTCTTGCATCCTATAGTTTCAGATGGATCTAAAAAATTATTTTATGGAGCAGATATCTTTCCAATGGTGGCGCATATTCCAATTCCTTGGGTTATGGCTTATGATGTTCAGCCTGTTGTAACAATGGAAGAAAAACGAAAACTATTACAAAAGATGGAGCGTGAGGACTGGATCTTGTTTTTCGAACATGATCCGCTTATACAGGCGTGCACAGTACATAAAGATGGGAAACATTACAAATTGAATAAAAGGATCCAAATTAGTGACTGAAGAAGAGACCAAAGAAAGATTATATCAAGAAGGACTTAATCATTTTAAATCTGGTGATTATTTTGAGGCACATGAGTCTTGGGAGGATTTATGGTCAGACTTCTACTTGGAAGACAGAAAATTTATCCAGGGGCTCATTCAATTATCGGTAAGCTTTGTCCATCTAGAGAATGGTAATATGAATGGTGCAAAAAGTCTGCTCAATAAGTCTAAAGAAAAGTTTCAGTTATTTTCAGGAGTGCACCGGGAAGTGAACCTAAAGGCACTTCTTAGCCAAATTAAATTAGTTAGCTTTGCATATGATAAAATTGAAAGTCCAGCAGATTTTGATTGGGGTTTAGTGCCTGAATTGGATATGACATGATTGAGGTTATGCTTTTTGTAAAAGATTTTGAGCTTGGTTCTAAATTATCTTCCGCCTGCGTTGATCTCGATCGTCAGATTGAATTCACTGATGAAAATAGTGATCCGGATACTTTCAGTGACCAGGCAAAAATGGTAATTATAGATTTAGATGAGAAAGTTTTCTCTTCAGTGGGACTCGTATCTGAATTAAAGCGAAAGGGGCTAAAGGTTATCGGTTGTATGGAAAGTATAAATAAGCGGGAGACCTCTAAATTTCGTTCTTCTGGTTGTGACATAATAGTAACTAGAGCCAGTTTAGTAAAGAATATTCCAAATCTTATTTCTGAGTTAATTGACGATTAATCTGCATTGATTGGTTATCAATTTTCTTCTTTTTTTCTCTTTTTTGATGCTGCCCATTTGCATATCAAACATCTATCTAAATTGTGCCCTCTAGCTGGGCAATGCTCTCTACCAAAAAAAATAATTTGAAGATGTTTCCTGTTCCACTCATCTTCAGGCCACAATCTCTTTAAATCACGTTCCGTCATTTCTACATTTTTTGCTCTTGATAATCCCCATCTTGCCGCTAGTCTATGAATATGGGTGTCGATGGGAAATGCAGGATATCCATACCACTGTGACATTACAACACTTGCTGTCTTATGGCCAACACCAGCTAGGCTTTCGAGGAAATCCCAATCAGGTTGCATTCCCCCAGATTGGATTAACTGTTTCGCCATTTTTTTTAGGTTTTTTGCTTTTGTTGGTGCCAAACCAATCTCTTTGATGATGTTTTTAATCTTTCCCAATTTTAACTTATCCATTTTCTCAGGAGTGTTTGCATATTGGAATAATTTAGGTGTGACTTGGTTTACTTTCTTATCCGTTGTTTGGGCAGAAAGCATTACGGCAACAAGCAATGTGTAGGCACTATAATGGTGCAAAGGGATGGGTGTTTTAGGGTATAATTCATCTAGAATTGAGCCTATTCTTTGTGCTTTTTCTATTCTCTTCATTGGCGATAGTAGATTATGGATTTTTACACCTTTTCAATCGATTATTCAAATTATACCAATAAATTAAAGTTTGAAAGGAGTTAGATATATGGTTTAAAATTTTAGGAGGTTCGTTTTAATTGCTAACTAACAATATACTAAATTCTAACCATATATTAGAATCTGTCCAATTCAGTTCATAGTCATAATCTTTATTGAAATTGACTATTTTTTGAAATAAATAAACTATTAGCAATTAAAATGAATAAAAAAATGAGTCACCCAGTCTTAACAAAAAAGTATCACTTTTGTGCATCCCACAAATATGGAAATGATCACTGGAGCGATGAAAAAAATCTAAAAGTCTTCGGTAAAGATTTCAATAACCATGGCCATAACTACATTCTCGAGGTATCTGTCACTGGGCCTGTAAATCCTGATACTGGCTGGTTGGTGGACCTTCCACTCCTCAATAAAGTTGTAAAATCAAATGTTGTTAATGTGTTAGACCACTCTCAGATTGAGAAAGACATTGAATGGTTTAGGGATAAACAACCTTCATCAGAGGTGCTTGTAGTATGGATCTGGGATCAAATTGTAAAGGATTTTAAGGAGGTGAAACTTCACAGGATAAGGCTTGTTGAAACCTTTACAATTCATACTGATTATTATGGGCCAAACCACTCATGAAGTTTAAAGACCAGTTTTACATCATCCTTGCAGGGATATTCATTGCATCTTTGGTTACATGTAATTTGATTGCAAATAAGTTTGTAACGGTTGATCTTGGTTTTAAAGTTTTCATTGTCTCGGCTGGGATTCTTCCTTATCCGTTGACATTTTTAGTTACTGATTTAATCTCTGAATTGTATGGGCAGAGGAAAGCAAACCTTGTCGTTTTTTCTGGATTTATAGCCTCGATGTTTGTTCTACTATTTCTCTGGCTAGGATCCCAGTTTGATGCAATTCCAAGTTCAATTGTAAATGACTCGACGTACAACTTGGTATTCCAAAATGCTTGGAGATTAATTGCAGCTTCTATGGTTGCATACCTGTTTGCTCAGTTTATAGATGTGCGAATTTTTCACTTCTGGAAGAAGCTTACAAATGGTAAACACCTATGGCTCAGGAACAATGGTTCTACGGTTGCATCACAGCTTGTTGACACAACTCTAGTTATCTGTATTTTATTTGTTGGAGTCTGGGAGTCTGATCAGATATTTTCAGCAATTATCGATGGTTGGCTTTTTAAAATGTTAATGGCCCTTATTGATACACCAATCATCTATGGAATAATACACTTGCTTAAAGGGAAAATTGATATCGCAGAAATTGAGGAGTAATATGATGGAAAAGAAAATTGAAATAATTACAAAACAACTTCTGGAAGAACTTGGTGAGAACCCTGAAAGAGAAGGCTTGTTAAAAACTCCTAAAAGGGTAGCAAAGGCATGGGAATTCTTTTCTCTAGGGTACAATCAAAACCTAGATGATATAATCAATCAGGCAATATTCAAAGAGGATGCAAAGGACATGGTTATCGTTAGAGATATTGAATTCTTTTCTCTGTGCGAACATCATCTAATACCCTTCTTTGGTAAGGCGCATGTTGGATATATTCCCGATGGGAAGGTAATTGGGTTATCTAAGATACCAAGAATAATAGATATGTTTTCAAGAAGGCTCCAGGTCCAAGAGCGTTTAACTAGCCAGATAGCAGATGCCGTAAATGATGTTCTAGACCCTAAGGGCGTTGCCGTTGTTATGGAAGGCCAGCACATGTGTATGCAAATGCGTGGAGTCCAAAAACAAAGCAGCTACACATCAACCAGTGCAATGCACGGGAAATTTAGGACCTCAGCAGAAACTCGTTCAGAGTTTTTATCAATCATAAGTAGACGAACCGACTAATGACTCGCTTTGACCTTGCAGTTATAGGAGGAGGTCCAGGAGGGTATGTCGCGGCAATTCGAGCAGCTCAGTTAGGTCTAAAGGTTTGTATTATTGAAAAAGAAAAGCTTGGAGGTGTTTGCCTAAATTGGGGATGCATACCTACGAAATCACTTATTAAGAATGCTGAGGTTTATAGTTTAATTAAGCACTCTGGAAATTATGGAATCAAGGTCCAGAATATTTCCATTGATTTCAAGAAAAATGTAAAACGTAGCCGTGATATATCTCAACGCCTAAGCAAGGGCATTGAGTTCTTAATAAAAAAGAATAAGATAAAACATCTTAATGGCATTGGTCGCTTAAAATCAAAAAATAATATTGAAGTAAATAGTAATGGTAAAACTTATATCGTAGATACAGATAAAATCATTATTGCTACTGGTGCAAGACCTAAGACATTTCCGGGTTTGGATTTTGACGCTGAAAACGTCATCAGTTCAAAGGATGCTATGTTGCTTGAAAATCCTCCAAAAGATTTAATTATCGTAGGGTCAGGTGCAATTGGTGTAGAATTTGCTTACTATTTCAATGAATTTGGAACAAAAGTGCATATATTAGAAATGATGGACCGCATTTTACCAAATGAAGATCAAGAGGTTTCAGAAGAAGTCGAGAAAAACTTCAAAAAATCAGGAATTAAAATATCCAAAGGAGTAAAAGTTTCTAAAATTCAATCCATGAAACAAAATGCCAAAGTGTTTTTAAAAAATAAAACCACTGAGGAGATCATCAAAGCGGAAAAGGTTTTATTGGCGGTCGGAGTTACTGGTAATGTTAACAATATAGGGTTAGAGGATTTGGGGATTGAGACTGAAGCTGGTGCAATTAAAACAGATAATCTCAATAGAACAAATATAGACAATATATATGCCATTGGAGATGTATGTGGTCCACCTTGGTTGGCACATGTCGCATCCGCTCAAGGGCATATAGCTGCTGAGCATTCAGCAGGTTTCAATGTAAGCCCAATTGATTATTCAAACATACCAGGGTGTACCTATTGCCAACCCCAGGTTGGGTCACTAGGAATGACCGAAGAAGAAGCACTTAGTTCTGGTTTTAAAATAAAAGTTGGCAAATTTTCATTCCAGGCTAGTGGTAAAGCCATGGCCGTAGGTGATACACTAGGATTTGTAAAGTTAATTTTTGATGAAAAATATGGAGAACTTCTTGGTGCTCATATCGTTGGGTCAGAGGCAACTGAAATGATAGCTGAACTTGGTATAGCAAAAGCCCTGGAAGCTACTTGGGATGATCTCTTCATGACAGTTCACGCTCATCCAACTCTATCTGAAGCAATTATGGAGGCTGCAATGGATGCACAAGGACGTTCAATACATCAATGACAATAACTCAATCAAAGCAGCTTGAGGTCCAAATTTTGGATCTTGGTCAGAAACCATTCAAAGACGTGTGGAGTCTTCAAAAAAAAATGCAATTGCAACGAATAAATAATGATATTGGTGATGTTCTAATCTTAGTTGAACATGATCCTGTATATACTCTAGGAAAGAATGCAAACCCTGATCATCTATTACAAAGTAGAGACAGATCCATTGATGTTTTTAATATAGAACGAGGTGGAGATATTACCTTTCACGGACCAGGACAGTTGGTTGGTTATCCCATTTTAGATCTTACGAATTACAAGAAGAGTGTTAGTTGGTACATGCGCTCCTTAGAGCAATTAACAATTGATGTGCTTAATGAGTTTGAGATTAGTGCCAACAGAGTTGAAGGTTTGACAGGAGTTTGGGTCGGAGATGAAAAGATTGCTGCCCAAGGTGTTAGGCTGACAAAATGGATAACAATGCACGGTTTTTCAATAAATATAAATACCGATCTGTCATTCTATGATGGAATAATTCCTTGTGGTATTTTTAATCATGGAGTCACATCCATGAAGGAGATATTGAACAGAACTCAAAAAATGGAAAAGGTAAAATCGTTAGTTATTGATAAGTTTAATCAAATTTTTATTAAAAATAAGCTGAAATGGCAAGACTAAACGGATTTACAAAAAAACAAATCATCGAGGTGTACCGGAAAATGGCCCTTTCAAGGAAGTTAGATGATAAGATGCTCATCTTGCTCAAACAGGGTAAGAGCTTTTTCCATATTGGTGCATCTGGACATGAAGCCGCTCAGCTAGCTGCCGCTGAAGTGATTAAGCCAGGAGAAGATTGGTCATTCCCTTATTACAGGGATGGTGCCTATTGTATTGGATTAGGCATGACAGCTCGAGAACAGTTATTGTCCTTTTTAGCTAAGGCTGATGACCCCAATTCTGGTGGAAGGCAAATGCCTCAGCACTACGGTCATAAAGATCTGAGGATTGTAAGCCAATCTAGCCCAACAGGCACGCAGTTCTTGCAGGCCGTAGGCTGTGCAATGGTTTGTAAAATGGGGAAGACTAAAGAGGTTGTTTATGTGTCAGCTGGGGAGGGGACCACTAGTCAGGGCGACTTCCACGAAGCATTAAATTGGGCAAGTAATTCCAAGGCACCGGTAATTTTTCATATCCAAGATAATGAATATGCAATATCGACACATAGATCTGAACAGACTGCTAGTTCAATATATGACATGACATCTGGATATGGTAACCTGTCAAGATATGATGTAGACGGCACAGATTTTTTTGAAACTAGCTTAGCTTTCAAGGAAGCAGTACAACGGGCAAGGAGAAATAAAGGTCCCACCATAATTGTTTCCCATGTAGTTCGACTTCTCCCCCATTCCAGTTCAGATGATCAAAGAAAATATAGGGATGAGAAATCCCTTAATGATGACCTTAAAAAAGACCCGCTCTTAATTCTTGAGTCGACATGTACTGATGCAAAATTTATAAAGGCAGATGAATTTGCAAAAATAAGAATGCGGGTAGATAAGGATGTAGATAGTGATTCTGCATGGGCTGAAGAGCAAGACTTTCCTGAGTCTGGAACCGCAATGGACCATATTTACAGCAGCAAGGGACATCCTGAAGAATCTACTTTTAATCCTGTTGCTGAAAAGATCGTTATCGTTGATGCTATCAATCATGCACTTCATGAGGAAATGAAATTAAATGAAAAAATGGTTGTCTACGGTCAAGATATTGCAGACCCTAAGGGGGGAGTTTTTACAGCAACAAAAGGACTTTCAGATAAATTTGGAAATGGTAGGGTGTTCAATTCACCATTAGCAGAATCGTCAATTGTTGGTACCGCAGTTGGCATGGCCGTTTCAGGTTACAAACCAGTTGTAGAAATTCAGTTTGGAGATTATATATGGACTGCAATGATGCAGATAAGAAATGAAGTAGCGACTATGAGGTACCGGTCAAATAATTCATGGGCCTGCCCAATGGTGATTAGAGTTCCTGTTGGAGGGTATATACATGGTGCTCTCTGTCATAGCCAGTCAATTGATGGGTATTTCATACACCTGCCTGGTATATATATTGCGTATCCTTCCTGTGCAGCCGATGCAAAAGGTCTCCTAAAGATGGCTTGCAGGATGGATGACCCAGTGATTTTTATGGAACATAAGGGACTTTACAGGCAAGGCTATGCTGCAACAGAGGAGCCAGATGCTGATTATCTATTGTCCTTTGGTAAAGGAAGAAAAGTTTTGGAAGGAGACGAGCTGACAGTTATTACTTGGGGGGCCATGGTGCAAAAATCACTAGAGGCCGTACAGTCATTAGAAATTTCAACTGACTCTGTTGAGGTCATTGATTTACGGACCTTAAATCCATTGGATATGGACCTAATTGAAACCTCTATAATGAAAACAAGCAAGGCTCTAGTTGTTCATGAGGATAATATTACCAACGGGCCTGGAGCAGAAATAGCAGCAATTATTGCAGATAAATTTTTTGAATTACTAGATGGTCCGGTTCGCAGAGTTGGAGCAAAGGATTCACCTGTGCCATTTAATTGGATAATTGAGGAAGAGATTTTGCCTCAAACTGTTGACGTAGTAAATGCAATCCAGGAACTTTTGGAGTATTAAATGATCGTTGATGTTGTTATGCCTAAAATGGGTGAGTCCATTAATGAAGGCACCATTCTTGAATGGAGAAAAGAAGTAGGTGAAAAAATAAATTTGGATGAAATATTGTTGGAGATTGGTACTGACAAAGTCGATTCTGAAATTCCCTCTTCTGCAGCGGGGACAGTTATAGAAATTTTAGCAAAACCCAATGATGTAAAAGAAGTTGGTGAGGTAATTGCAAGAATTGACACCGGTTCAAGCGGAGGGGAATCACCAAATGAGCTAAGGCCTTTAGAACAAGATCCTGTTGAAAAAAAAGTAAAAGTCTCTGCTCCCAAGCCAGGATTAGATTCTCAAAGTAAAACTCAAAAAAGTGCTTTACAGGATAGGAAGGTTTTCTACACTCCAGTTGTGATGAAGATTGCTGCAGAAAATGAAATTCCTTTAAGTGAAATAGAGCAATTAGACGGAACGGGAAGGAGTGGTAGAGTAACAAAAAAAGATATTTTGTTATACTTAGAAAAGAAGAATCAGACAGTTTCTACTTCTACACATGAAGAAAGAATAGTAACAGTCCCAGTCAGTGGTCGGTCAGAGGAAATGCATCATATGAGGAAAATGATATCGAAACATATGATGGAAAGTCTTAATACTTCTGCTCATGTATATGTGATGACAGAGGTGGATATGACTTCCATTGTTGATTTTGTAAAAAAGAAGCAAGATAAGTTTAAAGAAAGAGAAGGTTACGCCCTAACCTATACTCCATTTATAATTGAATCTGTTATAAAATCATTAAAAGATTATCCTGAAATGAATTCTTCTATTTCTGGATCAAAGGTTGATTATCATAGGGATATAAATATCGGGCTAGCTGTAGCAATTGAAAATGGCTTGATGGTTCCCTCAATTCCAAACTGCGAAGAAAAAAACTTTTTGGGTATATGTCGATCTGTAAATGATGTTGCAAAAAGGACTAGAGATGGTAGCGTCAGTTCTGATGAATTATCAGGTACCACATTTACCATTACTAATTTTGGTGTGTTTGGGGTGTCAATGGGTACCCCAATAATCAACCAGCCAAATGTTGGAATCCTTGGTGTAGGTGCAATAAAGAAACAGCCGGTTGTAATTGAGGATTCTGCTGGTGATTCAATCGCGATCAGAAGTATGATGATTCTTACTCTGGGATTTGATCACAGACTAATCGATGGTGCTGGAGGTTCCAGGTTTTTAGAATCAATTCGGGAATATATTGAATCAATGGAACTAGGTGATATTCTATAATGGCGATTGATCACGTATTGAAGCTTTATTCTAAGACCATTCAATCCTCGTTTTTACACTACGGATTTTGGGACGATCCTAGTTTAGTCGACCTTGAATCAATGACACTTCAAGAGGTAAAAAAAGCCCAGACTCGGTATATAGAAAATTTATCATCGTTTATACCTGAGGGTGTAAAGTGTATTTTAGATGTTGGTTGTGGTATCGGAGGTAATACTGAATTCTTAATGAATATCGGATATGAATTGGAAGCACTTTCGCCAGATGATTTTCAGAAAAGTGTCATAAAAGAAAAATTTGGCAGTAGGATTCCATTCCACCATTGTAAGTTTGAAAATTTCCAAGTAGAAAAAGAGTTTGACTTAATCTTGGAGAGTGAGAGTGCTTGTTATATTAAAATTGATCAGGGATTTTTAAAAGCTAGAGAGGCCCTGAGAGATGGTGGTTATTTACTTGCATCAGATTATTTTGTTCACTTCAAAGACTCTTCAAAAAATCCGCACCTTAAATCCTCACATGATTTAAAAAAATACTTAGCCACTGCAAAAGAACAAGGTTTTGATTTAATTAGAGAATACGATCAGACAGAAAACACTATGCCAACCCTTGATTATGGGAAGTATTTTATCAATAGATTTGTTGAGCCAACTATCGATTATATCTCTTATTCTTCAAAAAAAAGCTTTCCTAAAATGGCACCAATTATTGGTAGCTTTATTAGGTCAAAATATGATTTAAAAAAGAATCAACTTGACTTGCTTGACAGTAATCTTTTTAAAAAATACCGTAGATATATGATTTTCTTATTTAAAAAAATATGATTCAAGAAATAGCAGAAAAAAGTGTCAAACCAAAAATACGTCTCAAGGTTACCGAGGATTATAAGTTTGTCAATGAAGTTGTTCAGAAGAATAAATTAAATACAGTTTGTGAGGAGGCAAGATGTCCCAATATTTACGAATGTTGGGATAGGCGTACTGCAACTATAATGATTTTAGGAGATGTATGTACCAGAGCTTGCGGGTTTTGTTCTGTTAAAACAGGGAAGCCTGTATGGGATGATCGATTAGAGCCTTACAGATCGGCAATGGCAGTAAAAAAAATGGATCTAAAGCATGTAGTTATAACCTCTGTTGACCGAGATGATTTAAAAAATGATTATGGTGCATCAATTTGGGCTGAAACTATTGAGCAGATACACTATCATGTACCAGGTTGTAACGTTGAGGTGTTGACTCCTGATTTTAAAGGGTTCAAACCATCCCTATTGAAGGTTTTTAATGCCGAGCCAGAGATTTTTAGTCATAATGTAGAATGTGTTGAAAGGATAAGTAAGGAAGTTAGGACACAAGCAAATTGGAAAAGAAGTTTAGATGTTTTGGAATTTTCTGTTCAAAATGACTTG
>MDTB01062866.1_pt1 | contig 28569 bp, 22 predicted proteins | sample 811161 | NCBI WGS metagenome assembly MDTB01 (sample SAMN05326650, study PRJNA326480) | marine metagenome | isolation source: seawater | place: Mediterranean Sea | collected 2009
GTCAAGTTACGAGAACAGATTAGACAAAAAGGGAAGGGTGTCCGTGCCATCTAGTTTTAGAGCATATCTAAATTCTATGGGTTACAATGGTTTTATTACTTACCCTTCTTTTAATCACTCAGCTTTAGATGGTTGTGCTCAAGACAGAATCGAAAAGTTATCAGAAAGTATCGATTCTTTAGGACCTTTTGAAGATAAAAGAGATTATTTTGCAACATCTGTTTTATCAGAAAGTATAAATCTCAATTTTGATAGTGAAGGCAGAGTATCAATTCCGATTAAATTATTAAAACACGCAAAAATTAAATCGAGTATTATTTTTGTTGGCTTAGGAAAAGTTTTTCAAATGTGGGATCCTAAAACTTTCGAGAATTTCAAGTCAATAGCAAGAAAAAAATCTTATATTAATAGATCAGCTTTAAAATGGGATAATAAATTTAAAAAGGAGGGTGTATGACGATTAATATTGGTGGTGGAGAGTTGAAAGAATTAAAACCAAGAATATTGGTTATGGGAGTTGGTGGAGCAGGTGGTAACGCAATTAATGCAATGATTGAAGACGGCATGCAAGGAGTAGAGTTTGTGGCAGTAAATACCGATGCTCAAGATTTAAAAGTCAATAAAGCAGATGCAAAAATACAAATAGGAATGAATTTAACAAAAGGTCTTGGTGCAGGGGCAAAACATGATATCGGACAAGCTGCTGCTGACGAGTCTTTGAATGAAATAGTAACTTACCTTCAAGGAGCCAACATGGTTTTCATTACCGCTGGAATGGGGGGTGGAACAGGTACAGGCGCATCTCATGTAATAGCTAGAGCTGCTAAGGAATTAAATATTTTGACTGTGGGAGTAATCACTTTACCTTTTTCTTATGAGGGACCAAAAAGAATGAGAAGAGCAACAGAGGGTTGGGCAAAATTGAAACAACATTTAGATGCATCAATAGTTGTACCTAATCAAAATCTTTTTAAAATCGCAAATGAGGCAACTACTTTTGAAAAATCTTTTTCTTTATCAAATGATGTTTTAAAACATGGTGTTCGAAGCGTCACAGATCTTATGGTGAGACCTGGATTAATCAATTTAGATTTTGCTGATGTCGAAACTGTTATGAGTTCTATGGGCAAAGCCATGATGGGAACTGGTGAAGCAGAAGGTGAAAACCGAGCAATCGCAGCAACAGAACTTGCATTAAATAATCCTTTAATAGATGATTACTCATTAAAGGGCGCAAAAGGATTACTTGTAAACATTACAGGTGGAGAAGATATAAAACTTTTTGAGGTTGATCAGGCAGTTAACAAAATAAGAGCTGAAGTTGATCCGGAAGCGGAACTAATATTTGGAGCAATAAAAGATGAAAATCTAAACGGAAAAATGAGAGTTTCTATCGTTGCAACATCTCTTGATGGAGAAACACCAGAGTCAAAATCAGTTTTAGACAATGTTCACAGAATTCATACAAGAAATTCTGGATATTCTGATGATTTATCAAATAAGACAAATATCCCTAAAATGCCAGATCTTGGATCGATTCAAGGTGCAACTGCATTAAAATTAAATGAGGAAATTAAAGATGATAATGTTTTAAATAAACAAGAAGATTTAATTTCAGGAGTTTCATTAGAGAATGCAGCTTATTTTGAAAATTCTGAAAACCAAGAACAGGCAAAAGAGGAAAAAGTCGACCAACCAGAAGAAGTAATTATTGAAGATATTTCTATTTATGAAGAAAAGTCAAATAATATTTCTGGAGCCGATGTTGTTCAAGATGATAGTTCCCCCCAATTATTTTCTGATGAAGGTGTCTCTGACATCTCATCAGAAAATAATGAAGATGCTATATTAAAAGAGGACGAGGACTTTGAAATACCGGCTTTTTTAAGAAAACAAAAATTCTAATTCTGAAATAGATGAAATATATTTCATCTCTAAAAAGTTCTCCTCATTACCCTGTAATGTTAGATCAGATATTGAGTATCTGCAATCCTCAGAAAGGCGGAATATTTATTGATTGTACTTTTGGGGCCGGCGGGTACAGCAATGCTTTACTTTCTTTTCCTAAAACCAAAGTTATTGCATTAGACCGTGATGTTCAGACAGAAAAGTATGTTAATAAAATCAAAAAAAAATACAAGAAACGATTTAATTTTTACAATTTAAAATTTAGCGATCTAGAGAAAGTGGTAAATAAAAATACCAAAATTGACTGCATCATTTTTGATCTTGGGATTTCCTCCTTACAAATTTCTGACTTAGATAGAGGATTTTCATTTAATTCTAAGGGGAAAGCAGACATGCGCATGGGTTTAAATTCGATAAGTGCTTTAGATGTTTTAAATAATTTAGAACTTAAAACTCTCACAGATATTTTTAGATTATTCGGAGAAGAAAAAGAGGCTTTTAACATTGCATCTAACATAGTAAAACAAAGAGCAAATAAACCATTTAGCTCAGTTCCTGAATTAATAAATATAATTAAAAAAAGTAAGAAAAGAAATTTTAAAAAAAAAATTAATATATCAACACAAGTTTTCCAGGCCATAAGAATTTTTGTAAATAAGGAAAATTCTGAACTTGTAGATGGTCTTATTGCAGCAAGCAAAGTTTTAAAGGAGAATGGAAAAATAATAGTTGTAACATTTCATTCTATCGAAGATAAAATAGCCAAGTTTTTTTTTTCAAATTATTCTTCGAATAAATCAAGAAGTTCTAGATATTATCCAGATAATGATAAAAAAAAAGTTCTTTTTCAAAATTATAAAAACAAAATAATAAGACCTTCTAGTGAAGAAATAAAAGAAAATAACAGATCGAGGTCGGCTAAACTTAGATTCGCTAGCAGGAGTAAAGATAATTATTTTTATCCAGATGAGTTTAAAAATAAATTTTTTCAATATTTAGAATTGGAGAAAAGAAATGTTTAATAGATATATTTTAATTTCTTTATCAATTTTTTTTACTTTTATGATTTTAACTTCTGTAGTTAAAAATAATACAAGGAATATCGAAAAAACGATTGAAAAATTAAATCTTCAAGTTAATGTTTTAGAAAAAGAACTAATGGATGCTGAGATAGACTATATATATCTTTCGAGCCCAGAAAGCTTGACTAAAAAAATTTCAAATTTTGAAAATGGGAAATATTTTGAATTTGACCACTCAAGAATATTTTTGTCTACAAAAGAATATATAAATTATAATTCAAAACAAACTAAGAATTTTACAGAGAAAAAAAAATATGGAAAAAAATAAAAAAAAATCCAATCAAAAAAGTTTTTTTTTTAAGGATTACAACCATTATTCAAGCAAATCATTAAGCAAAGTAGGTTTGAAAATAAGTGAAGATAGGGTTTATTTACTTTTTTTTGTTTTTTTTTGTTTAATTTCAATTTTCTCGATCAAAATTCTTGCAATATCTTTAAAAGAGTCAAATTTTAAAAATACTCAAAACTATTATAATAAAATTTTTAAACTAATAAGATCAGACATTGTTGATAGAAATGGAATTATAATTGCAAAAAATATAAGAGTTTATAATGCAGCTGTTAAACCAAATCTTATTAAAGATAAAAAAAAATTTATTTTAAAAATAAAATTACTTTACCCAGAAATAAACACTTTAAATATAAAAAATAAAATTGATAAAAATAAATATTTTTATTTAAAAAAAAATATAAGCGAAGATGAAAAACTAAAATTATGGTCACTGGGAGAAAAGGGTATATTATTTGAAAAGACTCAAACTAGAATATATCCTCACAAAAATTTATTTAGTCATGTCCTAGGGCAGATTGATGATGATAATATTGGAATATCCGGGCTAGAAAGGTCTTTTGATAAGCAATTAAGATTAAATAAAAAACCATTAGTTATATCCTTAGATACGAATATTCAATATTTAATAAGAGAAGAACTAGTTAAATTTCAAAAAGTTTTCAATAATATTGGAAGCGCATCAATTTTAATGAATATAGATAATGGAGAAATACTTTCAATGGTTTCATTACCTGATTTTGACATAAATAAAAGAAAAACAATTGATGATGTAAATTATATTAATAGGGCTACAAAAGGTGTTTATGAACTTGGTTCAGTTTTTAAAACTTTTACTTTAGCTGGAGCTTTAAACGAAGGTGTCGTAGAAACTAATACATTATTTAAAAATCTTCCAAAAAAAATAAGCTGTGCTGGAAGACCAATTGGCGAATACGACGAAAAAATTCCATCTGATCTTACTGCAGAACAAATTTTAATAAGATCAGGTAATATTGGATCAGTAAGAATTGCTCAGAAAATTGGTGGAGAAAAGATGAAAAATTTTCTCCAGAATATAGGTGTTTTAAATAAAATAGAATTTGATATCGACGAAGTTGGTGTGCCAATATCTTTCAGATGGGGAAAATGCAAGCTAGCAACAGCATCTTTTGGCCACGGAATTACCACGACACTTTTACAGTTAGCGAAAGGTTATTCAATTATATCTAACGGTGGTTTTAATTTAAAACCGACTTTAATTAAAAACGAGCACAAAGTTGAGAAAAAAGTTAGAGTTTTAAATGAAGAAGTTTCAAAAAAAATTAATCCAATTTTAAGAAAAATTGTATCCACAAAAGAAGGTACTGCTAATTTTGCAAATATAAAGGGATATGAAGTTGGTGGAAAAACAGGCACAGCTCAAAAATCATTTAATGGAATTTATTCAAAAAATAAAATTAATACATTTGTTGCTGTTTTTCCTATATCAAAACCAAAGTATATTTTATTGGTGCTTTTGGACGAACCAAAACCTAGTAAAGATTATATATACCATTATAAAGATGGTAGTGGCTGGAAATACAAAGGAACACCCTATAATACAGCTGGATGGACATCAGTTGAAATAGCAGGCAAAATTATAGAAAAAATTGGACCTATTTTAGCCATAAAGAAAATCGATTTTTATGACAACTATGTTGTTAAAAAATCTAATTAGTAATCTCAAACCTCAAATTGCTGATACCAAAATTAATGGTATTTCTTTTGATAGCAGAAAAATTAGAAAAGGAAATTTATTCGTTTCTATTAAAGGAAATAAATTTAATGGAAATGATTACATAAAAGAGGCAATTTCTAAAGGTGCAAAAGTAGTAATTAGTTCTCAAAAAATAAAAGAAAATACTAAGGCATTATTTATAAAATCTAAAGATACAAGAAATATCCTTGCCAAAATAAGTTCAAGGTTTTTTAAAAATAAACCAAAAAATATTATTGCTGTAACTGGAACAAATGGCAAAACCTCAATAGCGGATTTTTTTTGCCAAATTTTTATTTTACAAAATAAAAAAACTGGCTTTATTGGAACTCTGGGTTTAAGAACAAATAAGATACTAAAACAAAGAAATTTAACAACATTAGACTCTTTAACACTTAATAAAGATCTGAATGAAATTTGGAAAAGAGGAATTAATAATATTATTGTTGAGGCTTCTAGTCACGGATTAAAACAGAAAAGATTAAATTATTTGAATATCAAAGCAGGTATTTTTACCAACCTAAGTCATGATCATTTGGATTATCACAAGAATATGAACGATTATCTCAACTCTAAACTTTTGCTATTCAAAAATCTTGTAAAAAAAAAGGGAGCAGTGATTACAGATACTGATATTAAACAATATAAAATTATTAAAAAAATTCAAAAAAAAAGAAAATTAAAGATTTATACTATTGGATCAAAAAGTAATTCATTCAAAATTTTAAATCATAAAATTTTTAAAAACTGTCAAATTTTAGAAATTAAATTAAACAATAGAATATATAAACTCAAAATTAATTTATATGGATCCATACAAATAAAAAATTTATTAATGGCAATTTTAGCATCGAGCATATGCGGTTTAAAAATAAAAGATATTTTTAAGAAGATTCAAAGTATTAAAAGTGTTGATGGTAGATTACAATTAATACGCACTTTACCAAATCAATCTAAAATATTTTTAGATTATGCCCACACTCCTGATGCGTTACGAAATGCAATATTATCTTTAAGAGAACATTTCCAAAAAAAAATTACAGTAATTTTTGGTTGTGGCGGGGATAGAGATAAAAGAAAAAGAAAAATAATGGGAACCGTTGCAAAAAAATATTGTGATAAAATTTATATCACGGATGATAATCCAAGAGGTGAGAGTTCAAAAAAAATAAGAGAAGATATTTTGAAAGGATTAAAAAATTCATCCGCAAAAAATATTGGAGGAAGAAAAAGAGCAATTATTTATGCATTAAAAAATTCAAGTCCATATGAAATAATTTTAATTGCAGGTAAGGGTCATGAGACCTACCAAGATTTAGGTAAAAAGAGGATTTTTTTAAGTGATAAAAATATAGTAAAAAATTTTAAAATTAAAAATAATTTATTTGATAAAAAAAACAATTATTTGAAGTACAATGGTCAAATTTTAAAAAGTATATTAAAAACAAAAAAGAATTTATTATTTGATCAAATTTCAATTAATTCTAGAACTATAAAAAAAAATAATCTATTTATTGCTTTAAAAGGTAGAAGAAAAGATGGTCATAATTTTTTAAATCAAGCGATCAAAAATAAAGCTAATTATTGCATAATATCTAGACCGACTGGAAAAAAACTAAAATTAATTCGGGTTAAAAACACAATGAAATTTTTAAATCATTTTGCTGAAAAGAAAAGGAACTTGTCTTCAGCAAAATTTATAGCTGTTACAGGAAGTTCAGGAAAAACTACAGTTAAAACTATGCTGGGTAATTTATTAATGCAATATTCAAAAACTTACTTTTCACCAAAGTCATATAATAATCATTACGGAGTCCCTTTAAGTATTTCAAATATAGATCCAGATGATGATTTTGGAGTTTTTGAAATTGGAATGAGTAAATTTAATGAAATTAATAAGCTTTCTAAATTAGTAAAACCACACATTGGAATAATAACAAATGTTTCAGAAGCGCACCTAGAAAACTTTAAAAATATTAAGGGCATTGCTAAGGCAAAGAGTGAAATTATATTTAATATACAAAAAAACGGAACTATAATTTTAAATAGGGATGACAAATTTTTTAATTATTTTAGCAAGATAGCAAAAAGAAACAAAATTAAAATTTTATCCTTTGGTTATTCGAAAAAATCAGATATCAGATTTATTAATTTAATAAAAAAACAAGGCTCTCTACTCTTAAATATCATGATAAACAAGAAAAGAATTACATTAAAAACAAACAATGCGAATAAAAATAATATAATGAATATTTTATCGTGTATTGCAGTAGTTAATGAGCTAAATTTAGATTTAGGTTATCTAAAAAATTTTTTTAAAAAACAAATTCTTCTTAAAGGAAGGGGAAAAATTAATAAAGTAAACAAATTTAACAAAAAGTTTTATCTAATTGACGAAAGTTATAATGCTAATCCATTATCCGTGAAATCTGCAATTGAGAATTTTTCTGATATTCAAAAAAAAGGCAAAAAAAAATACTTTCTTTTTGGGGATATGTTGGAACTTGGCAAGAATTCACTAATTTATCACAAAAAAATCTCTAAACTAATAAATAACAGCGATATTGATAAAACTTTTACTTATGGAGAAAAATCTTTGGAAACATACAAATTTTTAAAAAAAAACAAAAAGGGTGCAGTGGTGAAAGATTTGAAATTATTCAAAAACCAGATTTTAAAAATTTTAAGAAATGGGGATTTTTTAATGATTAAAGGATCTAACGCAACTAATCTGCATAATTTCTCAAAGGGATTTGCGGGAGGAATAATTTAAATGCTTTATAGTTTCCTAACATCTTTAGTTGATACTTTTTCTTTTTTGAATGTATTTAAATATATTACTTTCAGAATAGGACTTTCAGTCATCACATCACTTATTATTATTTTTTTAATTGGAGATCCTTTAATTAGATACTTTGCAAAAAAACAAATTACCGGTCCAATTAGACAAGACGGCCCAATAGACCATATCGTAAAAAAAAGTGGAACACCGACTATGGGAGGATTAATGATTCTTATTGGCATTATAATTAGTACACTTATGTGGGCAGATCTTAATAACATATATGTTTGGATAGTACTTTTTGTTTGTACAAGTTTAGGTTTATTAGGTTTCGTTGATGATTATTATAAAATCAAACTAAAAAATTCTTCAGGTATCAATGCTAAGATTAAATTTCTCGGCCAACTAATAATTTCTTTAATAACTATTTTGGCCCTCTTTTATCATACAGATCACGAAAGTATATCGAACTTATATTTTCCATTTTTCAAAAATTTTGTACTACATTTGGGTTTATTTTTTATACCTTTTGGAATTTTTGTAATTATTGGATCTTCGAATGCAGTTAATTTGACCGATGGTCTTGATGGTTTGGCTACAGTTCCAGTTATGTTGGTAGCTTTGTCATTTGCTTTAATATGTTATTTAGTTGGTAATGCTATTTTTTCAAACTATTTACAAATTCAGTACGTTTCAAACGTTGGTGAACTATCAATTTTCTGCGGATCAATAGTGGGCTCATGCTTGGGTTTTTTGTGGTACAACGCCCCTCCAGCCAAAATATTTATGGGTGATACAGGTTCATTATCTTTAGGCGGATCCATTGCTTCAGTAGCAATCATTGTAAAACACGAAATAGTTCTTGCGATCGTGGGAGGTTTGTTTGTGCTAGAAACTGTTTCAGTAATTATTCAAGTAATTTCTTTTAAATTAACAGGTAAAAGAGTTTTCATGATGGCGCCCATACACCACCACTTTGAAAAAAAGGGTTGGGCCGAATCCACAATAGTAATTAGATTTTGGATAATCGCCATTATTTTAGCTTTGGTAGGCTTAGCTACATTAAAATTACGTTAAATAAATTTGATGAAAATACCCTTAGTTTTAACCAATAAAAGTTTTGCAATTTATGGTCTTGGAAATACCGGAAGATCAGTAATTAATTTCTTTAATAAAATTAAATTTAAAAACTATTTAATATGGGATGATAATAAATCAATACGAAATTTATGGAATCTAAATAAACATAAAAAAAAAACTTTTTTTAAATCAATCAATTCTGTTGATCACATTATTATAAGTCCCGGAATTAACATTAAAAAAAAAGGAATTAAAAGAGCATTATTCAAAAATAAACATAAAATTATTACTGATCTTGACTTATTTTTTTTAATATATCCTAAAATAAAATCAATTGTAGTTACAGGTACTAATGGAAAGTCAACAACATGCAAAATCATAGAACACGTTCTTAAAAAAAATAATTTCAATGCAAAACTTGGAGGAAATATTGGTAAACCAATCTTAAGTTTAAAATTAAATAAAAATTCTTTTTTAGTTATTGAAGCATCATCTTTTCAATTAGCTTATTCTAAGTATATTAATCCCAAGTATGCTTTATTAATAAATATAACAAAAGACCACTTAGATTGGCATGAATCTATGAAAAATTATATTCAATCAAAAATTAAAATATTTTCTCTCCAAAAAAATAATAGTTATGCTTTACTAAATTCTAGAAAATTATTGAAGATATTTAAAAAAAACCGCTTTAAAGCAAAATTAAAATTTATAAATATTAAAAATTATAAAAAAATTAAAAATAAAATTCTCAACAGATATTTAAATTTACAAGCAAATGATGAAAATGTTAGTTTTGTATATGAATTATCAAAACTATTAAAAATTAAAAAAAAATCTTTTATTAAATCTTTACAATCCTTCAAGGGGCTAGATCATAGACATGAAATTTTTTACAAAAAGGAAAACAAAACCTTTATTAATGATTCAAAAGCAACAAGCTTTGAAGCAACCAGATTTGCTTTAAAAAATTATAAAAATATTTTTTGGATTGTTGGCGGACTACCTAAAGTTGGTGATAAATTCAAGACCGATAGAGTTACAAAAAATGTTAGTAAAGCATATATAATTGGAAAAAATATGAAAACTTATAAAAATTTTTTAAGAGGAAAAGTACATATGAAATTTTGTAGAACATTAAATTATGCAGTAATTTCAATTTTTAAAGATACAAAAAATATTAAGAGAAAAAAAGTTGTTATATTATTAAGTCCTGCAGCAGCATCATATGATCAATTTAAAAATTTTGAAGAAAGAGGACATGAGTTTAAAAAATTAATTAAAAGATACGTAAATAAGAGGTTCTGAGATATGGAAAATTTTTTTAATATAAAAAATTATTGGAGAAATATTGATAAATATATTCTAATTAGTTTTATATTGTTATTTCTTTTAGGAATTTTTTTTTCTTTCTCCTCAACATCCTTTCTTGCAGATGAAAGACTTAATAAAGGATATTACTTCTTCTTTCAAAAACATCTTATTTATGCATTTTTTTCGTTTTTTTTGATGATTTTGGTTTCTATGATGAACACAAAAATAATTAATAAAAGCTTATTAATAATCTTTATTTTTTTTTTAACATTATTATTTCTAGTTCCTTTTTTTGGGATAGAAGTTAAAGGAGCAAAAAGATGGCTGAGTCTGTATTTATTTAGATTTCAACCAATTGAATTTATAAAGCCATTTTTTGTATTATTGATCGCTCAAATTATTTCTTCTGAACGTATTAAGAATTTAAACTTTGCACACCTAATTTCATTTTCAATCTTATCGATTATAACTTTAATGTTGTTAATTCAACCTGATATAGGCCAAACAGTTTTGCTTGTTTGTACTTGGATTTCTATAATATTTGTCTCAGGTTTTAGTGTTGTATTTCTTTTTTTAATATTAATTATTTTTACACTTCTCTTTTTTGGATTACTCTACATTGCTCCTGATAGATTTAATTATATTATCTCACGTTTAACCTCCTTTATGGATCCTGAAAAATCAGGAAATTTTCAGTCACAAAAAGCTATCGACGCAATAAAACAAGGTGGTTTGAAGGGCCAAGGAATGGGAGAAGGGATACTTAAAGAGAGAGTTCCTGAAGCTCATACCGATTATATTATTGCTGTTGTAAGTGAGGAATTCGGATCAATTGTATCTATATTAATTGTAACAATTTTTCTTTTTATATCTTTTAGAATAGTTAAAAAAGCGGTTAGTTTTACAAATAATTTTTATAAACTATCGATTTGCGGTTTAGCATCTTTATTAATTTTTCAAACTTTTATACACATCGGTGTCAATGCAAATCTACTACCCACAACTGGAATGACTCTTCCATTCCTGAGTTATGGTGGTTCATCTTTATTATCAAGTGGGATTATTGCTGGTGTTCTTCTAAATTATACATCACTAAATGAAAAGATAGAATGAAAGACAGTATGAATAAAATTATTATAGCAACTGGTGGTACAGGCGGACATATATTTCCCTCTTTAAGTTTAGCAAATTATTTAAAAGAAAAATATGAAATTGAGTTAACCACAGATAAGAGAGGCTTTTTTTATCTAAAAAATTTTAAAAAATATAAAGTTACTGTAATTAATTCTGATACTATCTTTGGAAAAAATATTTTTAAAGTATTTTTAGGAACAATTAAAATTATTTCTTCATTAATTTTTTCAATTTTTTTAATACTTAAAATTAAGCCAAAACTCATAATTGGAATGGGTGGTTATTCCTCTTTCCCCATTTGTTTAGCAGGTTATTTATTGAGAATTCCGATAATTATATATGAAAATAATTTGGTATTAGGTCGAGCAAATAAATTACTTTTACCATTGGCTAGAAAAATTTTAGTTTCCTGTAAAGAAGTAAAGGGAGTTAACTTAAAAAATTATAAAAAAATCTCATTTTGTGGATATTTAATAAGAGATGAGATTTTGAATTTAAGAAAATATTCAGAAGAAATTTCAAGTAAAAAAGATTTATCTGTTTTAATTATGGGAGGAAGTCAGTCTGCAAAAATATTTGGAGAAATTTTACCAGGCATTATTGTCAAGTGTTTCCAGAAAGGAATTAATTTAAAAATTTATCAGCAATGTTTAGAAGAACAGATTGGACCAATAAAAGAAATATATGAAAAATTTAAAATTAAATTTGAATTATTTTCTTTTTCAGGCAAAATATCAAAATATTACAGACAAGCAGATTTAGCGATAACGAGATCCGGGGCTTCATCTTTAGCAGAATTAATAAATTTAAGAATTCCTTTTATAGCTATACCTTTGCCGTCTTCTGCAGATAATCATCAATTTGAAAATGCAAACTATTTTTATAAAAAAGGATATTGTATTTTGTTAGAGCAAAGATTTATTTCTAATAGACTTTTTGAAATTCTGCTGAATTTAAATAAAAACGAAAAAAAATTATTATTAATGAGAGAAAAAATGAAAGAACACTCTGATAAAAATAGCTTCCTACAAATTGAAAAATTGATAAAAGAAATATTATATGAGAAAATTTGAAATAGGACTTAAAGAAAAAATTCATTTTATTGGTATCGGGGGGATAGGTATGAGCGGTTTAGCCCAGGTTATGAAAACTATGGGCTTTAATGTTCAAGGAAGTGATTTGACTTTAAGTAAAAATGTTGAAAGGTGTAAAAAAATTGGGATTAAAGTTTTCAAAACACATAGTAGACAAAATATAAATGACTCAAGTATAGTTGTCAGGTCTACGGCAATAAAAAATAATAATCCAGAAATTAAAGCTGCGAAAGAAAGAAAAATAAATATTCTTAAGCGAGCAGAAATGTTAGCTCAGGTAGTATCTTTAAAAACAAATATAGTAATTACCGGTTCACACGGAAAGACGACAACTACATCTTTAATATCTAAAGTATTAACTTCTTCAGGTTTAGATCCAACGATAATTAATGGAGGAGTAATAAATTCATTTAAAAGTAGTGCTAGATTAGGAAAAGGAGAATGGGCAGTTTTAGAAGCAGATGAATCAGATGGAAGTTTTTTAAATTTTCCAGTTAATTATTCTGTGATAACCAATCTTGATAAAGAACATTTAGATTATTATAAAAGTTTTAACAATTTAAAAAAATCTTTTATTAAATTTTTACATAAAACTCCGCCAATTGGAAAATGTTTTTTATGTATAGATGATTATGAATTAAGAAAATTAATCAAAAAAATCAATAAAAAGAATATTTTAACTTATGGTTTTTCTAAAGGCGCTAATTTTCAAATTTTAAAACCTATTTATAAAAAAGACTACTCTTTATTTAATTTAAAAATTTCAGTTCCAGGATCAAAAAACAAGACTATTAAAAAAATTAAATTAAATCTTATAGGTAAACACAATATTTTGAATTCTGCTGCAGCTATAGCACTATCGTTGCATATAGGTGTAAAAATAAAAATTATAAAAAATTCTTTAAAAAAATTCTCAGGAATTCAAAGAAGATTAACTAAGGTTTTTTCTATAAAAGGTAGAGAATTTTTTGATGATTATGCTCATCATCCAACGGAGATAAAATCAGTGTTAAAAAGTTTAAAAGCTACATCATTAGACAGAAAATTAGTTTCAGTCTTTCAGCCCCATAGATACTCTAGATTAAAATCATTGAAAAAAGATTTTGTATCGGCTTTCAAGGATTCAGATTTGGTAGTTTTATGTCCTGTTTACTCTGCAGGAGAAAAGATAGATAGAAAATATAATGCAATAGAATTTGCTAAATCTATTTCAAAGAGCTCTAATGTCCAAGTTATAATTGTCAAAAATGAGAATGAGTTAAAAAAATTTTTTAATAAAAATTTAATTGAAAATGAAATAGTTGTATGCATGGGTGCTGGATCTATTTCAAAGTGGATTAGGGAAATGAATTTATAGGTTAAATTATGATTTATAAAAATGAAATTCTCTCAAAATATAATTGGTTTAATCTTGGCGGGCCAGCTAAAATTTTGTTTAAGCCAAATTCAATACATGATCTTGAGAATTTTTTAAAAAAAAATAACAAAGAAAATAAAATATATGTATTGGGGGCTGGATCCAATATTCTTTTTAGAGACTCAGGATTTGACGGAGCAATAATCAAGCTTGGGAGTGGTTTTAATTACACAAAACTTTTAGATGATGGAAAGATAGAAGTTGGTGCTGCAACTTTAGATAAAAAAATTGCTGAATTTGCAATTGAAAACTCTATATCAGGTTTAGAATTTCTATCATGTATACCAGGCAGTATTGGTGGAGGAATTTTAATGAATAGTGGTTGTTATGGGCACGATATATCTAAAGTTTTTTTTTCACTTAAAGCTATGGATTTAAACGGTGAATTAAAAACTTTTAGCAAAGATGAAATAAAATTTTCTTATAGAAGAAGTGATTTTGGAGATAATTTAATAATTTTGAATGTTGTACTTCAAGGTAAAAATGGAAATAAGGATGATATAAAAAAAAACCAAGAGCAACTAATAACTAAAAAAAAACAAAGTCAACCAAGCAGAATCAAAACATGTGGAAGTACATTTAAAAATCCAAGAGACAAAAAAGCCTGGGAACTAATTAAATCAGCTAATTGTTCACATTTTACCATAGGTGGAGCCAGCATTTCACAGAAACATAATAATTTTTTTATAAATAATGGAAATGCTACATCTTTGGATATTGAAAATTTAATCAACAAAGTAAAAGAAGAAGTTTTTTTAAAAACTGGTACCAAGCTGGAATTAGAGATAAAGATAATAGGCGGTAAATAAATTGGCTAAAAAAAAAATACTTGTCATTTTAGGAGGCAATTCTAAAGAAAGAAAAGTTAGTGTTGATTCTGGTAAATCATGTATATCTGCCTTAAAAAAACTTGGTTATCATGTAATAAAATTTGACCCTAAATTCTTATTACTAAACGATATTAAAAAAAAAAAGCCCGATGTAATATTTAATGCTTTACATGGAAAAAATGGGGAAGATGGCAAGGTTCAAAGTATTTTTGAATATTTAAAAATCCCATATACACATTCAGGAGTTATATCTTCGATGATTGCTATGAATAAATACTTTTCTAAGCAATTATTTATCAAAAATAAAATTAAAACACCAAACTTTTTCTTTTTAAATAAACAAAATTTCTTAGGTATAAATTTACGAAAAAAAATTAAAAAAAACAAATTAGTTTTTCCAATAGTAATCAAGCCAAATGACGAAGGATCAAGTATAGGTGTTAAGATCTGTAAAAATTTGTTTTCCCTTAAAAGAGAATTTGAAAAATTAAGTAAAAATTATAATAATTTAATTTTTGAGACATATATACCCGGTAAAGAAATTCAAGTAGCTGTGATGGGAGGTAAATCTATTGGCGCAATTGAATTAAGACCAAAAAGAAGATTTTATGATTACAAAGCTAAGTATAAAAAATCAGCAAAAACTCAACATTTGATGCCGGCTCCAATTTCAAAAATGAAATATAAAGAAGTATTAAAAATTTCTGAGAAAGCTAACAGAATTTTAAAATGCAAAGGTATTGTTAGATGTGATTTTAGATTTCATAAAAATAATTTTTTTCTTTTAGAATTAAATACTCAACCCGGAATGACAAATTTGTCTCTTGTTCCCGAAATAGCAAATCATTCTAAAATTTCATTTACGAAATTGGTAAAATGGATGGTTAATGATGCCGGAATAAATAGATGAAAGGAAAAAACCACTTAATATTATGGTTCGCATTATTTATTTTCCTCACAACATTTAGCTATAATTTAGATAAAAAAGACAAACACTCTATATTGCCAATTAAAATCATAAATATTGAAGGGATAATTAATTCCAATGAAAAAGAATTAAATAAAAATTTAGAGAAGTTGAAAGGAAAAAGCTTAATTTTTATTAGCAGAAATATTATCAAGGAAAGTATAAACGATTTAAATTTCATAAAAGAAATTAAAGTAAAAAAAATTTATCCCGACACTATTAAAATAATAGTTGTTGAGTTAAAACCACTTGCAAATTTTATTAATAAAGATAATAAATTTTTAATTCTTGAGAGTGGAGATTTAATTGAAAATTTATCTGAAAATAAATTCGATAAGTTGCCAATTATATTAGGTTCTGGGGCAGAAAAAAAATTTCATATTTTTTATCGATCATTGATGATGGAAAATTTTCAAATAGATCTAATAAAAGAATTCAATTACTTTAAAATTAATAGATGGGATATTGTTTTCAAGGATGGTAAAATAATAAAACTACCAGTAAATAAATATGAAGATTCGATCAAAGAATTTTTATCAATCTATAAAAAAAAAGATTATTACAACTTTAAAGTTTTTGATTTTAGAATAAAAGGACAATTAATATTGAAGTAAAAATTTATGACAGAAGAAAGATTAATAGCAGAAATAACCGACGATAAAATTCAATATATTTTTTGTAAAAGCGATGATAATTCAGCGTATAAAATATTAAAAAAAAAAAATATCTGAAAATAATGGAATAAGAAAAGGAAAGATATTAGATTTTGAGTCTGCATCAAAAAAAATAAATAATGATGTTAGAGATATTGAAAAAGAATTAAATAAAATTTTTAAAAATATCTCGATAATAATAAATGAGCCGGAAACATTTTGTACAAACCTGTCTGGTTTTAAAAAATTAAATGGATCCAAGGTAGAAAGAAAAGACTTAGAGTATATTTTAAATGAAGCGAAAAGTTATATTTTAAAAAATCAAGAAAAAAACTCAATAATACATATTCTTAATTCAAATTTTACTCTTGATAAAATAAAAGCAAATAAAATTCCCCTAGGTTTACATGGAGATCATTTAAGTTTACATATTACATTTATATCTTTACCTACAAATAATTTAAAAAATATAAAGGCTCTTTTTAATAGTTGTGATTTAAAAATTGATAGAGTTATAAGTAAACCTCTTGTTTGTGGATTAGATTTATTAGCAAAAAATAAGAATACAAAAAATTTTGTTCAAATTAATTTTAATAAAGAATCAAGTAGTATTTCTTTATTCGAAAACTCATCATTGGTTTTTTTAAAAATATTTCCTTTTGGAACTAATTCAATTTATAGAGACGTAATTCAATTGTGCTCTATTAATGAAAAGGAGATAAGAAATATAATAAAAAAAATTAATTTAAATGATAAGAAAAAAGTAGAAAATCAATTCATTGATAAAAATTTCTTTACTGAATCTGATTTTAAGAAATTAAGCGTAGATCATTTAAAAAATATTATTGAAGCACGAATAATTGATATGTTAGATTATATTTTCAATAAAAATAAAAATTTGAATTATATTAATAGAAGCAATATACACCTCCATTTGTTTTTTGAGGATGATAATATTCTGGAAAATTTAGGTGAAATTTTTGTAGAAAATTTTAAAATTGATAAGAAAACCACCCAAATACATTTATTGAAATTAAATGATTTTTTAGCCTTATCTGGTGCTGCAGAACTTATTTTCAAAGGCTGGGATAAAGAAGCAATTCCTCTCATTCATAAGAAAAAGTCCCTAATTTCAAGTTTTTTTGAACGTTTTTTTTAAAAACTTTTTTGTAGTTTTTGGAAATATTACGTGTTTTTAAAAAATTTTTTAATTTTTGTATAAATAACCCATGTGGGAAAACAATCAAAAAACTTTAAAAGATAAAATTACTTTTAGTGGAATAGGTCTTCATTCAGGCTCAAAAGTGAAAATTGAGTTAGAACCAGCAGAAGCCAATTTTGGTATAATTTTTAAAAGAACTGATTTAGAAAAGGATAATGAAATTGAAGCTAACTTCAAAAATGTTTCTTCCGCAAAGTTATGCACCAAGATAGAGAACAGTTTTGGTGTTTCAGTTTCTACTATTGAACACTTAATGGCAGCCTTTTATTTATGCGGAATAGATAACTTAGTGGTTAATATTGACGGACCCGAAGTACCAATAATGGATGGCTCTGCTAAAGATTTTGTCGAAAAGATTCAATCTTGTGGTCTAAGATCATTAAATAAAAAGAGAAAATATTTAAAAATTATCAAAAAAACTGAAATTAATTTAGGTAGCAAGTCAATTAGTATAGAACCAAGTGATGATACTTTTGAAATAAAATTTACATTAACTTATGACAATCCATTAATAAAAACTCAAATTAACAAAACAAATTTTAAAGAAAAAAATTTAAAAGATATATATATGGCAAGAACATTTTGTTTATATGAAGATATTGAAAAAGTAAAATCTTCTGGTTTAGGTAAAGGTGGAACTTTAGAAAATGCTATCGTAGTTAAGGGAAGCAAGGTTATGAACGAGGGTGGTTTAAGATCAAAAGATGAATTCGTAAATCACAAAATTTTAGATTTAGCAGGAGATTTCATGTTGGCCGGTATAAGAGTAATAGGAAATTTAGAATGTGTACATGGAGGACATTCATTAACAAATGATTTTTTAAGAAAAATTTTGTCTGACAAACGAAATTTTACTATTGTTGAAAATTTAGACTCCCAGTCAAATATCAAAAAAATTGCACCTGAGCAAAAAAGAATTGCTGTAAACGCCTAATATCTAGTAAAATTTTACGCGACGTATTTTTTTTGTTATTAATACACAATGCGTATATTTATAAAATTTCTTATTGTAATATTTTTACTTTCTTCATGTAGCAATAAAGATAAATTAGCAGTTCCGCCCGCAACCAAGCAAGAAGCATTAATTGCATACCAAGAGGGGATAGAAGCTTTGATGGCAGGTCAATATTTTATTGCATCAGAAAAATTTGATCAATCAGAAGCTTTGTTACCGCAAACAGAATGGGCAGCCAAATCAGCTTTAATGTCAGCTTATTGTTTTTATAATATGGATTTTTATGATGAGGCAGTGTTAAATTTAAAAAGATTTACCAAACTTTATCCGGCAGACAAAAATAATGATTATGCAAATTACCTTATTGCAATAATATATTATGATCAAATTTTAGATGAAGAGAAAGATATAGAACCATTAATTATAGCAAAAAAAACTATAGAAGATTTTTTAAAAAAATATCCAAACACAGATTATGCAATTGACTTAAAGTTTAAAATGGATTTAGTAATTAATCAGATGGCAGCAAAAGAAATATCTGTTGCAAGATATTATATGAACAATGAGAAATGGATCCCAGCTATTAATAGATTAAAAATTATAGTTGAAAAATACGATAAAACAATTTTTGTAGAGGAAGCCCTATTTAGACTGGTAGAAATTTATTATACTATTGGCTTAGAAAATGAAGCTAAAGCAGCTGCTGCTCTGTTAGGCTATAATTATAATTCAAGTGAATGGTACGAAAGATCATATAAAGTATTAAACACAAGTTACCAACCTTTAAAAAAATCAAAGGAAAATGAAGAGCAAAAGCTAATTAACAGAATAAAAAATATCTTTATTAAATGATTGAGAAAGAAAAAATCGAAAAAATATATAAAAAAAAATCAGAAAAATTATTAAAATATAATAGAGCTTATTTTGAAAAAGATAATCCCATAATCTCAGACTCAGAATTTGATAAATTAAAAAGTGAACTTTTAGAAATGGCCAAAAAAAATCCATTTCTAAAAAATATTAAAAATTTTGATAAAGTCATTGGATCTAAACCATCACTTAAATTTAAAAAGATCAGACACTCTAAGCCAATGCTATCTTTGGGAAATGCATTTGAAAAAAACGATATGATAGATTTTCAGAAAAAAATAAAAAATTTCTTAAATATGACATCAAAAATAGAGTTTTCATCCGAGCCAAAAATAGATGGCATCTCTGCCTCTCTAAGATATGAAAATGGAAATCTTGTATATGGATTATCCAGAGGCGACGGTGTTTCTGGAGAAGATATTACTGAAAACTTAATGACTATAAATGATATACCTAAAAAAATAACTGGTGCTCCGAAAATATTAGAAATACGAGGAGAAGTTTATATTGGAAAAAATGATTTTAAAAATTTAAAAGATAAATTTGCAAATCCTAGAAATGCCGCTGGAGGCTCCTTGAGGCAAAAAGATTCTAAGGAAACCAAAAAAATCCCTCTGAAATTCTTCGCTTATGGTTTTGGGGAGATAAATCCTGAACTATTTAAAAGTCAAACAGATTTCCTCAAAAAACTCAAAACATGGAATTTCCCAATCAATGAGTATTGTAATGTTGTAGAGTCAGTAGAAGATATAGAAAAAAATCACTCAAAATTAGAAAGACTACGTTCAAGTTTAGATTATGATGTAGACGGTATAGTTTACAAAGTTAATAATTTAAGTTTTCAAAAAAGATTAGGATCTACCTCAAATTCGCCAAGATGGGCAATTGCATATAAATTTTCGTCTGTAAAAGCTTTTTCAAAAATAAAAGAAATAACAATTCAGGTTGGAAGAACAGGAGCTATTACTCCTGTTGCAAAAATTGATCCTGTTACAGTAGGTGGTGTTGTTATTTCAAATGCTACTTTGCATAATGAGGATGAAATCATTAGAAAAGATATTAGAGTTGGCGATGTTGTCACTATTCAAAGAGCCGGAGATGTAATTCCTCAAGTATTATCAGTTGAAAAATCTAAAAGACAAAAAGATACCAAAAAATTTATCTTTCCGATCAAATGTCTTTGTGGTTGTCCAACAAAAAAAGAAATTAGTTTAACAACAAAAAAAAAGATGCCGTTAGAAGATGTACCAGAGGGTACGAGTGTGATTTTATTGCAAGAGAAAAATTAAAACATATTGTATCAAAAGATGCATTTGATATTGAGGGTTTAGGAAAAAAAGTAATAGATAATTTCTGGGATCTTAAATTTATAAGATCACCTGCTGATATTTTTTTGCTAAATTATGACAAAATAGAAAAGCTTGAGGGATGGGGTAAACTTTCTGTTCAAAATTTAAAAGGAGCTATTAAAAATTCCAAAAATATTGTCTTAGACAAGTTCATTTATTCAATTGGTGTAAGACATATTGGACAAGAAAATGCAAAAATTTTAGGTTCATTTTTTAAGACCAGTACAAAATTTTCAGATCTGTTTGACCAAAAAAAGAGGAAAAATATTTTAAGAAATTTATATGATCTTGATGGAATTGGAGATACTCAAGTAAGGTCCTTAGAGGATTTTTTTTCAAACCAAAAAAATTCCAATATTATTCAATCTTTAATGTCTGTTTTAAATATAGAAGATTTTAAAAAAATAAACAAAAAGGGAAAATTAAGTAACAAAAGTATAATGTTTACAGGTGGATTTGAAAAAATGAGTAGATCTGAAGCTAAAGCTCTAGCGGAAGAAAATGGCGCTAAAATTCTTGGTTCAGTTTCTAAAAAGCTAGATTATCTCGTAATTGGAAATTCAAAACCTACAAAAAAGAAAATTGAAAAAGCTAAAGAACTTAAAATAGATTTAATGACCGAAGACGCTTGGTATGATTTACTAAATAGGGGAACAAGCTTTTGCAAGATCTATTTTTTCATTTGAATTCATAAACGGTGACAAATTTTTCTTTACTTTTTGGTGATAGCTATTTATCCAATTTATCTCAGTTGTATTTAGGATTTTTTTATTTATTAAACCTTTTTCTATAGGGGCCATAGTTAATTCCTGAAATTTGTCTTTTTTAATGTAAACTAAATTTTCAATTCTTATGCCAAAAGCACCTTCCTTATAAAATCCAGGCTCATTAGAGATCACCATACCATTTCTTAAATTAATTTTATTATTTTTGGACAATGATTGTGGTCCTTCATGAACATTTAAAAAACAACCAACACCATGTCCAGTTCCATGCGGATAATCTAAATTTATTTTTTTTAAATGTTTTCTGGCATCACGATCTATTTCTGAACCTGTAGAATTTTTTTTTATTTTAAAACTTGATACAGTAATGTGTCCCTTTAAAACACGAGTGTAAATTTCTTTAATATAATTAGATTGGTTATCCAAAGAAATCGTTCTTGTTACGTCCGTTGTTCCAAAAGAATATTGCCCTCCAGAATCGATTAAATACAAATCTCCTTTTTTAAGAAGCCTATTTGTTTTTTTAGAAGCTTTATAGTGAATGATTGCGCTATTAGGCCCTGATCCTGAGATTGTACTAAAACTCGGAAATTTGTACGAAGAATTCATTTTTCTAAAATTTTCTAATTTTTTTTGAGCTGATATTTCTGTAATCTTTTCCTTTCCATATTTTTTCTTTATCCAGAATAGAAATTTGGTCAAGGCAATCCCATCAGTTAGATGGCACTTCCTCATATTTTTTATTTCAGTACTATTTTTAATTGATTTAAAAAAATGTATTGGATCTATTTTTTCTATAACTTTATTTTTTTTTAGCAGTATATTCTTGTAATAAAATGAACAAGATAAACTATCCAGCCAAATATTTTTTTTTGATAAATGATTTAAGATCTTTTCAACTTTGATTTCATCGTAGATATGTATTTTTTTTTTAAAGATTTTTTTTATTTTAGTTAATTTTTTTGGATTAGTAAAAAGACTAACCTTTCCTTTATTACTTATTAATAATCTGGCATTTGGAATAGGTGCGTAGGAAGTATCATGACCTCTAATATTTAAAATCCACGCAACATTTTCAGGCGCGGTAACCAATAAGTAGTCAACCTTATTTTTTAAAAGTATTTTTTTAACTTGTGAAATCTTTTTTTCTATTGTTGCACCAGTATTCTTTAAAGAAAGAGAAAAAAAAGGTTTAACTAGTTCTTTAGGTTTATTTTTCCAAACCATGTCTACTAAGTTTCGATTGATAGATTTTAAATTTATATTTTTAGTTTTGAAAAGAAAATTTAATTTTTTTTCTGTATGTAATTTGGGATCAAAACCAATAACAATTTTTTTATTTGTCTTTAGTACATCTTTAGGTAATTTAGTAGGTATTGTAATGATTTTAAATTTCTTACCTGACTGGTAACGAGCTTGTATAGTGTATCTTCCATCTACAAAAAGGTAATTTTTATTCTTCGAAATTATTGCGAATCCAGCTGAGCCAGAAAAATTTGAGATAAATTTTAGCCTATCATTTGATAAATTGACATATTCATTAAAATATTCATCATTTTTGGGAACTATATATCCATCAACTTTATATTTTTTTAATAATTTTTTAAAATTCATCATTTTCGACAGACCAAATTATTTTATCATTTAAGTAATTTTTTCTTAAGTCTTGCCCAACCAGGGCTTCGGTATTCTTCATTATCTTCTATTAAATTATCTTGATTAAAATCAAAATCATCTGAAACTTCTTTTACAGGTTCTTCATTTTTTTCTATAGCTTCTTCCGGTAATTCACCTACAAATCTCGAAGGCAAAGTGTCCATCCATTCACCATGCCACGCTCTTTGCATAGCAAAAGATATATGCGCGTTTTTTTTTGCTCTTGTAATTCCAACATAAGCCAACCTTCTCTCCTCTTCTAAAGCTAAATCACCTTTTTCCTCCAAAGATTTTTGATGAGGAAACAAACCTTCTTCCCAGCCTGGTAAAAATACTGTATTGAACTCTAAACCTTTTGCGGCATGTATTGTCATTATATTAATTCTTTCATCTTCCCATTTTTGGTCAATTGATGTTGCTAAAGCCACATGTTCTAAGAAACCCTGCAAATTGTCATAGTCATGCATTGCTCTCAAAAGCTCTTTTAAATTTTCTATTCTGTTTTCATTTTCTAGGTCTTTTTTATTTTTTAGCATTGCCGAATAACCCGATTCATCTAAAATAAGTTTCAATAAATCAAAATGTTTAATTTTTTTTAAATCAACTCTCCACTTATCTATCAATTCTAAAAGGTGTTTTATTAATGTTTTGATTTTGGGTTTAAACTTGTTTAATTCTAATAATTTACGAGCAGCATCTTCCAAACAAATCTTTTCAGTCGATGATAATTCATGTAGATGTTTAATTGTTGCATCCCCGATACCTCTCCGTGGTGTATTTATTATCCTCTCAAAAGCTAAATCATCAAATTTTTGATTTACGATTCTCAAATAACAAATTGCATCCTTTACTTCTGCTCTCTCATAGAATTTGATACCACCTATGATTCTATAATTTAAGCCTATTTTAAGAAATCTTTCTTCAAATTCTCTAGTCTGATAAATAGCTCTTACAAGTATAGCTATTTCATTTAAAGAATCTTTTCTTTTGATATTTTCTTCTATCGTATTACCTAAAGCTCTAGCTTCCTCTTTTCCATTCTTGTAACAATTAAGTTTTACCAAGTCACCTTTTTTACCTTCAGACCAAAGTTTTTTTCCTAGACGGTCTTTATTATGTGAAATCAAGAAAGAAGCAGTATCCAAAATATTTTTTGTAGATCTATAGTTTTGCTCTAATCTAAAAATTTTAGCATCAGTATATATCTTATCAAAATTTAAAAAGTTTTTAATTTCCGCACCTCTCCAGCTATAAATTGATTGATCATCATCACCAACACAACATATATTTTTATTTTTATTTACGATTAAGTTTAGCCATTTATTTTGTATAAAATTAGTATCCTGGTACTCATCAACAAGAATATACTTAAAATTATTTGAGTAAATATTTCTTATTTCTTCGTGATTTTCGAATAGTTTAACGCAATAAAGAATTAAATCCCCAAAGTCACAAGAATTTAACTCTTTAATTTTATTTTGATAAATTTTGTATACTTTAAGAATTTGCGTTTCAAAAATGTTTTTCTTAGTTAATCTTACTTCATTTGGCAAAAGACCTTTATTTTTCCAATTATCAATAATAGCTATTATAAATTGTGGAGATATTTTTTTTGCATCTATATTTTCTGCGTTACATATATTTTTAATAAGCTTTTTTTGGTCCTGGGTATCTAAAATTGTGAAATTACTTTTTAAACCAACAGCCTCTGCGTGCCTCCTTAAAAATTTAACACTTATCGAATGAAAAGTTCCTAACCAACCTAAAGAATTTAAATTGCCTCCAAGAATTTTTATAACTCTATTCCTCATTTCATTGGCGGCTTTATTAGTAAATGTCACACAAAGTATTTGATTAGCCCACGCTTTCTTTTTTTGAACCAAATACGCAAGTTTAGATGTTAGAACTTTAGTTTTTCCAGAACCTGCACCTGCGACAACTAAAGTAGGTCCATCAACGTTCTCTACAGCTGCTTTTTGCTGATCGTTTAGTCCAGATAGGAAATTTTTTTTTTCTTTCATTATTTAAGATTTATTTTTACATTATAAATCTTATATAACAACAAAATGAAATCCTCAGCATCTAAAGTTATCAAATCTTGGTTGAATAAAGTCAATAATTATAAGACAGCAAAAATTTATAGGAAAAAAATAATCTTAATAGGTATTTTATCAGTTTTCTTATTATCAATTTTTTCTTATTTTCTCAGACCCATATATTTTGATTATGAAACTAAAAAACAGCTTGTACAAAATAAGATAAATGATTCATTTAAATTAAGCACTGAAATTAAGGGTGATATATTTTTTTCATTTTTGCCATCACCAAGAATCACATTAAAAAATATCAACTTAGATTTTGGAAAGTTTAAAAATAATATAATAAATATTGATAAGATTGAAATTTTAATTGCTCCTCTAAGAATAAAAAATATAGAAGATTTTCAACTGAAAAAAATTATAATTTCAAATCAAAATATTAAAATTTATCCAAAAAGTATAAGTAAAATTTTTGAATATTTTACTTTGCATAATAAGAAAAAAATAGTTTTTAAAAATTCTAAAATCATTTTTATAGATGAACAAAAAAATAACGTGAATTTTAATAATGTTAATTTAGAAGATGATTTTAAAAAAAATAGACACAAAATTAAAGGGAATTTTATATTTTCTAATAATAAAATAAATATAAATTTTGATAATAAAATTTACGAAGAAAAAAAATTAAAGATAGATATTCCAAGTTTGAAACAATCTTTGGAAATTAATTTTGAAAAAAATAGCACACTTAAAAATTTATCAGGACAATTAAAGTTAAAAATATTTGAAAGTATTTTGCTACTCAATTTTCAAGGCAAAGATAACTTTAAAATTAAAAATTCTTATTTAAGAAACAAATTTTTAAATTCAAAAATAAATGGTACCATTACACTTAAGGATCAATTTAGTTTTAATATTGATTTAGGTGTTAACCAAGTAAATTTAAGAAAGCTTTTACTATACTATCCTTTATTTCAATCAGGATCTGTAAGTAAAAAAATTAATGGGAAACTAAATATTTTAGTAAATAGCTCAGATACGTTATTTGGAAAATTTAAAAATACCAAAATGAATTTAATTTTTGAGAATGGAGACATTAGAATTAAAAACTTCACTGCAAATATATCTGAAAATAGTCTAATTAAATCGAATATGTTAGTTTTGTTGGCTAGTAAAAAACCTAAAATAGAATTTAATTCACGATTTTCATCTTCTGATGCTAAAAAATTTTTAAGAAAACTTGGTATTTACGATTTTGATAATGACAATTTATCTCTAGATGTGCATGGAAATATTGATTTAGAAAGTAATAGAATAAAATTTACAAAATTTATTAGAGACGACTCCATTAAAATAAGCAAAGATACACTAAAGAATATAGAAGATCTTTTTAATAAAAATGTTCTTGAAGAAAAGGGAGTTCTTGGTTTATTAGATTTTTTTAGATTTAAAAAACTTTTAAAAGAAATTTATTAAACTTTCCAAACTTTAATCATTTGGCTTGATCATTTTTAAAGGGTTGACTACTTTTAAAAATTCTTTTTCATTAATTAGTCCAGATTTAATTGCCTCATTTTTTAGAGTGGTACCATTTTTGTGCGCTAATTTAGCAATTTTAGCAGCATTATCGTATCCTATCTTTGGAGAGAGAGCGGTAACCAACATTAATGAATTATCAAGAAGTGATTTAATTCTTTTCTTATCTGCCTTAAGCCCCTTTATACAATACTTGGCAAATGCTTTGGATGAGTCAGACATAATTTTTATTGATTGTAAAATGTTATGAATTATCAAAGGTTTAAAAACATTTAATTCAAAATGACCATGAGATCCTGCCATAGTTATACCGTTATGATTACCAATTACTTTTACGCAAACCATAGTAACAGCTTCACATTGTGTAGGATTAACTTTTCCAGGCATTATAGATGATCCAGGTTCATTTTCTGGCAAAATAAGTTCTCCATAACCTGCTCTTGGTCCAGATCCAAGGAACCTTATATCGTTTGCAATTTTCATCAAACAAACTGCTGTGGTATTCATAGTTCCAGAGAAATTAACGACTGGGTCATGAGAAGCCAAAGCAGCAAACTTATTTTTAGATGGTTTAAATGGTAGTTTTGTTATTTTTTTTATTTCTTTTACGATTTTTTTATCAAAACCTTTTTTTGTATTTAAACCAGTACCCACAGCTGTACCACCCTGTGCTAGGAAGTATATTTCTCCTAATGCTCTTTCTATTCGATCAATACATGTTTTTAATTGTGAATGGTAACCTGAAAATTCTTGTCCCAGGGTTAACGGTGTTGCATCCTGAAGATGCGTTCTACCTAATTTAACTATACTTTTAAACTCTTTAACTTTTTTACCAATTTCTTTTTCAAGCAATCTAAGCGAAGGTAAAAGCATATTTTTTGTTTTCGTAGCTATAGCTATATGCATCGCTGTTGGAAATACATCGTTTGTAGATTGCGATTTATTTACATGATCATTTGGATGCACAGGTTTTTTTGTTCCCATTTTTCCACCCATCATCTGTATAGCTCTGTTAGAAATTACTTCATTTACGTTCATATTAGTTTGAGTTCCAGATCCAGTTTGCCAAACTTTTAACGGGAAGTGTTCATTAAGCTTTCCTTTAATAACCTCTTCAGATGCCCTAACGATATATTTGCTCAGTTTTTTATCTAAATCCCCATTTTTTGAATTAACTATCGCCGCAGCTTTTTTTACAATTCCAATTGATTGAATTAAAATCGGTCTGACTAGCAAATCTCCAATATCGAAGTATTTGTTTGACCTTTGAGTTGATGCACCCCAATACTTATCACCAGGAACTTTTATTTTACCTATAGAATCAAATTCAGTTCTATATTTCATTGATGTATCCAAGATATATTAAGCATGTAAAATTGTAAATAACTTACAAATAGACTGTGGAGATTTTATGACAAATTTTAATGATGTTAAAAAATTTATGGAAACCTTTGGTCAGGAAGTTAAGAAAAAAGCTGGTTTTCCATCAGAAAAAATAACAAAACTCAGATACGATTTGATCAAAGAAGAATTGGATGAGTTTGAAGAAGCTTTAAAAGCAAAAGATTTAAAAGAGGTAGCAGACTCACTTACGGATATTTTGTACGTAACTTACGGTGCCGGTCATGCTTTTGGAATAGATTTAGATAAATGTTTTAATGAGGTACAAAGTTCAAATATGAGTAAGCTAGGCGAAGATGGAAAGCCAATTTATAATGAAAATGGAAAAGTTATGAAGGGCCCCAAATATTTTGAACCTAATCTAAAAAAATTTATTGAATAAAGGGGCGTTCTGTTGCCAGGTGCCTAAAACCTTGTAGCATTATTCTTTACTCTACACCATAATCATTATTTGGGAATTTTTTGTATTCGCCAACGAGAGCCCTCTCTAACAATAAAGCCTACACAATTTTTAGATCCACATTTACA